>Ga0114970_10000356_pt1 | contig 33860 bp, 28 predicted proteins | sample M_140205_XF_Meta_FD_87030 | JGI IMG/M metagenome (GOLD analysis project Ga0114970, IMG submission 87030) | Freshwater microbial communities from Lake Montjoie, Canada to study carbon cycling - M_140205_XF_MetaG | ecosystem: Environmental > Aquatic > Freshwater > Lake | place: Lake Montjoie...
TCATATTCGACATGAAAGTACCCGCAACGAACGTTGGGAAACGACTCAAGCCGCTGACGAATCAGCGCCCTGCTTCACATGCCGATCCAGCTCATACTTCCCGAGCGCCAGCGCACCCAGCAATCCTGAACGTGCGCCCAATCCCGGCGCGACGATGAAGTCGTCGATGTTGCGGCCGAGTTCGGGGACGCGGAGGTAGCCGTTGTTGAGTTTGAGGAGGCGACCACGGATCAAGGGCAGGATGTGTTCCTGGCTCATGACGCCACCGCCGAGGATGATGCGCTTCGGGCAGAGGCTGAGGGTGAGATTCATCAAGGCGTGCGCCATGACATCGGCGACTTCTTCCCACGCGGGATGATCGGGAGGCAGGGCATCCGCTTTGACGCCCCAGCGGGTGGCGAGGGCAGCACCGCTGACGTAGCCTTCGACGCAGCTTTTGTGATACGGGCAGTGGCAGGCCTGCTGAATGGCCGTGGAATTCTGCGGCGGCGGCACCATGAGATGGCCGATCTCGGGATGCAGCAATCCATGCAGAAGCTGGCCGTTGATAAGCACACCACCACCGACGCCGGTGCCGACGGTGATGTAGATGAGCGGATCGGTGTCTTGCCCGGCACCCCAGAGAAATTCAGCGAGCACGGCGGCGTTCACATCGGTGTCCCAAGCGATGGGCACGTGGTAACGATCCTGCAACTTCGGGACGATGTTGGTGAACTGCCAGCCGGGTTTCGGCGTGGAGGTGATGTAGCCGTAGGTCTCGCTGTTTTTGTCGAGATCAATGGGGCCGAACGAACCGATGCCGATGGCGGCGAAGGGACCGTGCTTTGATTTCGCCATCGAGAGGAAACGCGTCACACCAGCGAGCGTGTCCTCGGGCGTGGTGGTGGCGATGCGGGTGACCTCACGCACATCATGCGGGCCGGTGCCGATGGCGCAGACGAACTTGGTGCCACCGGCCTCGATGGCGGCGATGAGCGGCAGTTCCTCGCTCATGATTGCGGGCGCACGGCGGCGGAATCACGAATGCCGAGGCTGGAGTAAATCTCGCGCGTGGCGTGGGATTTGTTCAAGGTGTAGAAGTGGATGCCATCGACGCCATGATCGAGCAGATTGTGGCATTGCTCGGTGGCGTAGTGGATGCCGACTTTCTGCACCGCGTCTTCATCACCACCGCAGCGTTGGATGGCACGGAGCAGCTTGGCGGGATATCGTGCTCCGGCGGCCAGCTCGGCCATGCGGCGCATGCCGGCGGCGCTGGTGATGGGCATGATGCCAGCGATGATGGGAATGTTGATGCCAGCCAAGTGACAGCGCTCGCGGAAGTCGAAGAAGTCGTGGTTGTCGAAAAACAACTGCGTGCAGATGTAGTCCGCACCGGCATCGACCTTGGCTTTGAGATAATCCATTTCCAACACGCGGTTCGGTGTGGTGGGATGACCTTCAGGGAATCCGGCGACACCGATGCCGAAGCCGCGCTTGTCGGGATGAGCACCACTGTCGTTGAATTTCTTGATGAAGGCCACGAGGTCTGCGGCGTGCTGGAAGGCGTCCTTCGCACGTTCGTAGTTCGCGAGGTTTTTCGGCGGATCGCCACCGAGAGCGAGGATGTTGCTCACACCGGCCTTCGCGTAGCGCTCGAGGATGCCAGCGATGTCGGCCTCGCTGTGACACACGCAGGTGAGATGCGGCACGGCATCGAGACTGGTGGTGGTGTTGATGCGCACGACGAGATCATGCGTCAATTCACGCGTGGAACCGCCGGCACCGTAAGTGACGCTGACGAACGAGGGCTTGAAGGCTTCGAGTTCGCCGATGGTCTGATACAGTGCCTCAAAGGCTTCAGCGGACTTCGGCGGGAAGAACTCGAACGAGAGCGTGGGACGCTGTGCTGAGAGGATGTCGGCGATGTGCATCGTGATGGTTCGCGGTTGTCTCAGGCGATGTGTTCGCCTTTGAGAACATCATCCAGCGTCTGACGTTCACGCACGACGGTGGCCTTGTCACCATCGACGAGGATTTCGGCGGGCATGGGGCGCGTGTTGTAGTTCGAGGCCATGGTGAAACCGTAGGCTCCAGCGCTGAGGACGGCGAGGTAGTCGCCTTCGGCGACGAGAGGGATTTCGCGGTTCTGGGCGAGGAAGTCGCCGGATTCACAGATGGGGCCGACGACATCGACTTTTTCGAGCGCGTTGGTCTTGGGCTGCTTGAGCGGCACGATTTGATGCCAGCCTTCGTAGAGCGTCGGGCGGATGAGATCGTTCATGCCGGCATCGACGATCTTGAAGACCTTGGCACCACCACGCTTTTCGTAGAGCACCTTGGTGAGCAGCACGCCGGCATTACCAACCATGAAGCGGCCGGGTTCGCAAAGGATGCGGAGACCGAGTGGCGCGAGATGCGGCACGACGGCTTCGGCGTAGGCTTGAACGGTCAGCGGATGCACCTCGGCATTTTCCTGCCACCAGGCGGAATCACCGGAGTCGAGGCTTTGCTTGTAGTTGATGCCAATGCCGCCGCCGATGCTGAAGAATTCGATGCCGTAGCTCTGTTTCACCTGCTTCACGAGGGGGATGACCTTCTGCACCGCTTCGAGGAAGGGATCGACGTTGGTAAGCTGCGAGCCGATGTGCATCTGCAGGCCTTTGATGATGAGATTCGGGCAATCGGCGGCCACGCGGGCATAGACATCGAGGATCTGGTCGAAATCGATGCCGAACTTGTTCTCGCTCTTGCCGGTGGTGATTTTGGCATGCGTCTTCGCATCCACGTTTGGATTAACCCGCACGGCCACGGGTGCTTGCAGGCCAAGGTCACCGGCGACTTTGTTGATGTAGTGCAGTTCGGCCTCAGACTCGGCATTGAAACAGTAGATGCCTTGCTTCAGGGCGTATTCGATCTCATCGCGAGTCTTGCCGACGCCAGCAAAGGTACACTTGGCGGGATCACCACCGGCTTTGATGACGCGGTAGAGTTCGCCGGCGGAAACGATGTCAAAACCGCCGCCGAGCTTGGCGATGGAGTTGAGGATGGCGATGTTTGAGTTCGCCTTCACCGCATAGCAGATGAGGTGGTTCAGTTTTCCCAACGCCGCATCCAAACGGGTGAAGTGGCCAGTGATGGTGGCCTTGGAGTAAACATAGAGCGGCGTGCCGTGTTTTTCAGCGAGTGACTGAAGCGGGACGTTTTCGGCGAATAACTGGCCTTGGTGATAGCGGAAGCTGTGCATAAGCGGGGCGCGTAGATAAGCGGGAATCACCCCCGCGCAACCATCACGCGGCTACTTTGCGAGCGCCTTGCCGATCTCCTCGGCGACTTTCTTGCCCAGACACTCACTGCCTGCGGCGGTGTAGTGCACGTCGCGTGGATTTTGCATCGTGGCGAGGTTTGGAGTGATGTAGGCGTTCAGGTCGTCGATGGCGACACCGTTTTCCGCCATCACTTTGGCGGCGATGGCGTTGTATTCAGGCACCAAGCCGAACTTGCGCTGTGGAGTGAGTTCGCCGTCGGGGATGGGCGTGGTGGTGGCCCAGATCAATTTGGCACCGGTGGCTTTCAGTGTGGCGACGAGGCTGCGTAGATTGGCCTCGTAGTCGGCGGGTTCGACCTGGCGTTTGCCATCGGGCATGTATTTGAGGTCGTGGATGCCCCAATTGAAGTGAATCACGTCCCATTTGCCGGTGCCAAGCCATTTGGTGATGTTGGCGATACCGTTCTTCGTCGGGCCGCCGTTGGTGGGAATGCGGTGGACGTTCGCTTTGCCCTCCAAGAGCTTCCGGGTTGGCACGGTGTAGCCGATGGAAATGGAATCGCCGATGAGCAGCACTCGTGGCAGACCGGCCACATCTTGGATGGGAGCCATCGCCGGATTGGGTTCCCGCTTGGCCTTGGCAGGGGGCGCTGGCTGTTGAGCGAGGGTGGTTTGAGGAAGAAAAAGGAATGTGGCTGCAAACAGGCCGAAAAACAGAGGGAGGAGCATCTTCATGTGGCTTTTCCAGACAGGGATGGGCGTGCCGTTCTTTCGGAAACGTGAAATTTTAACATCAAACCTTGCTTTTTATTATAATTTTAATAATTTATGACATTGAGTGTAGAATCACCACCATGAAAAAACTTCTCTCTTCTCTCATCCTGCTGGCCCTCACGGCCAGCATTCGGGCTGACGTGATTATGGAGTGGAACACCCTTATGAGGCAGACCTTTGCCGCTGAGGGAACAACCGCCACGCCGCCGTGCAATTCGCGGACCATGGGAATGATGGGCGGGGCGATGTTTGACGCGGTGAACTCAGTGAACCGCAACTACACGGGGTACAACGGTTATTTTAACCCGGTGACAGCAGGTTCAGGCATCAATGTAAACGCTGCGGCTGCCACCGCCGCCTACAATGTGCTGGTATCGAACTACAATGATTACCACGGGAGCGGAAATCCCTACATCTCGAGTTTTACCAACATGTACAACACGCAGATGGCTGGCATCGCCGATGGTGAGGCCAAAACACGTGGTATGGAAGTCGGATTGGCCGCAGCTCAGGCCATGGTGACCTCCCGTGCAGGTGATGGCTGGAATGCCCCCACCACTTATAGTCCAAAGCCATTTGGCACAGTCGGTTACTGGCAACCGGGTGCATCAGCCGGTGCATGGGGAGCTTCCTCAGGCACATTCCTCAAGTCGCAATGGGCTCATGTGACGCCTTTTACTATGTCCAGCGGCAGTCAATTTCGTCCTGCGGGGCCTGATGGTCTCGTCGCCACTGGCCCTGGTGGCACTTTGACCACGACGGATTATGCCAACTGGGTCCAGAGCTCGGCCTACACCGCTGAATTCAATCAGGTCAAAAGTCTCGGTGTCGCCACAGGTTCGACTCGCACAACGGACCAAACGGCCATCGCATACTTCTGGGTAGATGGTCCGGGAACAGCCTCACCGCCTGGTCACTGGAACCGCATCGCCCAAACCGTGTCCACGGCTGCGAACAGTGGTGCGGGGTTAAGTGTGGAGGACAACGCCCGTCTTTTTGCCTTGTTGAACATCGCTGAGGCGGACACCGGCATTGCCTCCTGGGAGGCCAAGGTCTATTTCGACAACTGGCGCCCCATGCTCGCCATCAACACGGCGGACACGGACGGCAATCCCGCCACCATTGGCGATGCCGCATGGACGCCGCTGATTCCAACACCTTCATTCGGCTCCTACACCAGTGGTCACAGCGCCTTCAGCATGGCGGGCGCAGAAATCTTGGCGAACTTCTTTGGCACGGACAATGTCGCCTTCACCACGGACTCTGAATCTCCCTTCCTGCCTAGTGGGACCACTCGCGATTTTACCAGTTTCAGTCAGGCGGCCCAAGAAGCTGGCATGAGCCGTATTTACGGCGGCATTCATTGGCAGTCTGATAACCGAGATGGGGCCATACTCGGAGCCGACGTAGCCAACAACGTCTTCAACAATTTCTTCCTGCCCGTGCCAGAACCCGGCAGCGCATGGCTGATTTTTAGCGCAGGGCTAGCCTGCCTGCTGCGTCGCCGCCCACGCCACGCGTGATCCCACTGCGGCTTAGGCGATCTCGACGCTCACTTGGGCGCTCGTGTCCATGGTGCCGATAATCTTCGCGTTCTTGCCGCAGGCCAGCGCTTTGTCCACGTCGCCTGGTGAAACGATGGCCACCCAGCCGAGCCCCATGTTGAAGGTGTCGAAGGCGTCCTTCGGGTCCGCATGACGCAGCACCTTCTGCACGACGTCGTTTTGCCAGAACGGAATGCGCAGATTTGCACCGAGGCCGCGCTTCAGGAAGATGCGGCCCAGATTTTCCGGCAGGCCACCGCCGGTGATGTGCGCCATGGCACGCGGGCGGATGCCAGCAGCTTTGAGCGCTTTCGTCTCCTCATGGTAAAGCAGCGTTGGCAGCAATAGCGTGCGCATTTCGTCCTCGCTGAACTGGAGATTCTCCTTCTCGATGATGCGGCGCACGAGGCTGAATCCATTGGCGTGGAAACCCGCGCTGGGCCAGCCGATGAGCACGTCACCCGCGGCGATGGTGCCGGGATCAAGCATGTCTTCTTTTTCGCAGGCGCCGATGGCGAAGCCGCTGAGCTCCACCATGCCTTCGGGCACCATGCCGGGCATCTCGGCCGTCTCACCACCAGCGAGGATGCAGTTGCAGGCCTCCAGATATTCCGTCATGCCGGCGATGATGCGCGTGATCTGCGTCTTCTGTATCTTCGGGATGCCCACATAGTCGAGGAACATGATCGGATCAGCACCCGTGGTCAGCACGTCGTTCACGTTCATCGCCACGAGGTCTTTGCCAGCGGCTTCGAGTTGATCGTGCTTGAGCAGCAGCTCGATCTTTGTGCCCACGCCATCACAACCCGTCAGGATCATGGGGTGCTTGTAACCGCTGAGATCGTAGGCGGCGGCGAACAGTCCAAAGGGATTCGCCAGCTTGCGATTGCGCTGCGTGCGCTTCACCAACACTCCGATGTCATCGACCAGCGAGGCTGCTTCGTGAATATCGACGCCGGCTTGTTTGTAGGTGTGTGCGGAGGAGCTGCTCATGGGAAAATAGTGGCCCGCTGACTAGCCCGAAAGCACGGGCGGCTCAAACGGAAACTGACCCGGCGGGACCTGAGGTAGGCATCAGCTAAGGAAAATGAGACCAAACTCTTATTCCCCTCTCAAATCCAAACAGATCACTCGCTCACCCGTCTTCTGCATCAGATCCTTCTGCTGCTGACGGACATAAAGCAGGCCATGGCTGAGGGCGGGCAGGCTCCAGGTATTGAGGGCGTAAAACGGCTGGGCTTGGGCGATCACTTTGGCTCCGGCGGGGCTGAGATCGAGCCAGTGGAGGGAGCCGATCTCGCCGAGGCAGAGGAAGGCTCCATCGACCTTCATCAAACTCGCGCGGAGGATGCTTAGGCGGGTGGGATTGGCGCGGCCGGTCTGCTTGCTGAACTCGGCGTCGTCCCATTCGATCTTTTGCTCCCACACTTCCGCGCCGGTGTCGGCATTCACGCATACGAGGCGGGACTTTGGTTCGGTCTCGCCGTCGATGGCGTAGAAGTGGCCCTCGTGATAAACCGGGTTCATCCAATGCACGGCGAGCTTTTTGGACTGCCACACTTCCTTGGGCTGAAATTCGGCATCGAACTCGACCATCACGCCGCCGATGGGGCGGCCCTTTGGATACGCGGTGGTGATGAAGGCGCGGTTTTTCTCCGGAATGACCACGGGCGAGGTGCCGATGGCCTGGATGTATTCGTCGTCACGCCACGCGAACTTGGAATGCAGTTTCCCATTCGTCGGATCGATGCACATGAGGCCGCCGGTGGCTGGATCGCTCTCGCCGCCGGCATAGACGAGCACTTTCGTCTGCCCATGCAGCTTCGCCGGAATAGGCGAAGCATAACTCGCGCCCCACGCGTCTTCGACCTTCCAAATCACTTCACCGCTCTTCAAATCAAACCCAGCAACACTCACGCCTGCCTCGGCAAGCCGCGCTTTGCGGTCACGCAGGCCTTCGGCGTCTTCGATGGCATTCTTCTTGCCACCCACGTTCAAAATGACGCGCCCATCGAGAATGAGCGGCGTGCCGCCCGCGCCGAAGAAATCCTGCGGCACATGCATGTCGGCCCGCAGATCGTGCTTCCAGAGCAGCTTGCCCGTTTTCAAATCGAGTGCCCGCAGTTCACACGATACGCCATACGTCACCACGATGCCATCTGCGATCACCGGACTACCGCGCGGCCCGTTGCCGAAGCCGTAGCGATCCTGATACGAGATCGGGTAATCATGTGACCATAAGGGCTTTCCTGTTTCGCGATGCAGGCACTCGATGGTTTCCCTGCCTTCCAGCGCATGAAAAATGACGCAGTAATCGCCGCTGATGGCGGGCGAGTTGTAAGCCTCACCCATGGCGACCTCCCACACGGCTTTTGGCTCGCCTGAGGCCCATTTTTTCGACAGATGCGTCTCCGGCGAGATCGCATCGTGTGTGGGACCCAGCACGCGCGGCCAGTCGCTCGTCTTCGCATCCTTGGAGAGCGGTTTCGGTGCGGTGTGGAAGGTCAGACGGTCAAACGCTTCCTGTGCGGGGCAGGTGGTGAAAGCAAAAAGGAGCAGAAACAGTCTCGACGGATTTTTCATGTTCAGCAAAGCTAGCCACTGCCATGAAGAGCGCCACTCCGATGCTCATCACTTTTGTCATCAGCCCAGAAACTTCCCTGGATTCAAAATCCCATTCGGATCGAGTGCCGCCTTCAAACGCAGATGGGTTTCGTGTGCGGCGGGTGACACCGCATCCCGCCACCAGCGCTTTTTCGCGATGCCGATGCCGTGTTCGCCAGTGATCGCTCCATTCCAGGCAATGACCTGATGGAAAAGTTTGTCGAGCGCGGCTTCGGCTCGTTCACGGATCGCTGGATCATCCATCGTAGGCACCATGATGTTGACGTGGATGTTGCCATCACCTGCGTGGCCGAAGCAGGCGACGGGGAAGCCGGTTTCGCTCTGTAGTTTCTCGGCAAAATCGACGAGATCGACGAGTTTGCCGCGTGGCACGACGATGTCCTCGTTCAGCTTGATCAAACCGGTGTTCCGCAGGCTGTAGCTGAACTCGCGACGCAGTTTCCAAAACGCTTCGCAGGCTTCCTCGCCCATCGCCTCGTTCAAACGGATGCATCCAAGCTCACGCACGAGCTTGGCGAGTTGCTGAAGCTCTCCTTTGACCGATTCGGCTTGGCCATCGATTTCGACGAGCAGATGCGCATCGCCATCGGGAGTGACGGAGGCGCCAAGATAATCACGTGCGGCACGCAGCGTGAATTTGTCGGCGATTTCGAGGGCGCTGGGCAAGAAGCCGCTGCCGAGGATGCGCTGCACGGCATTCGCAGCTTCGGCAAACGAATTGAAGCCGGCGGAAAGCATCGCCCGCATCGGCGGATGAGGAATCAATCGCAGCGTGGCCTCGGTGACGACGCCAAGCATGCCTTCACTGCCGACCATGAGGCCGACTAGATCGAAGCCGGTTTTGTTTTTATGACAACGGCCACCGGCTTTCACGATCGAGCCATCGGCCAGCACGGCCTCCAAACCGAGCACGTAATGCCGTGTGACGCCGTATTTGAGGCAGCGCGGTCCACCTGCATTGGTCGCTATGTTGCCGCCGAGGCTGCATTCCTTCAGCGAAGCTGGGTCTGGCGGATAAAACCAGCCGAGTTTGCGCACCTCACTTTGAAGATGGCCGGTAATCACACCTGGCTCGATGACAGCGACACCATCTTCCAACGCGATCTCTTTGATCTTGTTCATGCGGGCCACCGAAAGCGCGATGCCGCCTTTCAATGGCACGGCGCCGCCGACGTAGCCGACGCGTGAGCCCTGGGGTGTGACGGGAATCTTGTGTTCGTTGGCGAAGCGCAGTGTTTTGGACACGTCCTCGGTGCTTTGGGCATGCACGACGACTTGCGGCGGATTCGAGGCGAACCATTTGTCCGTGCTGTGCGCGGTGAGATCGTCCTGCGTAACGGAGACGCGGTCAGGACCGAGGAGGGAAACGAGTTGATCGGCGAGGGAGGCCATCCGAGGAGACTGGCGAAGCGTAGCGTTCGCGCAACGCGTAGAATGCGATTCCCCATGCCTCCGCTGATTCAAGTTACTCACCCACGCGGGATTTACCTCCCGGAGGCGGATTTGTGGCTTGATCCGCACTTTGGGGTGAAGCGGGCGTTTGTTTCGCATTCGCACAGCGATCATGTGGCACGGCATGATCTGACGTTTTGCTCGGAGATCACGCATCAGCTCATGGTGGTGCGCAAAACGGTGAAGAAGTCGGGCACGGTGGTGTCACCGCAGATGCGGAAGGTATTTGAATGGGAAGGCTGGGAGCTGCGGCTGCTGCCTGCGGGCCACATCACCGGTTCGGCGATGCTGCATCTCACACGGAAGGATGATGGGGCAACTTTGCTTTATACGGGTGACTACAAACTGCGGCAGGGATTGAGCGCGGAGCGCTGTGAACTGATGCAGGCGGACACGCTGATCATGGAGACGACGTTTGGGCTGCCGAAGTATCGTTTTCCGCCTGCGGAAGACGTAATCGCTCAGATGCTGGCATTTGTGCGCGAAACTTTGAGTGACGGCGGCATTCCGGTGCTGCTGGGTTATTCGCTGGGGAAAGCGCAGGAGATTTTGTGTGCGCTGCATGATGCGGCGCTGCCGGTGATGGTCCATGCGAGTGTGGCGCAGATCACGGAGGTGTTAACGCCACATCTTGGTGCCTTGCCAAAGTGGCGGCTGTTTGATGCGAATGAAGCTGTGGGGCATGTGCTGGTGTTTCCGCCGGGCGCGAAAATCGAGGTGCCGAAAACGCGCACAGCGATGCTGTCGGGCTGGGCGATTCAATCGAGCGCGAAGTATCGCTACGGCGTCGATGTGGCGCTGCCGCTGAGTGATCATGCGGATCATCCTGAGCTGCATGAGACGGTGGAAATCGTCAAACCGCGCCGGATTTACCTCGTGCATGGCTCCACGCGTGAGTTTGCGGCGGAACTCCGCACGCGCGGGCATGATGCGCGGGCGCTAGGGGCGGAGGATCAGTTGGAACTGAGCTTTTCAGCTCACTGATTCGAGTTTCTGCCGGCGGGCGAAGAAGACGAGGGCGCTTTCCATGACGCCATACGCGGTTTCCTGCGGTGTGAGTTCGGCGGTCTTGATGCGCAGGTCAGAGAGGGATTTGTAGAGCGGTTTGCGCTCAGTGAGCAGGCGTTCGAGCTTGGCTTTGGGATCTTCTTCGCCCGCAAGCAGGGGACGATTGTTGTTCATCGCGGTGCGGCGGGCGAGGCGCTCGGGATCGGCATCAAGCCAGACGATGTAGCCGAGGTGGCGCAGGATGGGCAGATTGCGGGGTTGCGTGATGATGCCGCCGCCGGTCGCGATGACGCAACCGCGTTTGCCGAGCAAAGAACGCAACGCGGCGGATTCACGCAGACGGAACCCGGCTTCGCCTTCAGCGGCGAAGATTTCAGGAATGGTCATGCCAGCCGTCTCGGCGATGAGGTGGTCAGTATCTACGATCTGGAAGCCGATCATCTGCGCGACAATGCGGCCGACGGTGGTTTTGCCGGAACCCATGAGGCCGATAAGGATGATGTTTGGCTGGCGGGGCAGGGGAGTCTCGACTGCGGCCTGAACGAGTTCCAGAATAGATGAAACGAGGTCGGGATCGTCGCGCACAGCATCGAAGTAGCTTGAATACTGCGGCTGCCAGCCGGTGGCGTGCAGCTTGGTGTTGGAGACGCGTTTGTGGCTCCAGCCGCGTTTGCGATTGGGATCAGGTTCGCGTTCGCTGGGCAGTTTGAGGCCGAAGATGGCGCACAAACGTTCCAAACATTGCCGCTGCGTCATCTGCGCGTCATCGACGACGTTGAAGATGCCGCTGAGACGTTGTGTGATGAGGTGAACAATCGCGCTGGCGGCATCATCGGCATGGATTTGGTTGAGCAGGCGGCCTTGGCCGTGGTTTCCTTCGATGGCGGCTTTGCCTTCGAGCAGGTTCTTCAAAACAAACGACCGACCGGGGCCATAAATACCGGCGAGACGTGCGACGGCACCTTTCGAGTTCAAAGCGATGTTTTCAGCTTCACGCAGCAGGCGGCCGGTGTCGCGATCAGGATCGGCGTGACTGGTTTCATCGACGATTTCGCCATCGACTTGCGGGTAAACACTGGTGCTGCTGGTGTAGAGTGCGAAGGCTCGCGGAAAGGCGGTCACAAGATGCCGCATGCCATCGACATAGACGGCTTGATACATTTCAGCACCGCCTCGGCTGGAACTGGCGCAATGAATGACGGCGTTGATGTTTGCGCCGATCTTCGTGGCGAGTGCAGTAACGGAGTCCTGATTCGAAATGTCGCAGGACTCGACGCGCCAAGGCTTGGCAACCGCTAGCCGTGCGGTGGACTGGGGCGAATGCGTGAGGCCGATGACTTCATGACCCGCGGCATGAAGCAGATCGGCGGCACGTTCACCGACGAAACCACAACCAGCGATGAGCACCTTCATAGCGGACGACGTTTCTGATAGTAGGCGAGGACGCCTTTCACGATGCCACGCACATAGTCTTCGATGGCGCTGGTTTGCAGACGGCCCGCGACCAGCGTGCGACCCAGGTAATGGCCGAGCAGCAGGCGCCGGTAGGTTTCTTCGTGGTTCATGACGAAAGGCTCAAGGTACACGACCGGGCATTCATAGATCCGGTTGGCGAGCAGGTTCCGCGCATAAATATAGGCGTTGGTGCCGACATGGCGGGCATTGTTCGTGGTGTAAACATAGGCGGGTAGTTCCGTCGCAGACCGCATGCCACCAGCGATGGCTTCTGCGAGCGGCAGTTCCTCCTCATGCATGCGTGAGAACAGGCGTTGGAACATTTCAAAGCGCACGTCCTGCTGCGCTAGCTCAATGGGAGCGTAGCAGCCGTTCACAAGGACGTGCATATGGTTCATGGGCGAGAACTGCGGTGCGGTGGCATCGCCCCAAGCTTCGGCGTTGTAGTGCAGGCAGAGCACGACATCGGGCTTGATGGTGGTGTTGACTTTTTTGGCGCGGGCGTGGATCTCGCTGACTCGGTAGAAGAGTTTTTCGCTCTGCCACTGCACGGTGAGGAGCTTCGCGTCACCCGTGAGACCATTGTAATTTTCCTGCGGCTGCGGGAAGCCCGATTCGATGAGCAGTTGGCGTGCAGGAGTGATCAAGTCGGACGGACGCAGTTCGGTGACAGGATCAAGGCGGTCGCGCACGAGTGAAACGTAAGCGCCGAGGGCTTTCAGACGCTCGGCGAGCACTTGGGCGGTGGTGAGCGTGAGTGTGCCTTCCTGGATGGCTTCACCAGGAGCGAAGCTGAGGTAGCGTTCTTCTATCTGTGCATAGCCGCCGCCGATGTGGCCGGGATCGATGGCGATGTGGACATCGCTGAGCGGTGGGCGGCCTTTGAGCGGTGGCATTTCGCTGGCGCGTCTCCAGGTGCGCAGGCTAGGCAGAGGTGATTCCGCGCGGCTAGAAAACGCGATGCGCACCTCGGGCTTGATAGGGTCACCGGTTTGGATCACAACGCCGTCGGGTTCCATCTTCCATGGCGGCGTCATGGGTGAGCCGTCGGAGTAAAAGTCGCGCATCGCGGCTTCAAATTCGACGCGCGTCATTGATTGATGAAACGACTGGAGTCTGAGCCAGTCTGGCTTGGTGCCAAGGGGACTCAGCTTGTCCAGCCGCGGTGGTGGCGCGGGCGGCGGAGCGATGGGAGGCGCTGGCGGCATCGCAGCCGTGCCGGGGATGATTTGAGAAGGAGTCAGGGGCGCGATGGCCGCTGGAACAGGGGTAGTAGGCGTGGGTGTGGGTACAACCGTCTGCGTCATGCCCGGCGCTGCCACGCAGCACGTCAGCATGACGGCCAGCAAGTTGCCGCGCATCATTCGTTTCATCATAAGTTCATCCTAGACTTGATCCCCGGCTTCATCATCTACTAAGTGGTGACACAATGAACGACAACACGGCTGACAGCGCGGACGGACTCTTCCGCCTTCTTTTTTTGGGCGATGTGGTGGGCGAACCGGGACGCAAGGCGGTCGCCGCGCTGCTGCCGGTGCTCAAGGAGGAACTCAAGACTGACTTCATCGTGGTGAACGGTGAAAATTCTGCCGGTGGGCGCGGAATCACGCCGAAGATCGCCATCAGCCTCATGCGTGCTGGTGCGGCGGTGGTGACAAGCGGGGATCACATTTGGGATCAGAAGGAGATCGTGCATTACCTCAGTGAGGAGCCACGCATGCTGCGGCCGATGAATTATCCCGCAGGCACGCCTGGCAGCGGCTTCATCGTGTTGGAGTCAAAGAAGTGCAAAGTGGCCGTGGTGAACCTCCAGGGGCGCACATTCATGAATCAGCAACTCGACAATCCCTTTCCCGCCATCTCCGCCTGCGTCGAAGAACTGCGCCAGGAGACACCGGTGATCTTTGTGGATTTCCACGCCGAGGCCACGAGCGAAAAAGTCGCCATGGGCTGGCATCTTGACGGCAAAGTCTCCGCCGTGGTCGGTACGCACACGCATGTGCCCACCGCCGATGAACGCGTGCTGCCATACGGTACCGCCTTTCAAAGCGATGCCGGCATGTGCGGCCCGATGGACAGCGTGATCGGCAGCCAGATCGAACCCGTACTCGAACGCTTTCTTACCATGATGCCGACACGTTTTGGCGTCGGTCGTGGTGCCGTGCGCGTGAACGGTGCACTGATCACGATTGATCCCGCCACTGGCAAGGCGCTCAAAATTGAGCGCGTGGCGCGGACGTGGCATGAGTGAGTCCGATGCTTACTCCGCCCATGCCTCGCGGATGAGACGGAGATAGTTGCCGTGCATGATGTTGGCGATATCTTCGACTTTGTAGCCGCGATTTTTGAGCATATCAGGTATGCGGGCGAGGTCGGCGATGGTGTCGAGGTCTTCGGGGGTTTGCTCGGTGCCGTAGCCGCCGTCGAGGTCGGTGCCGATGCCGCTGTGAAGGGCATTGCCGGCGAGTTGGCAGACGTGGTCGATGTGGTCGCAGATGACTTCGAGTTTGAGGCCGACTTCCTGCGGGGTGGTTTTGCCGCGAGTCCAGCCGGGGATCATCATCCAAGCATCGAGAGCGGCACCGATGACGCCGCCGCGTTCGATGAGGGCTTTGAGTTGATCGTCGGAAAACTGGCGTGGATCGGGGACGAGGGCGCGGCAGTTGCTGTGGCTGGCCCAGACGGTGCCGTGATGGATGTCGAGAGCCTGCCAGAAGCATTCATCGCTGAGATGGGTGACATCGAGGATCATGCCGAGGCGGTCCATTTCCTGAATGAGTTCTTTGCCACCGGCGGGCAAGGGGCCGACTTGATCATGGCCTAGAGCATAACGGCACACGCCGTAGTGTGCGGGGCCCATGGCGCGAAGGCCCTGTGCCCACGCGTCTTCGAGATGGCCGACGGTGCGGATGGAATCGGCACCTTCGAGACTGAGAATGTAGCCGATGGCCTTGGTGTCGTCGGGAATACTGGTGTCGTTCCAGAGCGCGATCATTTCATCGAGTTCACGCACGTTCGTGATCTGGCGGAGTTGGCCGTCTTCTTCCATGGCGCGATACCAAGAGAGCTGGCCTTGGGTTTCGGACCAAGCCTGCGCGGGGGACATCCAGCCAGCAATGGGGGATGCGCCGGGCATGCAACCAGCGAGTTGGGTGGCGACGCAGAGGCCGACTTTGCCTTTGCGCATCTCGGGGAAGGCAGTGGTGCCGCAAGCGCGGCCTTTGCCGGTCATGCCAGCCTCACGACGACGAATCTCGTGAACGGGAAGGCGGAGGTCGCGATTGAAACCGCCGAGGGCGTTGAGGCTGAGGTCGAGGTGGGCGTCGAAGGTGAGCATGATGAATGAGATGACGAATGGAGCGTTATTCTACGCTGATTCGATCATGCGTCATTCATAGCGATAGCCTGCGCCATGCACCGTGCGAATGATGCGCGGCTGGGCAGGATCTTTTTCGATGCGTTTGCGTAGCTGTGAGATGTGCTGGTCGAGCGCGCGGCTTTCGGGGAAGTAATCGACGCCCCAGACCTCGTCCGCGAGAGTGTTGCGGTCGATGACTTTGCCACGGCGCTCGTAGAGCAGGCGCAGAACTTTGACGTCTCGCGGGCTGAGGGCGAGTTCGACCTTGTCGCGATACGCACGCAACTCGGTGGGCACGATGCGGAGGTCGTCCATCGTGAAATCGTCGTCGGCTCTGCCACCGCCGCGTGAGGCGGTGCGGCGCAGGATGGCGCGGATGCGGGCGATGATCTCTTTCACGCCGAAGGGTTTGGTCATGTAGTCGTCGGCACCGAGTTCGAGACCGAGGACGGTATCGATTTCTTCCGATTTGGCAGTGAGGAAGAGGATAGGTACCTTTTCGTCCTGTCGGCGGATCTGCTTGCAGACCTCATAGCCATTGAGACCGGGCATCATGACGTCGAGGCAGACGAAGTCGGGATTTTCGGCACGAAAGAAGTCAACGGCCTGTAAACCGTCGCTGGCGGCGATGACTTCGTAGCCTTCCATGGTGAGGACTTCGCGCAAGGCATCGCGCGTGTGGTCGTCGTCTTCGGCGATGAGTATTTTGGTCATGACTGGTTGGGTAGGTTGAGAATGAAACGTGCGCCGTCGCGATAATTGGGGCAGACGGTGAGCGAGCCACCGTGCAATTGTGCCAGTTCGCGCGAAATGGTCAATCCAATGCCGGTGCCACTGACACCTTCAGCGAGGTCGGACCGGAGGCGCTCAAACGGCTCGAAAACGGTGCGGCGCTTGCCAGCGGGGATCCCCGGGCCGTGGTCTTCAACGATGATGCGCGCGCTGCGCTCATCATGTTCAGTGCCGATGCTGATCCACTTTCCGGCGTTGGCATATTTGTCCACGTTTGAGATGAGATTACCAAGGATCTGCTCGATGGCGTCGGGGTCGGCCTGGATGGTGGCCGGGCCATGCAGGGAAGTGACAATTTCAAAGCCTTTGTTTTCGAGCAGGGGCTTCCAGAAATCGACAATGCGAGAGACAGTGTCATCAAGCACGAGCGATTTTGGCTGAATGGTGAGTTTGTCACGCTGCTGGCGGGCGTAGTTGAGGACGTTTTGGATCAGGCGGTCAAGACGTGCGGTTTCCGCTTCTACGACACCCAGTTGACGTTTGGCGATGGAATCGCCCTGTGACTCGGCACGCTGGGAGGCCATCTCAGCGTAGAGGCGGATGTTGGTGAGCGGGGTTTTGAGTTCGTGGGAGATCTGATTGACGAAGGTCACACGCTGCTGTGCGACGCGCATTTCACTCGCGCTTTCATGGAAGTAGAGCCAGCCGACGACAAATACCAAGACGATGCCGGAACTGACGCCGAGCAGGATCGGGAAGAGGTAGGGCTTCGGAAATTCCTCATTCGCCGGAGCGTAGGCCAGTTCCCATTGCGACAGCGGTTCTGAGCAGGCACGGTGCGCGGCCGGAGGACCTTCAGAGCCGGACAATTTTTTGCCCCATTGATGCAACGGGATGCCTTTCACGGTTGCTAGCAGCATGCGGCCTGGAGGAGTGGCCAGCCCGGGCTGTGGTAGCCGTTGAAATAGAGCATTCATCAGCGCTTGGGGATTCATCAATGCACAGCTCAGGCTGCCATCGGCAAAACGATGCCAGTAGATGAACATGGAGTCGCCCACATGCCAGCCGCTCCAAGTAAGCGGCGTTTCGGACTGCACGGGCCGGTCATCAATGTGATAGCCGTACATTTTCAAATAGGTCATCCATTGAGATGAGCGCTGCTGTGCAAGGGTGAGTGCTCCCGGCATAAAGATGCGTTGAAACGGCGGGCCGCCATCATCCAGTGTGGAAACGAACTCTGGCATGCTGTCTGGGTTGCGAGTCGAGTCATGGATGGCTTGGATACGCTCAGTCGGATTGAAGCCTTGACCGGGCTGAAAGGCATTTTTACCCTCAAAAGACTCGATGCTTCCTGTTTCACCCACTTTAGACCAAGTTTGGGCGATCCACGGATGAGTGGCTAACCTTTGCGACATCAAACGTGCTGAGCCAACGCTTTGCGCTCCCCAATTGTCGAGGCGGTCAGTGAGCTGACGCATATCGTGCAAAAGATGATGGTCGGCCGAGCTGAGACGTTCAGCCAGGATGGCCTGCATCGAAGCATCGGTGCGTTTTTCTGCATCACGAATCAGGTAGGTTCCCAGCCACGCTAGCAGAGCCAGGGGGAGAATCACCAAGATGATGAACAGGATTGTGGAGCGGCGTTGCAGCATGCGAGAGGCTCATAATTTAGCCCCGCCGTCTATTCATTCATCTAAAATTTATAAAAACCATAAAATAAACCGGGGCGGACTTTTATGTCCGCCCCGGGTTTTGCAGGTGTTTCCAACAGCCAGAAGGACAACCACTACCTTGGGAAAATTGGGATTCAGCGTTCGGTGACCGTAGTCACGTTGCGTTGATCTATTTGGAGTATCTCACAGGCCGAAATGAATGAGTCAGCGGCTTGTGAGTAGCTTGTAAGGAAAGTGTAAGACGGTATTTAACGCTTCACCGCCGACCAAATCCACCGAAACGGCCAGGTGATGGCGACGATGACCGCCCCAATCAACGCGGCGACCAAATTCATTGGCAGTAGCAGCACACGCAGGATGGGATTGAGTAGCTTTTGAATTACTTCAATCCGCGACCAAGCAATGGTCAGCACGGTGATGAGAATAATGCCCGCGAACTTGAGGATTTTCACCTTCAGCGGACCCATCTCTTCAAAAAAGTCATGAAAGTGAAGTTCTGAAAGCAGCAACAATCCGACGTAACCGATCAGAATGAACGCGGTGTGCTCCAGCACTGGGTATTTGACGATCATTTTGATGGCCATGCCCGCCACCAGACGCAATGCGATGATGCCGATGGTCACTCCCACATAGACCGGCCACAGGTCCTTTGGACTCAGGGCGATTGCAGCCACGACATTGTCCACGCTCAAGCTCAGGTCCATCAGGGAGATCATGGCGATCGTGCTGGCGAAGGTGCGATGATGCACGTTCACGGCTTCCCCTTCGTCTTCGCCGATGTCCTTTTGCCCGGCAAAGTGAGCGCACATCAGCCACACGAGATACAGCGCACCGATAAGCATCACCCAGTGGTTATGGATGATCCATGAGGCAAACAGCAGCGCCACGAGTCGGAAACCATACGCGCCGATGTAGCCGATGTTCATCGCCTTGGCTCGTTGCCTCTCATCCAAGTGGGAAGCCATGGCAGCAATGGCTAGCGCATTGTCCACCGACAGCAGTCCCTCAATCAAAACAAGGCCCATGATGACGGGCAGGGCATGGACAAATGAAGCCCAGAGTTCGGGCACGGAAGTAGCAAGAAATACAGCAGACATCAGCGCGCACGATGGCGGACGAGATCAGGCTTTCCAGTACCATTTGCTAGCAAATGAAATCGCCTCATCCCGCATAGCGAAATGAGGCGATTAGAATCTCTTTGCAGCGGCAATTTAGGAGTAGGAGGACTCCACACGCTTTGCCACGTCCTTGTAGCCGTAGTCTGCGTTGTAGATCTCTTTGAGTGCTTCTAAGCCTGCTACCTTGTCGCCCATTTTATCCAACACGTTCGCCAGTTCGTAGAGCACTTCTTTTTTGATGGCGTCCATGATGACCAATTCTTTGGAGGCCTCCATGAGTGAGGTCTTGGCAAGGTCGTTCATGTTCTTGCGCTCGAAGCAACGGCCCAGCATGAGAATCGCTTTGATGCGCATGTTTGGATTCGATTTTGCCTGCTGTAGCTCTGGAATCGCCTCGGTGTACATACCGGCATTGAAATAGGCTTGGCCCAGTTCATAGCGCAGTGTTTTATCGGTCGGATTGCGGTCCACGCGGGTTTTAGCCTCGCCAATGACGACGCTGGAGCGCTGGCGGCGGATTTCAGCCACCTGTGCACGTTTGTCATCAATGTCAGGTGCGTCGGGATTCGATTCGATTTCGCGTTCGTACTCCTCGATCTTCTGATCCTGCACCTTGTCGCGCAGGATCTCGACTTTGCGCTGAAGGGCCACGTCACCGGGATTCAGCGTTAGAGCGTAATCATAGAACATTAGCGCGTCATCCATCTGGCCGAGTTTCTCGTAGAGATCGGACATGCGTTTGACGATGGCGATATTCGACTGGTCGGCGTTGTACTGATCGATGGTCTCCGCGAGGAACTGCTCCATCTGCTCCTTGGTCATGCCTTGGCGGCTGAGCATTTCCAGCTTCGCAGCTTCGCCGGAATCTTTCATGGCGCTGCGGAAGTCACCGCCGACGCCCCAGCCCTGACGCAGGATGGAGGTGCGGGCAGCGGCGTCTTTTTCGCCTTTCATGGCTTCCATGTCACGCGGATCGACTTTGACAATGAGACGGTACACTTCGCTGGCCAGTTCCGGCTCCTCATGCGCCATGTAGTGCTGCGCCAGCTTGTGCATGTGCTTGGTGTTCTCAGGATGACCCGCACGGATGGTTTCCAGCGCAAAGGCTGCAAGCTGCGGGAAGTGCATCTTCATCGCGATGTCATAAAGCTGCTCGTTCGCGTTGAGGTTGAAGGGGTCTTTGCGGAAGACGTTCTCCTCCATGTCGGCAACCACCTCCGCTGGATCCTTTTTGGAACTGGGCTTGAAACCGCCGAGGCCAAAGCTGAATTTTTTGCCGGCGCTACCACCGCTTGCTTCGCTTTCCGCGCTACGCAGCAGCTTGCGGCCATCGAGGAAGCCGAAGTTGGCCGTCACGATGGGCAGCACTTGGTCAATGACATACTCCCAGTTCTTCCGCTCGGCTGAGATGAGCGCTTTCTTCCAAAGGGCTTGGTACTTGGGGTCGAGTTCGGCTTCCTTAACGATCATAATCCTATGTGCTGTTATCGTGGTTGAATGGGTGGGGTGGCGTCGGCTACTTTTTCCCGCTGCCAAACCATGAGGCAAGGGCGCGCAACTCCGTCCCCGTCCCGTCGCTCAGTCCCTTCATGCTGAATCCGTGCTCAAAGAGCACCATCCAGAGAAAGGTGGCGACGAGGAAGGCGAGGGTCCAGAGGACTTTGGAGAGGATGCGCATGCCGGGAATTTAATCACTCTATGAAGAAAAGGGGGGAATCGTCCAGCACGGAGTTTCATTCCTTTTCAAACAATAGCCGCAGGCTGTTCAAACACACCACCACCGTGCTGCCCTCATGCGTCAAAACACCTAGAGTCAGCGGCACGATGCCAAACAGCGAGGCAACGGCCATCACGATCACGCTGCCGAGGGAAATAAACAGGTTCTGCTGGATGATGCGCCGCGCCTGCTGGCTGATGCGGCGGGCGGAGAGCAGTTTTTCGATTTTGTCCTGCATCAGCACCACATCGCTCTGCTCCAGTGCGGCATCACTGCCGCGTGCGCCCATGGCGACCGAAACGTAGGCGGCGGCCAAACTCGGCGCGTCGTTCACGCCATCGCCGATCATGGCGACTTTGTGGCCTGCCTGCGTGAGTTCGCGGATGACGGCCACCTTGTCCTCGGGGTGCAATCCGGCGCGCACTTCAGCGATGCCGAGTTTTTCGCCCACTTCGATCGCCGCAGCACGGCGGTCACCAGTAAGCATGATCGTGCGCACCCCCTCGGCAGCGAGTTTTTCCAATACGGCACGGCTCCCAGCGCGAATCTCATCCTTGAGCAGCACACGTCCGACAATTTGCTCATGCAGCACCCAGACCTCGCTGAAACCCAGCGGTGCATCCGGCACGCCCGCCAGCACCTCGCCCAAGGCGCTGTCTTTGACGAGTTCACGTCGTCCCACATAACTCAGGCCGCCTGCCGTGCGTCCGCGCAGGCCCTGACCGGCAATCGATTGAAATTCGGCCAGTTTGTCCGCCACAATGCCTTCCGCCTGCCCGTGCCGCGTGATCGCACGTGCGATGGGATGATTCGAGTTCGCCTCCAAACTCACCGCAATGCGCAGCACGTCCTGCTCGCGTCCTGCTGGGAAAGATTCGATCTTGATGACCTTCAGTTCGCCTTCCGTGAGCGTTCCCGTCTTATCCATCGCGATGACATCGACCTCAGCCAGTTTTTCAATTGCCGCACCACCACGGAACAGCACGCCACGCCGCGCTCCCCAAGCGATTGCCGCCAAAATGGCCGAGGGAATCGACAAAACGAGTGCGCAGGGACTCATGACGACCAGCAGAGTCATCGCTCGATAAAACGACGACTTCGACGCCGCTGTGTTTTCAAACGGTGGAATACCAAAACCCAGCCACCACACGAAAAACATCAGCGCCACGATGCCGAGCGTCAAAATCGTGTAGCGCGTGCCAAAGCGGTCCGTGAAACGCTGACTCGGTGCCCGAAGATGCTGCGCGGTTTGGATCAGCGTGATGATTTTTGCCAGCGCACTCTGCGTTGCCGGCCGGTCCACCCGCACCTGCACCATGCCCCATTGGTTCAGCGTTCCGCCAAAAATGGCCGCGCCCGTTTCCTTCGTGATCGGCACTGCTTCGCCTGTCAGTGTCGATTCATCCGCTGCAGTCGAACCTGAAATCACTGTGCCATCGACCGCAAACAGCTCATCCGGCTTCACTAGAATCACATCGCCCACACGCAGGCCGCTCACGCTGCGATCTTCCGTCGTCCCATCGGGCAGTAGCACATGCGCCATTTTCGGCGCGGATTTGGTCAGCGCATTGATCTCCTTGTGCGTGCGGAACATCACAAAGTGCTCCAGCGCACCCGAGGTAGAGAATAGGAACAGCAACAACGCTCCTTCCTCCCATGCCCCAATCGCCACCGCTCCCAAAGCGACGGCAAGCATCAGGAAATGCACATCAAGGCGACGTTCGAGCAGATTTTCCCACGCATCCTTCGCCGCATCCCAGCCGCCGGAGATCAGCGCGATCGCGAATAAACTTTCCGGCACCCATGCCGACCCCGAGGATAAACGCTCCGTCAAATAACCCACCAGCAGCGACACACCACAGATCGCCGCCTGCCAGGCCAGCGTGCGCCATTCGTCATCGCTCTCCTGCTCCATCTCATCCGGTTCCGGCCACGCGAAATCACGCCACTTCCAGAATTTCGGTGCCGTGGGGCAGGACTGCTTCTCCAAAACGAACGCACCATCTTTCTGCTGCACGTCCAGCATGCCCGAGTGCGCTGGAACAGCTTCCGCCTTCTGTAACCACCGCGCGTCCACCGCCCGCAGCACTTCCATGAGCTTCGCTTGCAGTAATTCGCCATCCACACGGCCCAGCGTTGCCATTTCGACGCGCTTGGATTCTGGATTTAGCCGAATCGCTTCAATGGATGGCTCCTCCAGCAAAAAATCAGCAAGCGCTGCCATCCAGGTGGATGAATCGGGCGGCGTTGGGACGGAATTTGGCATGCGATGCTTTACGAGTCAGCAAGAGGCGTGACAACTTGATCTTCATCGCGCATGATTTGCACATGATTCGCAGTCTCATCGCTGGATCCCTTCGTGTGTTCTCCGGTTCCGTTGCCCGCTGGCAGGGTTGTGCGCCGGAACCGGTGCAGCGCGTGTACTTTGCCAATCACACCAGCAATCTTGATGGCCCCGTGCTCTGGGCATCGCTGCCAACTCCTGTGCGCGATCTTACCCGGCTCATCGGTGCCAAAGATTACTGGTCCGTGGGTCGCGTGCGCCCGTTCCTCGCCTTTCGCGTGTTTAATGCCGTGCTCATCGAGCGCAAAAAGCCCACGCCGGAAGCGAATCCGCTCAATGACATGATCAATGCCCTCGGCGAACGTCATTCGCTGATTCTCTTCCCCGAGGGTGGACGTCACAACGAACCCGAACCGTTGCCTTTCAAGCCTGGCCTCTTCCACCTCGCCAAAAAACGTCCTGATGTGCAGTTCGTGCCCGTCTGGATGGAAAACCTCAATCGCATCCTCCCCAAAGGCGAAATCCTTCCAGTGCCCGTTCTCGGCAGCGTCACCTTCGGCGAACCGATTCGCCTGAACGAAGAAGAAACGAAGCCTGATTTCTTGGTGCGAGCACGCGAAGCGGTGCTGAAGCTGCGACAATGACTATTGCCGGATCGGCGGTAGCTTCTCAGCGAGAACTGCGCGCAATTCTTTGAGTGTGCCAGCATGCTGCGGATCATTCGCAAGGTTCGTGTATTCGTACGGATCGGCATCATGGTCGTAGAGTTCGAGGCCGTTTTTGCCTTCGTCCCATTCCGTGCAGCGCCAGCGTGCGGTACGAATGGTGCGGCCCCAGAATTCGGCGTCCTTGCCACGTCTGGCTTGCGTGAAGGCGTAATCATGAATGGAAGCCGTCGGATTGTCGAGCAGGGGGCGTAAACTTTGGCCCTCGAGCTGTTTCGGTGCAGGAACACCGCACAAATCGCAAAGGGTGGGAAAAACATCGAGCAGTTCGATGAGAGTGTCACTGCGCTGACCGCCGGTCTTCATGCCGGGCGCGTGCATGATGAAGGGAACGCGGGCGCTTTCTTCAAATAGGCTGCGTTTGTGCCACAATCCATGTTCGCCGAGATGCCAGCCGTGATCGCTGGTGAAGAGGATGATCGTGTTGTCATCGAGACCCATCTGTTTGATCGCATCGAGCAAACGACCAGCCTGCGCATCGACATAGCTCACACAGGCAAGATAAGCACGAATGGCGGCGCGGCGTTGTTCGGGCGTGGCAGTGAGCGCATAACCGGGAACGGCACCATTGCGCGCGGGTGCGGGGATATCCGCCTCGTCATCAGCAGGAGCCTCGGGTAGCGTGATGCTCTCAAAGGGATAGAGATCAAAATACTTCGCTGGAGCAACGAGTGGCAGATGTGGGCGATGAAAACCGACGGCGAGGAAGAAGGGTTTGTCCTTGTCCCGTTTGTCCAGCCACTCGATGGCGGTCTTGGCGAAAACGCCATCGACGAGTTGGTCATCGCTGCCGGGGATTTCCTGCGAGGAGAGGCCCTGCTTCTTGCCGGCTTTTACTTGGACGACACTTTTCTGCTGTGGCGGATAAGGCAATTCACTCTTGAACGGCGTGCCGAAGTCCCAAGCCTGCGGATCGTCCATGCTTTCGAGGCCGGTGGGCACACCGAGATGGAAAATCTTACCGCAGCGTGCGGTGGCGTAGCCGTTGTTGCGGAAATGATGCGGCAGCGTCAGAACATCCGGGATGTTGGTGTAAAGATTGTCTTCGTTGTTGGTGACACGCGTCGTGTGAGGCCGCATCCCGGTCATCATTGATGAACGGGATGGATTGCAGTGCGGGAATTGGCAGTAGGCGCGGTTGAACAACACGCCGCGTTTTGCCAGTGCATCGAGATTCGGCGTTTTGGCCTGCAAATGGCCGTAACACGCCAGCGTGGCCGCGAGATCGTCCGACATCAGCAACAGGACGTTTGGGCGTTTGTCAGCAGCCTGCGAAACACATGACAAGCTCGCCAAGACGAAAAGCAGGAGATGTTTCATGGTTGGTTCTTTTTGCCCTGTTTATTATCGGTTGATGGCGGGGCTATAAAATCCTGCACGGGAAATTTTTCACGCAGACGTTTGCTCAGCGACTCGATCATCTGCGCGTGTTCGGGTTTGTCGGCGACGTTTTGGTTGTTCTGTGGGTCATTCACCATGTTGTAGAGTTCGCGACGCGTTTCCGCGCCCTGTTTGGTCCACTCGACGTAACGCCATTTATCGGTGCGCATGGCGACACCCAGGTAACCCTGGCCTTTGGGATACCAACTGAATGCGGCATCATTAACCTTGGCTTCGGGATCATCGAGCACAGGCTTCAAACTGCGGCCTTGGAAGGCGGTGTAATCTTGCAGACCGCACAAGTCGGTGAGCGTAGGAGCGAGATCGACGGACTGGGCCAGCGCGTCAGTTTTTTCGCCAGCGTGCTTCATGCCGGGCTGGGATATGATGAGGCAGTTGCGTGTGGCGCCTTCGTAGTTGTTGTGCTTGGCACCCCACCAGGTGTGCTCGCCCATGTAGTAGCCGTGGTCACTCCAGAAGACGATGATGGTGTTCTTCGCGAGGCCAGTCTCGTCTAGCGTGGCAAGCAAGCGACCGACCTGCGCATCGACGTAACTGATCGCGGCGTAATAGCCGTGCAGGCACTGGCGCTTGAAGGTCTCAGGCAGCTTGTCGCCGGTGACCTGCGGCACATCGCGATAGCCGTAGAAATCATTGCCGGATGTCGCGGCGAAGTCAGGCGCTCCCTTCGGCACGAACTCATTGTTGGCGAGTGTGAACTTCGCGGGATCGTAGAGATCCCAGTATTTTTTCGGCGAAATCCACGGCACATGTGGATTGGCAAAGCCAACGGCGAGGAAGAAGGGCTGCGCGGGATTCTTTGCGTGCTCACGGAGTTGAGCGATGGCGTTGGCGGCGCAATCGCCATCCAAGAGATCGTCATCCGCGCAATCGACGGCTTCGAAGGCGGGGACAGCGGCGTTGCGGCTGCCTTTGCCTTTTTGCGGGATGAGTGTGCCGCTTTTCTTCGCGTCCGCGATGTATTTCTGCACTGCAGCCTGTGTCTCGGCACTGGTGCGCGGTTTTTTGCTATGCCAGGCGGGAATGGTCCATGACGCATCATCATCAATGCCGACGTGGTAGATTTTTCCGAGGCTGCGAGTGTGGTAGCCGTTGTTTTTGAAGTGCTGCGGCATCGTCGTGATGTCCGGCATTGTGGTGCGCAGCGTGCGGCCGATTTCGAAGATGCCAGTGGTGGCGGGATAGCGCCCGCTGAGCATCGAGATGCGCGAGGGTGAGCACAACGCCTGCTGCACATAGCTACGCTGGAACACCATGCCGCGCTTCGCCAGCGCATCGAGATTCGGCGACTTCACTGTAGGATCGCCATAGCAGCCGAGCTGCGGGCGCATGTCGTCGCTGGCGATAAAAAGGACGTTGGGGCGATCAGCAGCCCACGAAACAAACGAAAGACACGAAAATAGGAAAAGCAGAGGTTTCATGCTCGCATGCAACGTGACTGACGCAATGCTATTTCAGCTCCTTGATGCGGACATTGCGATACCACACGGGAAGAGCTTCATCTTGGAACGCGATCAGGCCCGTATTTGGCCTGTCAGCCATCTTGATGTCTTCGAGAACGGTGTCGATGACCTGCTCACCATTAAAGACGACCTTTACGCTGCGGCCTTTGACGGTGATCGTGTAGCGATTCCATTCGCCTGCGGGCTTGACCATATTTTTCGAAGGTCCCGTGCCGTGGACGATGCCGCCGCAATCATGGTGACCGGGTTTTTCGAGGCCGTAGGTGTCGAGGATCTGCACTTCAAAACCCGTTTTCACCGGCTCCTTCATATCGCCGACTCGCATGAAGACGCCGCTATTCCCTTTGGCATTGATTTTGAATTCGAGGTCGAGAACGAAGTCCGCATACGGCTTCTCGGTGGCAATGTAAGCATCGTATCGTTGCCAGCCTTTCTCACCCTCGCGGGGATGAAGCGAGACGCTGCCATCTGTCTCGACGAGCCAGTTCCCAGTCGTTTTCCAGCCGGAGAGGTCTTTGCCGTTGAAGAGCGGAACGAATCCGGCGGCATCAGCGGCGGGATGAAGGTCTTCGGCTTGAAGGGTGAAAGCGAAGAGGGAGGCGAGGAGAAGCGTGAGTTTCATGGCTAGACAGCTTCAAACGTGGGTGGGAAGCCGGATAAATCCCCGTTTGACAGTCTTGCATCTCTTTGGAACATATGAACGTATCCTGATACGTTGATTTGTTTTATTTCACCCCAAACCTGAACCCACACGACACCTCATGTCCGACTATAAAGTAAAAGACATCGCCCTCGCCGACTTCGGTCGCAAAGAACTCGACGTTGCCGAGCACGAAATGCCCGGTCTCATAGCCACCCGCGAAAAATACGGCCCGAAAAAGCCTCTCGCTGGCGTCCGCATCACCGGCTCCCTGCACATGACCATCCAGACCGGCGTGCTCATCGAGACGCTGAAGGAACTCGGTGCCGACGTCCGCTGGGCCTCCTGCAACATTTTCTCCACTCAGGACCACGCTGCCTCCGCCATCGCCGCCTCGGGAACGCCTGTCTTCGCCTGGAAAGGTGAAACCCTCGAAGAATACTGGTGGTGCACCTGGAAGGCCATCATCTTCCCTGGCGACAAAGGCCCGCAGCTCATCGTTGATGACGGCGGCGACGTGACCCTTCTCATCCACAAGGGCTACGAAATGGAAAACGGCGACAAGTGGGTCGAGACCCCTTCCGACAACCACGAAGTGAAGGTCATCAAAGACCTCCTTAAAGACATCGCCAAGAAGCAGCCCGGCATTTTCCACACGATCGTCAAAGATCTGAAGGGCGTTTCCGAAGAGACCACCACCGGCGTGCATCGCCTCTATGAAATGGCCAAGGCAGGCAAGCTGCTCTTCCCTGCCATCAACGTGAACGACAGCGTCACGAAGTCCAAGTTCGACAACCTCTACGGCTGCCGCGAATCCCTGCTCGACGGCATCAAGCGTGCCACCGACGTCATGATCGCTGGCAAAGTCGGCGTCGTCTGCGGTTACGGCGACGTGGGTAAAGGCTGCGCTGCTGCCCTTCGCGGCATGGGCGCCCAGGTCATCGTCACCGAAATCGATCCTGTGTGTGCCCTCCAGGCCGCCATGGAAGGCCATCGCGTCATGCCGATCGAAGACACTCTTGGTTATGGCGACATCTACGTCACCACCACTGGCAACAAGGACATCATCACCCTCGCCCACATGGAGAAGATGAAAGATCAGGCCATCGTCTGCAACATCGGTCATTTCGACAACGAGATCCAAGTCGATAAGCTCAACGAGCGCAAAGACGTCAAACGCCTCAACATCAAGGCGCAGGTGGACAAGTACACCTTCCCGGCTGGCAACAGCATCTACATGCTGGCTGAAGGACGTCTCGTGAACCTCGGCTGCGCCACCGGCCACCCGAGCTTCGTCATGAGCAACAGCTTCACCAACCAGACGCTCGCTCAGATCGAACTTTGGGAAACCAAGGATACCCGCCCGGTCGGCGTCACCGTCCTGCCAAAGAAACTCGACGAAGAAGTCGCCCGCCTCCACCTCGCCAAAATCGGTGTGAAGCTCACCGTGCTCTCCAAAGATCAGGCCGACTACATCGGTGTCCCCGTCGAAGGCCCCTACAAGACGGATCACTACCGCTACTAAGCTCGCGCGAACACTCACAACCCCCAAAACCACGAGGGCGGCCAGCAATGGCCGCTCTTCTTCTATTCAGGCTTCGCTCGCCAGCAGTGCCGCCAGCAACTCATCCACCGACATGCTCGCAATCGCGGATGCTTTGTCACTCATTGCATACGGCAGGATCAATTCACGACCATGAAGCAATGAACCGCAGCTATAGACGACATTGGGGACGTAACCCTCGCGCTCATGGCCTTCGGGGCAGAGGAGTGGATGACGCAGGCGGCCAATGACCTTGGTGGGGTCGTTCAAATCGAGCAACGCAGCACCAATGCAGTATTTTCTCATCGGGCCGACGCCATGGGTGATGACGATCCAGCCGGCTTCGGTTTCAATGGGCGAACCGCAGTTGCCGATTTTCACGGACTCCCACATCTCGGCCGGGCGCAGGATGATCTGCGGGTTGCTCCAGTGGTGGAGGTTGTCGGAGAACATGATGAAGAGGTTCTGGTCATCCTGCCGTGACAGCATTGCATAGCGGCCGGCGATGCGGCGTGGGAACAAGGCCATGCCTTTGTTCTGCACGGCGCTGCCGTTGAGGGTGAGCACACGGAAATGGAGAAAGTCCTGCGTCTCGATGAACTGCGGCAGGATGGCGCGGCCATTGTAAGCGGTGTAGGTGGCACAATACATGACCGAGCCGTCGTCGTCGATGAAGCGAACGAAGCGGGCGTCTTCGATGCCGTTCGTCTCGTTGGGCGAGACCGGGAAGATGATGCGTTCGCTCAAGGCGAGCTTGGAGGAGAAGTTGATCTCGTAGTTGGAGTCGGCCAGCCAGCGAAAGCACTCCAGTGCGCGGCGCAGGTCGCGGCCCACGGGTTTCGATTCTCGGCGCACCCGGCGCACGCTTTCGTCGAGTTCATGGAGCGTGAACATTTCCGCCAGCGGTGCCATCACCGCTTCCGCATGACCGCCCTCGAATCCCATCTCGTGAAGTTTCGTGATGAAACGCTTCTTCTTGTAGCTGGGATTGGGCACGACGTCCGGTAGTGAGACGAAACGCGAGACCGGCTCCACGCTGATGGTGCCATCGGGTGTGATGAGGCCGGTGCGGAACTCGATGGAGGAGATGTGGCCTTCGCCCGTGGCACGCAGGCTCATGATGAAGCGCACGCCGCCCTCGGGCACACCGCTTTGATCGGGATGCGGCACCATGGAGGGATTGAACAGCGCGGCGGACTCCAGCGCATACTCGCCGGAGAACAGTCCGCCGATCAGCAACTGCCGTACGCGGGAAAGGGGTGCGTGCGAGGTGATGTGGTGGCGCACTTTTTCATAGTTCGCGAGCAGGTGTGATTCGATGTCGAAGTGCCGCGAGGCGAATTCTAGGAGGAGCGCCTGCAACTCGATGTCAGCCTCGGCTTCGCTCAGTCCGAGAGCGCGATGCAGGATACTGGAAACGATTTGAGCTTTCCCTGGAATGAACGGACGGATGATGACACGCGCGCTTTCGGGATGGAAGGCCACGTTGTGGCGGTGAAGTCGGACGGGGTTCATACGGGAGGGCGCAGGGGTTCGGCGATCAAGTGTTCGGCACAGTTCATTTCGGCAAGCGAGAGGTGGAAGGCCAGCGAGGACTCCGCGCCCTGGTTTTCATTCACACGATCGTGATGCAGGCCATCACCGCAGCCGCCGGTGCTGGAATCATAGAGCGGAGTGCCCAGATCGTTGCGGCCGAGGAACCATTCGAAGGCGCGCTTGGCTTCACGCATCCACATGGCATCCTGCGTGGCGCGAAAAGCTTCGAGACATGCGGAAACCATCGCCTGTGCCTCGACAGGTTGTTGATCGAAGTCTGCGCGCGCGCCATCGCGCTGATAGAAGCCGTTGCTGCCGATGGGGCGGAAGCAACCGGCCTGCGTCTTCTGAATCGATGCCAGCCAGCGCAATGATTTCAAACCGATCTCCAAGGCTTCGGGATGGGGCATCCATTGGCCGCTGAGAATCAGCGCCTGGCAGATGCGTGCGTTGTCGTAGGTGACGCTGGGCTCAAACCACGGCCAGTTTTCCGTGGCGGAATGATTCCAGAGCACCACAAGCCTGTTGGTGAGGTCTGCGCGCATCGCATTGATCCCAGGATGGCTGGTGAACTGGCGCAGATACTCGTGAATGCCCAGCAGCGTGAAACTCCAGGCGCGCGGCGAGGTAAAATTGGTTACGGCCGCCAACCCGCGTTCAAAGAGTTGTGCGGCGAGCCTGCGGTGGCCTTCATTGCGCGAGCGACCCGCACCGGTGCCTGCGGCCCAAAGCGCACGCGCATGACTGTCCTCACTGCCGGCGTCTTCGAGCCACAGCCGTCCGTGGCTCATGAAGTTGCGAAAACGACCGCTGGTGTAATCGAGCGCCGCCGCGAGGAAGGCGAGGTAGCTGGTGGCCAGCCTGCCGAGATTTTCCGCCGGTGGCTGGTCGCCGAGTTCATCCAGCATGTTGCAGAGGATGAAGGCGCGTGCGTTGTCATCGGTGCAGTAGCCTTCGTGGAAGTTCGGCACGTTGAAAATCGCGTGCTGGAAGATGCCGGTGCCATCGCTCATGCGCACGATATGATCGAGCCGCAGCGGTGGCAGCTCATAAGGCCGGCTATCGAGCGTCCAACCGGCGAAAGCCGCACGCGGCGTGGCCTTTCGATCCGTACGGGCATGTTGAAACGATTCGAGGTAACGTTGCGCCACGGCAGGCCAGATCATTTCACGCCCCATGGCATAGGCATCGTGCCGGATCTTCTCTTTGCGTGCCGGATCATCGAGCAAGCCGCATACACCAGCGGTGATGGCTGCTGGATTGCGGAAAGGCACGAGCACACCGCGTCCATCTGCCAGCAGTTCCTGTGCGTGCCAGTACGGTGTCGAAACCACGGCTTTCCCTGCGCCGAAGACATACGCCAGCGTGCCGGAGGTGACCTGCGCTTCGTTGAGATACGGCGTCAGATAAATGTCCGTCGCGCCAATGAACTCCTTAAGGTCATCCAGTGACACAAAGCGGTTGTAAAAGATCACATGCTCCTTCACACCGCGATCTTCGGCAAGTCGTTCGAGGCTCAGACGATAGCGCTCGCCTTCACGCGCGATGAGCTGCGGATGCGTGGCCCCCAGAATGAGATACACGACGTTGGGATGCTGCCGCACGATTTCCGGCAGCGCCTCGATGACATGTTCGATGCCCTTGCCTGGACCAAGTAGGCCGAAGGTCAGTAGCACCTTGCGCCCTTCGACGCCGAACTGCGGCTTGTAGAAGCTGGAGTCCACAAACGGCATGTCCGGGATGCCATGCGGAATGATGTCCACCTTTGCATCCGGCACGCCGTAGGTTTCGCGCAGAATTTCTGCGCCTTTGTGCGCCATCACGACCACGCGGTCGCTGCGGCGCACGAGTTCCTCCATTACCTTTCGCTGAGAGGCATTCGGTTCGCGCAGCACGGTGTGAAGCGTGGTCACCACCGGCATGCGCACTTCCTTGAGCAGCGCCAGCAGATGACTGCCCGCCGATCCGCCGTAGATGCCGAACTCGTGCTGCACACAAAGCACGTCCGTGTTGTTGAAGTTCAGAAAATCTGCCGCGCGTCGGTAGGAATCGAGATCCTTCTCCAAAAGCTCAAAACGCACGCGCTGTGGATACTCGTAACCCTCCACGCGATCATTGACCGCACCGACAAAACAATCAGCATCAGGAGCAGCCCCTGCCACGGCTTCACTCAAATCATGCGTGAACGTCGCAATTCCGCAAAGCCGGGGCAGATAGTCACCCAAGAAAGCGATGCGCTTCGGCGGAATGGAAGTGCTCAGGATAATCCTCTCAAGTGCTGCGACATATCGCAGCAGACAGCCTGTGATACTTTAAGCAATGGGGACTTCACCCCATTCGTTCGGAAAGCCTGATTCTTGTTGCCCTTCCAGAATCACCGTCGAGATGGGAATTGGCTTCGAAAACTCCTCCTCTCCAGACTCACACCATGATCCTCGATGCCACCTGTCAGTTAGATTACCAGACCATGGAGGTCGTGCCTGCCATCTTCATGCTGCGTCCACGCAGCGGTTGGGCGCAGTGGATCATGCGTGAGGAATTTTACATCCAACCTCAGGTGCCGGTGGTCGAGTTCACCGATGTGTACGGCAATCTCTGCCAACGCATCGTCATGCCAGAGGGAAATTTTCATCTCTCGGTGCAGTATCGTGTCCAAGTCGAGGACCGGGTGGACGAAGATTGTTATGCGCCGCTGATGCTGGTGCAAAACCTGCCCCCAGATCTGCTGCACTATCTGCTGCCCAGCCGCTACTGCCAGTCTGACGAGTTGTCAGCACTCGCTACGTCCATCATCGGCAATCTACCTTCGAACTACCAGTGTGTTGCCACGATCCGCGCCTGGGTTCATCAAAACGTCCGGAATGAGTCCGGCTCCAGCAACAGTTTCACTACCGCGTTGGAAACCTTGAATACCCGCCGCGGCGTTTGCCGCGACTTCGCCCATTTGGGCATCGCCCTCTGTCGTGCGATCAATGTCCCGGCGCGCATGGTGGTGGGTTTCCTGCATCAGCTCCAACCCATGGACCTGCACGCATGGTTCGAGGCCTACATTGGTGGCCGTTGGTACACCTTTGACGCCACGGAGAGCGTGACACGTGGCAACCGCATCGTCGTGGCCTACGGTCGGGACGCTGCTGACGTAGCACTGGCCACGCTTTTTGGCTCGTTTACAATGCAAAACATGCGGGTAACCGTCAGCGAGCATCAGCCGCCATTTCAGGCATAAAAAACGGCGTTGCTGCTGACCGTTCTGGTCTGACAACAACGCCGTGAAGTAAAGACAACGCGATTAGCGTGTCGCGTTTTCGATGTGCTGGCCGGTGCGTTCAATGTCTCTGCCGATGCCACGGAAAGTGTTGCAGCTCGTGCCGAAGACGCTCCAAAGCGCCGAGACCAGGAGAAGAAGAGTGAGACGTGTGGATGATATTTTCATGTGCTTGTTAGTTTGGGTGCGGGCGACTGACTGATGAGAGGATTAATGGGTCTGTCAAGAATGGCACTCGGTTAAGCAGCAGCACGGTAGCGTTCACGATGGGGGATTTCTTGGAACTTGTGGCGCGGGGCA
>Ga0114970_10000358_pt1 | contig 33725 bp, 51 predicted proteins | sample M_140205_XF_Meta_FD_87030 | JGI IMG/M metagenome (GOLD analysis project Ga0114970, IMG submission 87030) | Freshwater microbial communities from Lake Montjoie, Canada to study carbon cycling - M_140205_XF_MetaG | ecosystem: Environmental > Aquatic > Freshwater > Lake | place: Lake Montjoie...
GGGGGCGTTTTGAGCAATAACTTATTGGTGGGAATTATCGGGATGCGCGAGGCGCAGCATAATCTTACGCTCGGCAACCGTCAGCCGCCGCCAAAGCCGCAACCAGGCCAACTCGTCCAAGTCATTGACGAACTCGGCGACGCCTGGGTTGCCGTCAGATTTCGTCGTTGGCAAAAGATCGCCGGGCGCAACGCCAAGGGCGACACTTAAAACACCCATCCATTTTTGAGTGAGTTGACGATCAGACAATTCCAATCGTGATATTGTCTGGTTGCTCGTGTCGCACCGCGCGGCCAGCTCATCGAGTGTCAGCCCTAAAGTTAGGCGGATTTCTCGAATTCGGTTTTGCGATGCGCGCGGCTCATTCATATATTCGTTATCGCAAATTGAAGTTTAGAGCGGCAGCACCATTGTGGTGGAAATAAAGCTTGACGAGGCTCCACCAATATGGTGGATTTGGCGGCATGAACATTCAGGCATTCCTCGCTGAACAAAATCTAAGCACGGCGGCATTTGCCGCTGACATCGGCGTCTCTCAGGCGTCTCTGTATCGATACATGTCGGGCGACCGCCTACCGCGCCCGACAATTATGACGGCGATTGTCGAAAAAACCGCCGGCAAGGTCCAGCCGAACGACTTCTATTCGCTGCCCTCCCAGGCCGCAGCATGACCGGCACCGCAACCCCGGCGCGCCTCCTGCGCCAGCTATCAGCGGATCACTGGTCCGTCGTCGCGATATGGGGTGCGGAAAGTTGGTTACGGATCGGCGGCTGGGAACGCGCTGAGATCGAGAGCGCCACAACCCACAAAGAAATTATCGTCATGCACCGGCACGATGGGCCGCGCGTAACGATCGAGGCCCGGCTTTATTCCCCGGCATGGCGGCGTGTTGAAGCCTCCGTTTCAAGGACACCCCTCTGGTGATCAGCATGTTTGTCGATTTGGTCATTTGGCTGTCGCTCTTCTGGGCGGCTGTCTGCGTTGCTTTCGTTATTTGGGCGGCGTGCCTGAACGCGCGCCTCCCCGATCCTTATGAGTAGTCCCTCCATGAGCCAACCTATGGGCTGCAACCCTTTGGCTCCGTTCATCTAACTGTCTCCCCCCCCCTGCTGCACGTCCACAACATGCAGCAGGAGTTTCGGAAAATGTTCTCTTTTTTTGGGAAAAAATTCGTGACGAGCGATCAACCAAATCAAACGCCAGCGCAGCAGGTCTTCCGCATCGTCTCTGATGCCGTCCATGCGCGGATTGATTTGGGGAAATGTCGCGCCATTGCCTCGGTCGCGCGCTCGCTGCGGATATCGGAAAGCCGGGTAACGGAAATTATGCGCGGCAAAGTCGCGCGCGTTTGGGCCGATGAGCTGGTCGCGGCGCAGGATTTTTATGCGCGGCATTGCGACGCTCAGGCCGCGAAACTCGCCCATGAGGCGGAAATCTACAAACAAAGGGCACAAGCCCTGAAAGACAGGATTGCGTGATTTGGTTGGCATCGGCTCGCATGTTTCGTTTCGCCGCGCGTTGTCATCTTTTTTGGGGTGAGCGGTGCGCCGATCTGGCCGATTGGTGCGAGGGCAAGAAACCCGCGCCTCCGGTTCGGGGGATCGGGGCGTGAGAGGCATTTCGGCCAATAAGCGCGACCTAACTGCAAGGTTGTATGCGACAGCCGCGACAACGGCTCAAATATTAGCCGCCGTCAATCAACTTCCCGGCAAGACTGTGACTTGGGGCCAGGTTAAAAGCTTCGCGCGGCGGTCTGGTTTAGCCCGCACGGCACAACGTAAGCGCGGCGCTAATGTTTGGTCGGCGGAACGCGACGACGTGCTTGCCCGGCGATATGCCGACGCTCCAAACCCCGACGCAGTTCGCGCCATTATCAACGCGCTGCCGGGGCCGAAAGTCACCCACGACGCTATGAAAGTTCGCGCACGGCGCATTGGCGCGGCCAGGGCAGCACGGCTGCACCTGCCGATCGCCCGCGCCATCGGGGTGTCAAACCGCGATGCGCTCGATGCGCTGGCCTGGGCACGCAAGCGCGGCATACCTATCGACGGCAAGCCTCTCGCAGTCGCGGCACGGATCGCCGCTGCGGTGCAGCTCGCCGCATGAATACCGGGGCCAACATTCCCACGATTGCCGGCGGGCAGTCGCAACGGCGTCCATCCCTAACCTGCGTGCCCGGTAGGGTGTATCACGCGCAGGAAGTGGGCAAAGCCAGTTGGCCGGCTGCACATGGTGCAGTCTTTTTGAGGCTAATGGACGCTACCCGCCAACCTTTCCCCCCAATCCCGCCCTATCCCCATGCGCGGCCTTCCGGTGCATCGGCGTGGGGCGCGATGCGGTCGCGTGCGATTTCCTCCCGCGCGTCGACACGCAAACTTGCCCGGCTGGCGCTGAGTATCGCGCCGGTCGGGTCTTTTGCCGGGGTGATCGCATGACCGACCTCCCCGACATCATCGCGCACCTGCGCCACGTCTGCACCGAAGCGGGCGGCGTCGAGGCTTGGTGCAACCGCAACCGCATCTACTTCCTGCTGGTGGAGCGTGCCCTTGACGGGGCGTGCGAGCCGGCTGCCGAGATTGTCGCGGCGCTCGGGTATCAGTCGAGGTTCCATTATGTGCGGGTGGCGTGATGCGAAATGAAGACGCATTTCAAATTGCCGCCGTCAAATTTCTGCACCACGCTCTACCCGAGGGCGCGGTTTACACCGGCATCGAACACGCCGGGCAGATTTCCATGATCCAGGGCGCGATCCGCAAGGCAAAGGGCGTTCGGCGCGGGCTGTCGGATCTGATGATCTGGTGGTCGGGCCGGTTCATCGCAATCGAATTGAAAACCGCCAAGGGTGTCATGTCTGACAGCCAGCGCGAGTTTGCGGCGGGCATCGTCGGGGCGGGGTTTCAATACCACATTTGCCGCAGTTTGTCGGACGTGGAGGCCGCGCTACTCCATGCCGGGATGCCTCTGCGTGCGACGGCATACGGACGCGACGATCGGTTGCAGGCCCAGCTTGCCGCACCGAAGAAACGCTCGGGACCGCGCAAGGCCGCAGTGGATGCGTCGCCGGGGCGCAAGGCGTTTCAGCGGGCGCAATACGGGCTGTGACTATCGCAACCCCTCTCGCCACGCTCCTGTCGGTGCTCGTCTCCTGCCGCGATCTCGACGAGGTGGCGGCAACCTGGCGCGGCAATCAGGACACGATCAAGGGCCTGCCGCCGCACGATCTGGCGACGCTGATCCTGGCCAAGGATCGCATCAAGGACACGCTCGATACGCTTTTGCCTGAGGGCCTCGATACCTGGGTCGCAGATTTCATGGAGGGCCGGATATGAAAGCCGCGCCATGGTTCCCGCGTTACTGCACCCAGGTCGTTGCCGCCTACGAGGCCGGCCATCTGACGTTCGACGACGCGGCGGAAATCTTCGCCAACACATGCGCCACGCACCCCGACATGATCGTCATGGGCGAGCTACTCGAAAGCGTCGGGGATGCCGCGCTGGTCGTCGCCATGCGCGCGTTGACCGATGCCGCGCCGGTTATGGGCAGCGCCAAAATCGCCCGCGCCATCGCACCGCATATCCAGGCCGGCAAAGCGCGCGGCCACATCATGATTGCAGCCTATCGCGCGGCGGATGGGTCGATGTCGGCACGCCAGGTCGAGCGGATTGTTCACGAGGAAATTACAGCAGCCGAGCGGGAGCTTCACCTTGTCGCAGCATGAGGACTTCACCAAGGCCGATGCGTTCCTGGCCAAGCGTCGGGCGGCTGTCGCTGCGGCGGAGGCAGAAGGCCAGGCCGCAATAGAGGTCGATGACGGCTACTGGCACGGTTTCGAGCAAGCCAACGAGGATCAAGCGCCGGCCAAGGTCGTCGATATGCAAGGGCGGACGGTGGAACCAACGGATAAGCTGCCTCTCACCTATTTTGCCGACATCATGCCGTCCCTGGAAGCTAACGATTTTGTGCAGGGCCTCCTATTTGCCGGCACGTTCGGCGTATTCTACGGCGAGCCGGGCAGCGGCAAGACCTTTCTAGCGACCGATCTGGCGTTGAGCGTGGCAGCCGGCCTGGAATGGAACGGCAAGCGCGTTGACATCGGCGGCGTGATCTATTGCGCCCTGGAAGGCATCACCGGCTTTCGCAACCGCGTTGCCGCATGGAAGCTTGAACATGACACCCTAGACGGGCCGGTTCACTTCGCATCCATCCAATCCAGCATCAACATGCTCGCGCCCGGGGCCGATGTCGAAACCCTGATCGGGCGCGTCAAAGAAGCGGCGGCAAACCTCTGCATCCCGGTCAAGCTGGTGGTGATCGACACCCTATCCCGATCGCTCCAAGGCGGCGACGAAAACAGCAGCGTCGATATGGGCGCGCTCATCGCCAACGTGCATCACGTCATCGCTGAAACCGGCGCAATGGTCTTGATGGTCCATCATAGCGGCAAGGACGCTGCAAGAGGCGCACGCGGCTGGTCGGGCCTCAAGGGTGCCATCGATACCGAGGTCGAAATTACCCGGTCAGACGAAGGCCAGCGCGGCGCAAAAGTGGTCAAGCAGAAGGAGGGCGAGGATGGGGCCGATTTCCCGTTCAGCCTCGACATCGTGACCCTCGGCCAGAACCGACACGGCGAGGATGTCACGACGTGCGTGGTTAAATTCGACCAAGAGGCAACCCCGGCAGTCGTCGCAAATGCCAAAATAAAGGGCCACGCTGCCCGCGCTTTGTCCGTTCTGCATGATCTGATTGTCGAGAATGGTAGGACTGGTTTCCCAGGTGTTCCGTCAGGATGCCCGTCCATCCCCGAGGAATGGTGGCGGGAGCGGTTCTACGATCGCACGATTTCGGACGGGAAAGCTGAAGTCAAGCAGGATAGCAAGCGCCATGCCTTCAACCGCGCCGCAGAAGAATTGACCGAAAAGCGACTTGTCGGGGTCAGCAAAGGCCGCGTTTGGTCCGTCCGACACCAGACAGGAGACCGGACATGACCCCGGACATAACCGGACATAACCGGACACGGACGGGCGCAAGGCACCCGGACAAACCGGACACGAAAGGGGGGGTATATATGTATCATATATCCCCTCCCGTGTCCGGCTTTGGTGCCCGGACATTTTTTGAAAAGAAGGGGAAGTGAGAGTGTCGGCAAAAAAAGAGGCGATCGGATACGCTACGAAATTTAAAGGCCAGGAATATCGGTTCCTCGGGCCGACCACATACGTCAATCGTCGTGGAGATGAATTTCTTACGTTTCACTGGGAGGCAAATTGCGCCGATTGTGGGGATAGGTTTGAAGTCCTAGTGAAACCGTTTTCCGAAAGCCCGCAAAAGCGCCGCTGCAACAACTGCAAAGCGCCAGGCAAGCGGGTGGCATCATGACCGACGCCCCCATCACCTGCCGCGCCTGGGCCGGCGTTACCGTGCCTCTCCCAACCGTATCGCCATATGCGGCAGACTATCGGGCGGCGGGGTTGGTGCCTCACGACGACGTGCCCGGCGCTTGGGTCTCGGCGCGGCTCTACGATGTCGGGAAGCCGTGGTTTTGGTTGGGAGCGGAGGCGTGAACGCCACCACCAACCCCGAAACATGCGCGCGCGCGTTGTCGGATGGGCCGCCAGACGGTTCTAGCGCGGTGGCCGGTAGCGTAGGTGCCGGCAACGGTCAAAACACGCTGGCAAGCCGTTCTACGCGATCCTGGCATCATGGCCGGGCCTGCATGTCCGACAACATCCGCGCGATATGGGCAGAGGGCGGCTACACGGCGCGCGAGATTGCGGATAAGCTGGGCATTAAGCTGCTGACCGTCGAAAACCTGCGACGCGGCGACCGGGCAAAACAGGATCGTATCGCGGCAAGGGATGCCGGGCCGGTTGAGCCGCCGTCGCTTGGCCCGCCGGAGACGATTGACACCAATAGCGCGGTTGCATGGGCCGATCGGCGTGGCGTTGCGCGCAATATAGCGGCGATCAATGTTGAGCGCGCGGGGTTGGGATTGACGGCATGGAGGATCGGACGCAGCGAATGACCGACAAACCACCGCGCCGGGGCACGCCGCGCCCCAACCTGCGAACCATCACCGACCGAACCAAGCCGGCAAGCGGCAAGCCTGCAAGCGGCATCCCAGCGGGCGGCGAGGGCTACGGCGGACCGGCGCGACCGGGCAATCCGCCTGGCATCGGGCCTACCTCGGCACAAGTGTTGGACGGACGGGCGCGGAATGCGCTTATCAGCGACATGGCGCAGGCTCGGGTCAACGCGGCGTTCGCGCGCATCGATGCCGTGATGGCTGACGACATGCATCCACATGCTTTCAACGCGGCAAAATATGTGATTGACCGCATCGCCGGCACGCCTGCCGCGTCGGTGACTGTGACCGAGGAAGCGCCGGCTGTAACCACGTATCGGTGGTTGCCTGACATCGATGGCGCGCCAGTTGACGATTGAAACCCTCCCCTTCCGACCGCGCCCATGGCAGCGTCCGCTAATCAATGACGCCTCCCGCGACATCGTGGCCGTCGTGCATCGTCGGGCCGGCAAGACTGCGGGCCTAATGTGGCGCGGGCTAAAACGCGCGCTCACGATCCCGCGCCAATACCCGCCGCCTCGCGTGATCCATACCCTGCCGTATCAGGTGCAATGGGATCGGACCGGGCTATGGGATGAGCTGGCCCGAGCCGCAAAAGGCATCCGCGGCACTCGTGTCCTCAAATCCGATATGCGCGTGATCCTGCCCAATGGCGGCGTGTATCAAGCGGGCGGAATGGATCGGCCTGATAGCTGGCGCGGTGGGTATGCGGACGAGATAATTATCGACGAATACGACGACACAAGCGCCGAGGGCCAGGTGACGGCGATCCTCCCCATGCTTTCCGACCACAACGGCACGCTGGTCAGATCGGGCACGCCAAAGGGCCTCGGTCAGCTAAAGGCAGCGTTTGACCGCGCCAAGGATGATCCGAGCGCGTCCGTCTACCTCCTGCGATATCAGGACACCGGCATTCTCGGCGACGACATCATCGCGCGCATGAAGGCGTCGATGAGCGAGGAGGAGTTTGCCCAGGAATACGAATGCAGTTTTGACGCGCCCAACTCAGGCGCATTCTGGGCACACCAGATCCGCATGGCCGAGGTCGAGGGCCGCATCCGCGTGGTGGACTATGACCAGGCGGCGCCGGTCTATACCGCATGGGACATCGGCCACCACGACGACACGGCTATCTGGTGGTATCAGGTGGTCGGCTTGGAAATCCACGTCATTGACTTCTGGAGCGCATCGGGGTCGACGCCGGAGTTCGTCGCCAATCTGGTCAACAGCCGCGGCTACCGATACGCCAAGCACTACCTGCCTCACGACGGGCGCGCCAAGACCTTTGCGAGCGGCGGGCGATCCGTGTTGGAGCAGCTTGCCGGCATGATGGGCGGGCTTGGGATGTTCGAGATCGTCCCCGACATCGGCGTGCAAGACGGCATTCAGGCGGTGCGAACGATGCTGCCTATGGTTTGGTTCGATGATGAGTTCACCAAGCCCGGCGTCAACGCGCTGCGGAATTATCGGCGCAAATTCAACAGCGACACGGGCGCGTTTATGATGACGCCTCTCCACGACTGGTCAAGCCACGCAGCCGATGCTTTCCGCATGATGGCCGTGATGTGGCAGCCCGAAAAAAAGCCAATTGCATCAAATACGAGCAATGTGCTAATGGTCGGGCCTCAAAATCAGGCTACGCTCAACGATATGTGGGCAATTCACGCCGCTGCACAGAAAAAGGGCAGAGTATGACGCCAGTTTCCGAGGCACAGAACTTCACAAACCTGACGGCCACCACGACCGTGCGAACCGGCGCGGGTGGTCTGACTGGCATCTTTTGCGCATCGGCTAGCGCGACGCCAACAATCAAGGTTGCAGACAACGCGACGACCATCGTCAACACCTTCACCCCGATAGGCGGCACCTTCTACCCGATGCCGGCGCGGTTCAGCACGTCGCTCGTCGTCACGATCAGCGGCACGGTTGACTGCACGGCTTTCTGGGCACCGTGATTTCGCAATGGGCCGGGCAGCGCGGGGCGTTGGTTTCTGACCTGACGGCATCGCTTCCGCCGTTGTGGACCTTCTCCCGCGCCAGTCAGGGCACGCAGGTGCAGAGCGGGGTGCTGAGTTACGCGCCGAATAACGTGCTGCTGCGATCTGGCGACCTGTCACAATCTGCCTGGGTTAAGCAGGCCGGCTTGTCTGCGCTCACACCAGTCACAGGCCCGGATGGCAGCGCAACAGCTTCGCAGATGACGATTGCGGGGGCAGCCTCGGGGTTTTATCAACAAATCTCCGGGTTGCTTTCTGGCGCAAGATACGAACCGTCATTCTGGATAAATCCGACCTCGACTTCTGGAATCTTGGCTGTTACAAACCCCGCCAATCAAACGAACGGAGATTGGCGCGTAAACCTTGCTAGCCTGACGGCGGGCGTATGGACACGCATTACACGTTCTCATGCTTCGGTTTCAATACTTAATGAATTTACAGCCCTATCCGGTTCTTGCGGTATTTATCCGTTCACCGTGGGCGGCGCATCCTACGTCATCGCGGTTTATGGCTTCCAGCTTGAGGCCGGCACCGCGACTACCACATACAACCCCACAACCACCGCCGTCTACTACGGCCCGCGCTTCGAGACCTCGCCGGCGGGGTGGCTGGGGGAGTCGCAGGCGACGAACCTGGTGCCGAACAACTCCAATACCGGCGCGGTCGTCGGCACTCCGGGAACGCTGCCAACGGGCTGGAGCGTCGCAACGGCAGCGGGTTTGACTACTAATGTCACCGGCGTTGGGACATCATCTGGCGGTTTGCCTTACGTCGATATTAGGATATTCGGCACGTCAACAGGCGTTAGCTACGAATTGAATGTCGTGTCGTTTATTACGATGACGCTATCGGTTCCTTACGTCACTAGCCTGTGGTCCGCGATTGTTGCCGGGTCAACGTCAGGAATCTCTGCATTTCTCGCATACATCGGCGGGAGCGGCGCGGCATACCGGGCTGACTTAAATCTTGCTTCGGCCTCATTGACCAGGACGCAAGGCACTGCCACGCAGGCGTTGGTGGGCGGCGGATTGAATATCCGATTAGCTCCGGCTGGGGCCGTCGCAATCGACATCACAGTCCGCATTGGCGGCTTGCAGTTCGAGCAATCGTCTTTTGCCACGTCGCTTATCGCCACCACCACCGCCGCAGCCACCCGAGCCGCCGACAACCTGACGCTGGACCTGACGCAACTGCCGGGGCTGCAAACGGCGACGGGTTACGGGGTGGCGATGGATTTCTCGGTGATTTCCAACTCGCAGGCGAATACCGTTGTTCTGGCCGCGTCGATTACCGGAGACGGAAATAACACGTGGTATCTCATCACTGACGGCGGCGGCAATGTAAGAGTAGTCAGTGTCGTGGCAGGCGTAACGCAGGTGTCGGCCTATCTCCCAATGCGCACCGCCGGCCTGACCAACCGACTTGCGCTGTCGGTAACGCCAGCCGGCATTCGGTGGACAATGAATGGCGCGGCGGTGATTGCAGCCACCAACGCCGGGCAGCCGCTTATGGGCACGCTGGCAGTGGGGCGGCTGGCGAATACCGCCGGCTACTACACCAACATGCACGCCACCCTGGTCACGCTCACTCCCGGCCCGCAGTCTGACGCGGCGCTTATTGCGAGGGCTTACTGATGGACTGGACCTATAAAGCCGCATCCCTGACCGTGATTGCAAAGGCGCTTGCAGCACTCCAAGCTTCTGGGCTAGTGGGCGCAGATAGCGGGCCGGCCAACATGTTAGGGCCGCTATCGGTTGACGACGCGCAAGGCAACCCGCTGTTTCGCTACGGCGTCGGGCGGGCCGCAGTGGGCGCGACAGCACCGGACGGCAGCAAGGTCACGATACCGGCCATTGGCGAGCCGAACATGGTTTATATTGCCATTCGTGCGCCTGCCGTTGATGTGCCGTTCGATCCCGCCGCGCTCGGTTTGATCGCCACCACGCCGGACGAAAGCGCGGCAGTGCTGGGCGTATGGGCATGATCGAGCAGGTCAGCGAGGGCGTCCAGAAGTATCTTGCCATCATCGCGGCATACGATGCCGAGTTCAAGAAATGGGAAGCGCGCGCGACTAAGATCGTCAAGCGGTATCGCGACGATAATCGCAGCGGTTCGGGCAATGAGGCGGCGCGGTTCAACATCCTTTGGAGCAACGTCCAGACCCTTATTCCAGCGGTCTATTCCAAGCTGCCAACAGCGGATGTATCGCGGCGGTTTGGCGACAATGACCAAGTGGGCCGAGTTGCGTCGCTGCTTATCGAGCGCGCTCTTGAATACGAGATTGAGCATTATCCCGATTTCCGCGCGACGATGAAATTCGCGGTTCAAGATCGGTTCCTGGGCGGGCGAGGCGTGGCATGGGCGCGATACGAACCGCACGTGAGGGCGCAGGAAGGCGAACCGGACGACGGGTTACAGGTCACAGAGGACGTTGACGAAGACCCAGCGGAGGAAGCCGGCGAATACGGCGGCGGCGCTGAAATGGTTGGCAACCCGGAAAGCGTGGCCGAGGAAGTCGATTACGAGTGCGCGCCCGTCGACTACATCCATTGGAAGGACTTCGGTCACAACGTAGCGCGAACCTGGGAGGAAGTGACCGAGGTTTGGCGTTGGGTTTACATGACCAAAGACGCGCTGGTTGAGCGGTTCGGTGAGGAAAAAGCGGCGACGATCCCTCTCGACAACGGGCCGGAACCATTGCAAGGCGGCGGCGGGCAAAAGCGCGACAACACGCGGGCCAAGATTTGCGAGCTGTGGTGCAAGGAGACGGGTAAGGTCTATTGGCTGTCCAAGGCGTCGGCGGAGTTCATTGACGAGCGGGACGATCCGCTTGAATTGCAGGACTTCTTTCCGTGCGGGCGACCGCTTTACGCTACACTGACATCTGATAGCCTGGTGCCGGTTCCTGATTTCGTCATGTATCAGGACCAGGCGAACGAGTTGGACATCCTCTCAGACCGTATTGATGGGCTGGTGAAGGCGCTGCGAGTGCGGGGCGTGTATGACGCCAGCCAGCCGGCGCTTGCTCGCCTATTGACCGAGGGTGAGAACAACACGCTGATACCCGTAGTGAATTGGGCCGGGTTCAGCGAGAAAGGCGGTCTAAAGGGCAGCGTTGACCTGTTGCCGCTGGATACGCTCGCAGCGGCATTGATCCAATGCTACAACGCCAGGACCGAGATCAAGGCGCAGATTTACGAGATCACCGGCATATCTGACATCATCCGGGGCCAAACACGGGCCAGCGAAACGGCGACGGCGCAGCGCATCAAGGGTCAGTATGCCGGGCTGCGGTTGCGATCCATGCAAGAGGATGTGGCGTTGTTCGCGACGGACCTGCTGCGGCTTAAAACGCAGATCATTTGCAGCAAATTCCAGCCGACAACCATTCTGGAATATGCGGCAGCCGGCCAGATGTCGGAAGCCGATCAGCAGATGATCCCTGCCGCGCTGGAATTGCTGCAAAACAATCCGATGCGCAGCTTCCGCGTTGAGGTAGCCAGCGACAGCCTCGTGCAGCTTGACGAGGACGCCATGAAACAGGATCGCCTGCAATTCATCCAAACCTTCGGCGGCTTCATGCGTGAAGCCCTGCCCGCTGGTCAAGCCAGTCCGCAACTGGTGCCGATCCTGTTCGAAGTGCTGCGTTTTGGCGTTGGCGCGTTCAAGGCGGCGCGGTCGCTTGAGGGCAGCATTGACCAAGCCATGAAGCAATTCGTGGAAGCCGCCAAACAGCCTCAACCGCCTCCGCCCCCCAATCCTGAAATGCTGAAGCTGCAACAGGCCGGCCAGATCGAACAGGCGCGCATGCAAGCCGACGGGCAGCGCGAGCAAATGCGGATGCAGGCAGATGGCCAGGCCATGCAGGCAAAGGCGCAATTCGACGCGCAAGCCCTGCAAGCCCAACTGCAAGCGGATATGCAGATCGAGCAGCTAAAGGCCCAGGCGCAGCTTCAAATCGAGCAAATGAAAGCCGAGGCAACCGCCGCAATCGAGCAACAGCGGATTGCCATGGAAGAGCAGGCCAAACTGCAAGAAATGGCGCAGGCCGAACAGTTTGACCGCTGGAAGGCTGAATTGGAAAGCGCGACGAAGATCCGCGTTGCCGAGATTGCAGCCGGTGCGCGTCAGGATGCTGGGCCAGTTGCTCGGATGGAGCCGGTTCCGCCGCCTGGTGCAATCGCCGCGATTGCAGCCAACGCACAAATGAATATGGAGCCGATCGCATGACTGTCTATGTTTTGGAAAATGGCGAGTTGGTGGTCAAGCGCGAGGGCGTGGAGCGGCGTATGCAGATCGTGCGCGACATCCAACCTTATACCAGCATGATTGACGGTTCGACGATCAGCAGCCGATCACGCCACCGCGAGCATTTACAGGCCCACGGCTGCATTGAAGTCGGGAACGAAACGCAGGCAGCACCAAAGCCATACGAGACGCCCAAGGCTGGGCGCGATGCTCGCAAGCGGGCGCTTTACGGGCAGTTTGAAAACCTAAACCAGCGCCAGATTTCGCGGATTGCGCAAGAACTGCGCGAACACGCCAGCAGGAGATAGTATGTCCGAAGCCCTCGACAACGATCCCACAGATCGCCGCGAGATACTTTCACAGCAGTTTGACGAGATCGCCGCCGCGCCCGTTGAGGCGGTTGCAGAAAAGCCTTCCGCGCCTCGCGATGCAGCCGGGAAGTTTGCCGGGCAGGCCGCGCCGGTTGAGGCTGCACCTGAGCCAGCCGCAGATCCTCCGGTATGGGAGCGTCCGCCGCAAAGTTGGAAAAAAGAGAAGCACGGACTTTGGGAAACCGCCGCGCCCGAACTACGCGAATATGCGTTTCAGCGCGAGGAAGAGATGCGCAACGGCGTGTTGCCGTTGCAGGAAAAAGCCCGGTTTGCCGATGCCATGCAAGCGGCGGTTGATCCGTATTTGCCTACTATTCGAGGCCTTGGTGTTGACGCTCCAACGGCGGTCAAGGCGCTTTTAGAGGCAGATCGGATGCTGCGGTCAAGCGCGCCGCAAGAAAAGCTTGCATATTTGCAGAAACTTGCACAGAATTACGGCATTGACTTGTCTGGCGCGGCGGAATTGCCCGAAGGTAGCCCACAAGCTGACTATCGGTATAGCAATCTGGCAATCCAGATGAACGAGATACGGGGGCAGTTGCAGGCCGGTAAGGATGCAGCCCAAGCCGCTGAAGACCGGACTATGCAGGCTGATATTTCGAAGTTTTCGTCCACACACGAACATTTTGACGCATTGAAGCCCGTGATGGTCCAATTGCTAAACAGCGGAGTTTCGGCATCGCTGGAAGACGCCTATTCGAAAGCGTTGCGCCTTGATGACGGATTGTTCCAGAGTTCGCAAAAATCCCAACAGGATGCGGCCATTGCTGAAAAGCGGGCGGCGGCGGACAAGGTAGCCAAGTCAGCGCGCGCTGCGGCGGTAAGCGTTCGAAGCTCCACACCCGGAGCCACTACGGCAACCAAAGCGACAGACCGGCGCTCCATCCTGGAGGATCAATTCTCGGGACTGAGTGAGCGCCTCTAGATCATTTGGAGGCTGCCTTCATGGCATTCGCAAACAGTTCGGTAAGCGACATCATCGCTACCACCATTCAAAGCCGATCCGGCGCGCTCGCCGATAACGTCACAAACAACAACGCTCTACTTCGCCGGCTGAAAGAGCGCGGTAACGTCAAGACCTTCTCGGGCGGCAACGTGATCTTGCAGGAGATCATGTATAACGACAGCACGACCAACAACACGAATTCGTATTCGGGTTACGAAGTGCTCGACGTCAGCCAGAACAGCCCGATCAGCGCGGCGCAGTTCAGCATCACGCAGTATGCTTCGGCGGTGTCGATTTCCGGGCTTGAAATGCTCCAGAACGACAGCAAAGAACAGATCATCGATCTGCTTGACGGTCGCATGGAAGTGTCTGAAGCGCAGCTGATGAACCGCATCGGCAGCGACATCTATCTTGATGGCACTGGCAACGCGGGCAAGAACATCACCGGCCTGGCTGCGGCGATCCCCGATGCTCCGACCACCGGCACCTACGGCGGCATCAACCGCGCGTCGTTCACGTTCTGGCGTTCCGTAAAATACGGCGGCCTTGCTGATGGCGGCGCCGCGGTAACTGCGGCCAATATCCAGACCTACATGGATGCGGTCGCGGTGCAGTTGATCCGGGGCACTGACAAGCCGGATCTGATCGTCACCGATAACACCTATTACAAGCTGTATCTCAACTCGCTTCAGGCAATCCAGCGGATTACCGACAGCGGTTCGGGCGCGGCTGGTGCGGGCTTTGCGTCGCTCAAATACTACGGCGCGGGCATGGCCTCCGACGTGGTGCTTGATGGTGGCGTCGGTAGCGCGGCGACATCGGCTCACATGTGGTTTCTCAACACCAAATACCTCATGTTCCGGCCTCATGCGGCTCGCAATTTCGTCCCCATCGGCGGCGAGCGTCAGGCGGTCAATCAGGACGCGGTGGTCAAGCTTATCGGCTGGGCCGGCAACCTCACCTCAAGCGGTCCGCAGTTCTGCGGCGTCTTGATCGCTTAAGGAGCGCAGCACATGGCTTATGTTTTCATCGAAAGCCGCATTGGTTATTTGCAAATTAACCAAACCGATGCGGGTGTAACGCCGGCAAATGCTACCAGTGCCATCCCAACTCCGCCGGCAACTCTTGGGCAGGTTGTTCGCGCGGTTGATCCAACCTACGGCGAGGGGGAGTTTATCCTGCTCCTCGGCGTTGCCAGCACTGCGATTGGGTCGCTGGTGACTTACAACGCCACGACTTACCAGACCGCGCTATCTGCCAACACGGCGGGCCTCGGTCAGCCGGTTGCGGTTGCGATGTCAGCCAATCTTGCCGGCACGTTTGGCTGGTATCAGATCGGCGGTTTGGCTGTCATTGCCAAGACGGCGGTGCAGACGACAGCGCAGGTGGCCGTTTACCAGTCCGCAACCGCTGGCAGCATCATGCCTACCGCTGCCACTGGCCGACAAATCCTCGGGGCGCGATCTGCCAACCTCGCCACGGTCACCACTACGACCGCGACTTTGGTTGTTTCGCTTGATCGTCCTCATTTGCAAGGCCAGATCACCTAGTGATCCTGCCGAGCAACATTGACGAAACGCTACCTGTTGCTTGCAACACGGCGGCAACGGACGTGCTGGCAAATGTGAAGTTTGCCAGCACGCTTCCCTATCATTGGCTGCAACACGAGGCCAAAACCAATAGGCCGGCGCTACTAATTGGCGGCGGGCCATCGGTTGATGCGTTCTACGAGACCATCCGGCGCGAGCAAAAGGCCGGCGCTGCAATCTTTGCCATGAACGGCACCAGGGCCATGCTAGGCCGCGTCGGCATTGTGCCCGACTATTTCGTGCTTGTTGACGCGCAACCCGACGCTGCGGAGTTTGTCGGGCCGGCTTCGACCTATTTGCTGGCGTCAACGTGCAATCGCGCGGTTTTCGACAAGTTCGACGATGCGGACGACGTGATCGTCTGGCATCCCAGTTTCCCCGGCGTCAGTGACATCCCGTGCGACCGTGAGCGCGTCTTGATCGGAGGCGGTTCCTCGGTTGGCATCCTGAGTATGTCCCTCGCCTATGTGCTGGGGTTCCGCGACATCCGGCTATTCGGGTTTGACAGCAGCTACGCCGGCACGCGCGGTCATGCCTACCCGCAACACCAGAACGATGGCGACGAAACCGAGCAATACACGGTCGGAGATCAGACCTTCACGGCAGCGCCTTGGATGGCGCGCCAGGCGGTCGAGTTCCAATCCGCATCAACCCAACTGGCCGATCTAGGGGCGTCAATCAGCGTCTTTGGGAGCGGCCTATTGCCTGCCGTTGCTGCCATGATGGCGAGCGCGGCCACTCATTAACCGGAGACACCACATGCCTCTCGATAGCGATACCTCTGCCGCCGATAGCCACCTGAGCGTTGAGTTTTATACGCACAAATACGAGCCGCACATCGGGGAAGCGTTTATCCGCATCGCGGTGCCTGGCAACGATCTTAACGTGATCGATACGCCGGCTAAGGACTTCCACATGAAACGGTTCCCGTTGCAGTGGTTGAATTTCCAGCGCCAAAACAGCCCCGATGCAGCGGTCGGCACCAAGTTAAAAGACTGGCACTCGGCACAACCCGAGGCCCTCACTGAGCATATGATGGGCGAGTTGCAGATCCTCCACTTCGCCACGGTTGAACAGGTTGCCGGCGCGAGCGATGCGCAGTTGCAGCGTGTCGGCATGGGCGGGGCGGGCTTGCGCGAACGAGCGCGGGCGTTCCTGGCGCGGCAAAACATGTCGGAAACCGCGCTTGAATTGGAAAAAACGCGCGCCGAATTGGCAGAGTTGCGCGCGATGATTACCAGCATGGCACCATCGGCGGGCCGGCCACGCGCGACGGTCGCCTAATCCATGTCGAGCACCATGCTGCAATTGATGACGCAGGTTACGGGAGAACTAGGCATTCCCGTGCCTGCTACCGTTGTCGGCAACGGCTCGGCAGATGTGACGCAGCTTCTCGCGCTGATGAATGCTTGCGGCTATGAACTGACCCGCGCGGCAGAATGGCGCGCAATGGCAGCGCAACACTTATTTTCGACGGAATACCTGACCACCACGGGCACATGGACCACGGCGGCTCGGACGATCAGCAGCATACCGACCACGGCGGCGCTTGACACCACGTATCAGGCAGTTGGCGACGGCATCGGGCAGAATGCGATGATCGTGTCTGTTGATAACGCCAATCAGGTTACGCTCAACCAAGACATCACGGCAGCGGGCACGGCGGCAACCGTCTATTTCCAGAAGATGCAATACGCACTTCCAAGCGATTACGCGTCGATTACGCCGCGGACGCAGTGGGATAAATCGAAGCATTGGGAGATGCTCGGGCCGGAAACCCCGCAGCAATGGGAATGGCTGATGTCGGGGTTTATCAGCACCGGGCCGCGCCTGCGTTGGCGGTTGTTTGGGTCATATTTCCAAATCTGGCCAGGCTACTCGAACGCGGAACAATTAGGTTACGAATACCGCAGCCTTGCATGGGCGCGGTCGTCAACCGACGCGGTGAAAAACAGTTTCACGCTTGATAGCGATACTTGCATCTTCCCCGACCGGCTGATGGTTCTGGCCACCAAGCTGAAGTATTTTGAGGCGAAGGGGTTTGACACGACGGCCATGTATCGGAACTACAGCCGCGAATTGGACATCGTGATTGCGCAAGACACCAGCGCGGCTAACCTGTCCTTCGCGCCTCGCCCGGGTTCCGTGCTGATCACCTATGAAAACATCCCCGACAGTGGCTATGGCGCGATATAGGCCCCCCGCGCTAGTCCAGGGCCGCGCTTCCAAGGCGGTCAGTCTGCCGGCTCCTGTCGGCGGTTGGAATGCGCGCGACAGCCTCGCAGACATGGCACCAGGCGACGCTGTGACGCTGGTCAATTTTTTTCCCGATGTAAACAGCGTCAACATTCGCGGCGGCTACACGGACCACGTTACAGGCATCACTGGCACGGTTGAAAGCCTAATGGCTTACACCAGCGGCACGGCTAGCAAGTTGTTTGCCGTCGCCAATACGCCTTCATCTATTTTTGATGTTACCACCGCAGGCGTGGTCGGGGCGGCTGTTGTCACCGGGCTAAGCAACGGCCGATGGGAATACACCAACGTCACCACGGCGGGCGGCAGCTACATCTATGCGGTCAATGGCGTCGATGCGCCTTTGCTCTATGACGGCGCAACATGGGCGGCGATCACTGGCATATCGCCAATTGCCATCACGGGCGTTACCACCACCACGCTATCTAATGTGGCGCTGTTCAAAAACCGGGTCTGGTTCCTGCAAAAGCAAACGCTCAAGGCATGGTATCTGCCAACGTCGGCAGTTGGCGGTCTGGCAAACGTGCTTGACTTAAGTTCAATTGCACGGCTTGGCGGGTATCTTGTGGCCGTCGCGGCTTGGACGATCGATGCCGGCTATGGGGTCGACGATAACCTTGTTTTTGTCACCAGCAAGGGCGAGGTCATTGTTTATCACGGCACCGATCCGGCAAGTTCGGCAACGTGGTCGCTGATTGGCATTTGGGCGTTGGGGCCTCCCATTGGCGCGCGCTGTCTGATGAAGTTTGGCGGCGATTTGGCAATACTCACGCTCAACGGGTTAGTTCCGCTGGCATCTGCGTTGCAGAGTTCGCGGCTCGATCCGCGCGTGGCATTATCCGACAAAATCAGCGGCGCATTCTCTGCGGCGGCAAGTTCCTACGGGTCGTCGTTCGGTTGGGAAATGCTGTTTTCCGCGCCCAATTCCGCGCTGATTGTCAACGTGCCGATCAGCAGCACGGCGCAAGAGCAATACGTGATGAACACCAACACCCAGGCGTGGGGGCGGTTCACGGGGTGGGCGGCGAGTTGTTGGGAGAATTTCGGCGATCTGCCTTACTACGGCACGGCGGGCAAGGTGGTTAAGGCTTGGACTTCAACCTATCAGGACGGCAGCAACAACATCTTCACGCAGGCGTTGCAGGCGTTCAACTATTTCGGCTCACGCGGCTCGGTCAAATACTACACGCGCGCTCGGTTGAGCATCTTTACCAATGGCACGCCTGCGATCAATGCAGCCATCAACGTCGATTTTGATACATCGGCACCGACCGTGCCAATCGTGGTCGGCACTCCGCCGGCTGCGGCGCTGTGGGGAACGGGCCTGTGGGGTTCGTCCGTATGGGGGCAAAGTCTAGTGATTTCGAACAACTGGCAGGGCGTGAACGGAATTGGATACAGCGCAGCCGTGTCGGTGGCCAGCTCAACGCGGGGGATCAATATCCAGTGGGCGGCGACTGACATCGTATATCAGGCCGGATGGCAGGGCATATAGTTGCGGGGCACGATGTCGGGCGCTGGGTTTATGCTCAGATCGGCGGCATCTATCACCCGGAAGCGTCGGCAAGCATTGGGTTGGAGCGGGACGGCGAGATTGTGGCGGGCGTGGTCTACTACAATTGGAATGGGGCATCAGCGATGGCAAGCATTGCGGCGGCGGCTCCATTAAGCCGGGAGTTTCTAGGGGCGATATTTCGCTACCCGTTTGATGTTGGCGGTTTGGCGCAAATCGTGGTAACGATAACAGGCAACAATCTGCGAAGTTTACGGTTAGCGGCTCGGATGGGATTTACGGAACAGGCAAGGTTGCCAGATGCGCATCCTGCCGGCGATTTGGTTTTCATGGTGCTGCGTCGTGAGGATTGCAGGTTTCTAGGGGCACGTTATGGGCAAGCAGGCTGACACACCACCGGCACCGGATTACGCGGCATCGGCTAGAGAACAGGGCGCGGCAAACGTTGAGACTGCGCGCGTCCAAGGCAAGATGAACAACCCCAACGTGCATGGGCCGACTGGCAGCCAGTTCGTGACGTGGGACGGCGACCAGCCAACAATTCAGCAAGTTCTGACGCCAGACGCGCAGAAGGCGTTCAACTCGCAACAGCGTGTGCAGGCCGGCCTTGGCGCGCTTGGCGAACAGGGTATCGATACCGTTGGCAAGGCCATTGCGCAGCCGTTCGCGCCCGATCTGCCGGGCCTACAGACCAGCATGCGCGACGTGGGCGACGCTCCGGTAAACCAGGGCATGACCGGGCAAGACGCCATCATGGCGCGCTTGGCGCCGCAGCAAGCGATGGAGGACAACGCCACACGCCAGCGCCTTGCCAATCAGGGGCTTGTTCCGGGCGGCGAGGCTTACGATAACGAGATGCGCATCCAGGGTCAGCAGCATACCGACCAGAAAACGCAGGCGGCGTTGCAGGGCCTCGGGCTTGATACCACAGCGCAAAACCAGCGGTTCAATCAGGAACAACAGCGGGCGCAGTTTGGTAACACCGCGCTTCAGCAATCGCTGTCCCAACAGACCCAGCTTCGCAATCAGCCATTGAACGAGGTTGCCGGCCTGATGTCGGGGTCTCAAATCCAGATGCCGCAATTTGGTGGGTATAACGGCGTCAACGTCGCGCCTCCGCCGATCTTTGCCGGGGCGCAGGCTCAGGATGCAGCGAACATGCAGCGTTACGGCATTGCGCAATCGGGCAATAACGCGATGACTTCGGGATTGTTTGGTTTGGCTGGCAGTGCAGCTGGGGCTGTTGGAAGGAAATACTTCTAATGTCAGGATCACTTTCTGCCGCCGGCGGCGATCTCGATCTATTGGAGGCCATACGCGGGCGCGGCTATCGGTCGAAATCGCAAGCGCAGATGTTGCGCGAGCAATCAATGTCGCCGGTCGAGATCGGCAGCTACAACGGCATTCAGGGCAATTTCCCGGTCAGTCAGGGCTTTAACAAAATCGCGCAAGGTCTGCTTGCCGGCTACATGGAAAATCAGGACCGGGAAAAGGCTCAAGCGGCGTCCGATGCCCAGAAAGCCGAGGGGCTAGCGTTTGCCAAGGCGCTGCAAGGCCAGGAGGCAGTTGCAACACAGCCTGCCGTAGATGCGCAGATGGGCACCGCGCCAATTCCGGGCGATGTTGCGGCGGAAAGCCCGGACGCGGCACGGACGCGCATGGCTTTGTCGCGCGCGCTGATGACGACGCAGGGGCCTGATGGCCAGATGCCGCAAGGGCAGGGTCAGGGGCCGTTGCCCGCGCCGATGCAGGGGCAGCGCATGGAGGCTCTACCGGGCCAAGGCGCGGCGGATGATCCGGGCATTATCGGGCAGGCTGCGGTTGCAGGGCAGGCTGCGGTTCCTTTGACGCAGGCGAAACGGACGGAGATGCTGTTGCAAGGTCAGCTTTCGGGCAATCCGCTTATGACTAAGGTTGCACAGCACGCTGCTGACCAAGACGCTATTGCACAGCAGAAGCAGGACGTCATTGCGAGCCGTGAGCATATCGCGGGAGAAAACGCGAAAGCTCGCGCTGCGGCATCCGCGGACGCGGCTGCGGCGCGCGCTACCCAGTTGCAGATTGCTCGTGATGACAGACTGCAAGCAACCTATGTGAAAGCCGCCGATCTAACCATACCGAAATCTATTACCGTTAACTCTGCGTTCAATGCGGCTGGTGTTGCTACAGATGAAACACTTAGCCAGCTAAAAGCTTTACGCGACTCACCTGAGTTGACATCTCAAGTTGGCGGCTTGAAGGGGTGGCTTCCTACGATAACCGAGCCGGGTAATAAGTTTGCCGCGCAACTTAAGCAAATCCAAGCAACGGGCGGATTTTCGGCGCTGAAAGACCTTAAGGCGTCAGGCGCAAGCCTTGGAGGGGTTTCAAATGCGGAAGGGTTGCGCCTTGAAAACAGTTACGCGGCGCTTTCCACAAAAATGAGTCCGGCTGACTTCAAAGCCGCACTGAATGACGTGATAGATCGAACAGAAAAATTCCGCGCAAATCTAACCGATGCGCATGGTAAAAATATGGATGAGTTTGGCCGTGTGATTAACCGCGCATATCCTGGGTTTATTCCATCGCGGGCGGCTCCTGGTGGTGCGCCGCCGGCACCGGGTTTGCCGCAAAAGGTTGATGCAACGGGATACGCGGCGCTGCCCAGTGGGGCGAAATTCATTGACCCGAACGGTCAATTAAGGACAAAACCATAATGGCTGACGCAGCAGCGAATTGGTGGGAGGCAGCGCCTCTTGTTAACCCCAAAAGCAGCAATTGGTGGGAAAATGCGTCTTTAGTGTCTCCCGCTGCACCGTCGCGCGCGGTTCGGGTTATGCCGGGGGAGCCAAGCCAATGGGCCGATCAACCACAGGCAGAAACCCAGCCAGCAGCACAACAGCCCATCCCGCCTTTAGATGGAAACCGCTTGCAGGTCTCGCCGGAAACGGAAAGCGCGTTGCAGCGATATGGCGTCTATAATAAGCCTGGTGAATACAACCCGCTCAAGGGGCTAAACCGCGCCGTTATGAACCCAGCCATGGGCCTACTCGGCGGCGGACTGCAAACCATGGGCGACCTAGCCGGAAACGTCCTCAAAGGCGCTGGTATGGCTGGCGATGCCGTTAGCCCAGGTCTAGGCCGCGATCTTGCTGGCATGGGCGAGATGGCGTTGAATGCTGGTGGGTTTGGCACTGCGGGCAAGATGGTCGGCACGGGGTTCAGCCGTCCTAATATGGGCTGGATGAACCCGGCAAAAACTGCTGCAAGTGGCGTTCGGGAGAACGCGATCGCAAGAAACCTAGCTGCGGTAAATGACGCGCAAACTGCCCGCGCCTCTGCAATTGCTGACGCAAGCAATAGCGTAGCCTCCGCTATTCGGTCAGAACGGCTAGCTTCTCAATTGGGGGGCGATGCTTCGCTGGCTTCGTCTGCGCAGTCGATTGCTGAAACACCACGTTTGCCGGTTTCATCGCCATTTGGCGCGCCGCCGTCAAGTATGGCAATGGGGCAGGCAACGCAAGATTCTGCGATAGCCCAAGAAGCAGCGTTGCGGTCAGCGCGGTCGTCTGCATATGATGCAGGCACGGCTAAGGTCAATGAAGCGGTTGCCTCACGCGAAGCCGCCGGTCAATTTCTAAAGAATGATCCTGATGCGCGGGCGATGCTAAGTCGGTCGCAAGACGCGCTGAACGATACTCCGATCCCCGGCAGTCCTGCCACCATGCGTCTTAGTTCTTCTGATCGTATGGCGCATGAAGCCATTGTTTCAGCCCTAGAAGGCCGTCCCGTCGAAATCCCACAATCGGCAGTCGGGCAAGCCATCGCAGACGGACACCAAGTTAAGACGATCCCAGGCGATCCGCCGCGCTATCAGGTCACATTTAGTAATACAGTTGATGGCTTGAATAATGTGCGCCGCATGTTTGGAGAGGCATTCAAATCGGATGTTCCGGGCTGGGGTGCGATCAATTCCGCCCTGAAAAAAGAGCTATACGGTGGGTTGAATGATGTTCTCAAATCCTACGTTGGCGACGCGTACACAGCCCGCCAAGCGGCTTACCGCGATGCATCCCCGGCAATTGATGCCTATGGCACAAAAACAGCCAAGGCGCTGGTTGGCGACCAAAAAGGCACGCTGCAACCGTCGTCAACGCCGAATGCGCTGGCAGACGCCTTGCGTCAGGCTGATCCGTCCGTCCTATCTGAAGTTGCCAAGCTTTCTGGTCAGGACGTTCTGCCGGCGGTGGTAGCGCGGGCGTTTCACGATCCTGTTACTGGCATGAGCATACCGCTTGATGCTGCGCGCAAAGTTACTGCGCCCGGCACCAAACTGGCGGATGCCCTATCCTTGCATCCCGAATTGAACGCGGCAGTCGAAAAGCACATATCTGCATTAGCAGCAGAGGAAGCTGCAAAATCTCAACAGGCGCTTTTTGCTCAACAGCAAGGCGCAATCTCTGCGCAAAAGATGGCTGCTCAACTTGATGCAACCAAATCAGCATCGGTAGCTCGGGCCGGTGCTGCGGATGCTACGGCGCTTGCCGCAGAGCATGGCGCGAACGCAACATCCTTGCAGCAGGACATCGCAAACCTGCAAAATATGCCGAGTAAGGAAGTCCTTCCAGCCGCTCGCGCGATGCTAGAACGCATGTCGCCGGCCAAGGGTGGAACTATGTCCATGGCTGATTACGTCGCCGCTAAAGCGCAGTTGGATAAGGCTCAAAGCACCGCTGCAATCCAAAAGCGTCTTTTGCAAATTGTCGGTGCGGGCTTGGTTGTGAGCGGAACGCCACCAGCAGGACGATTTATATATAACAGCATCACGGGAGGCCCATAACCATGGCATACAACGGCGCTGGCACGTTCCTCATCAACTCCGCTGGGCAACCCGTTGTTGCGGCAACAATTATATCGGAAACGGTGTTCAACGCGCTCACGGCTGACCTGGCTACCGGGCTTTCAACGGCGCTCACCAAAGACGGCCAAACCACGCCAACCGCAAATCTGCCCATGGGCGGGTTTAAGCTGACCGGCATGGCGGCAGGTAGCGCGGCAACCGACAGCGCGCGTCTAGGGCAGGTGCAGGGCGGCACGGGCACGCTTATCACGGCGGCCGGCACTGATACCGTTACCGGGACTGTGACGCCAACGTTGACCGCGTATGTCGCCGGGCAGAGGTTTTCGTTTGTCGCAGCGGGCACGAATACCACATCGATGACGCTCAATATCGACAGCCTTGGGGCCAAGGCGATCACGCGAGCTGGTTCAACGGCGTTGGTTGCGGGCGACATCACCAGCGGCGAATTGGTAACGGTAGTTTATGACGGGACGCGGTTTCAAACGGATAGCTCCAATAGCTTCAACTCGCTCAACGTCGCCAATCTGTTCAAGGTTTCGACCAGCAACACCGGGTCTAGCCGGCTTGGTTTGGTTGAAATTGTAGACGGGACATGGGCACCGTCCAGCACCACGGGCAATTACTATAATCGGTATTTCAGCATCGAGTTGACAGCAGGCATGTCCCCGCGCGGCACTGTGTCGCAGCTTTGGAATACGCAGAACGTCATGATTTCCAGGGTGGTGAGCACCTCGGCGGCCATGGCAAATTCGCACACGATTATGGATTTGGCTTATTGCACCATCCCTGTCGGGGTGGGGGTCGGCGATGGTGGCGTGCTTGCAGGCACCCCTCCGTTGCCCGTCAATGCCGACTACCAGGAAATCGGCGGCTACGCTTACAACGCAATCATCCTGACAGCCGGGCATTACAACGAAGGTATTGCCAGTTATTTTTACGACAATACCGGCGGCGTTGGCGTGGCTGCCAAATCTTCTAATTTCCTGTCTGTTATGGTCAAGAACGCGGCATCAAACCTATATTTAACTTACGGTGTGCAAGCGTATTCAGCGGGCACACAACAGGCAACCTACGCGCCAACCGCAGCCTTTAGAGCTGATGGCGGTTGGTTGGCAGGGCTTGACTTAACCGGACAGAGCGCCGGAAACTACGGCATTGACCTAAATGGAAATGGGGCAACCGCAGCGATCCGACTGCCCTATAATAAATCCATCGTCTCACGCGATTCCGGGGATGCAAACGACGTGCCTCTTATGTCATTGGCAGGGACTAGCATTTACCTTGGAGCTGGCAGCGCGCTAACGACAGCAATTTTTGCAAATTCGTCAGCAACTTTTGCGCCGGCGGCGGACAATACCATATCTTGCGGCCTTGGTGGTGCATCGCCACTTCGGTGGACTGCGGTTTGGGCCGTCAATGGCACCATTCAAACATCTGACCCGAGCCTGAAAACTAACATCCAGCCGTTGCCGGATGCGCTACCGTTGGTGGCCGCGATTGACCCAGTGACTTTCACCTGGATTGAAGGCGGTAAGGAATATCAGGAAGTATGGGAAGAACAAACAGTTCAGGCCACAGAGGTCCAAAGCTACGAAGACACTGAGATTTCTATGATTGATGGCGTTGCTGTTCAGCGCACGCTGACAAAAACCCGCGAGGCGCTTCTCTGGGACGATCATCCGGTGATCGACGAAGAAAGCAACCCAGTGCTGTTGCGTTTGCAAAATGGTAAGGATGAGGATGGAAATCCGATATTCCGCATGACACCGAAAACCTACCAGACGCCGGTTATGGTGACGAAAATGGTTGCCGTGCAAAAGCTAGTCGGCAAGCCCGGCAAGCGCACCCATTGGGGATTTCTGGCCAATAACGTGCAAAAGGTCATGGAGGGCACCGGGCGCGACTTCGGTGGATACGTGGAGGACGAGGCTGGCACGAAGCATCTGCGGCCAGATCAGCTTGTGCCGATATTGTGGAAAGCCGTCCAAGAACTATCGCAGCAGATCGCTGCGTTGGAAGCCCGATCGTGAGCGAACCAATCGACAATAACTGGCTGCGATGGGCGCTGGGCGGCATATCCGCCGTCGGTTCCGCAGTCGCGCTGCATTTTCATACCCGACAAACCGCGCACGAAAAGCGGCTTGACGACATCCGGCAGAAAATCAGCGACAGCCACAACAACGCGATGCGGGACATCTGGAAGGCATTGGAGGCGGACCGGAAAGCGTCGCAGCAATATCGCGAGGTTGTGCTAACCGGGCTGGCAAAGGCGGCGACAAAAGACGATTTGGCGGCGCTTGGGCGTGAGATTGCCACGCAGTTTCAACGCCGGAAGGACGCGTGATCCTCCCCTTACTCTTGACGCTAATCCCGTCCATTGCCAGCTTGTTCGCCGGGCCGACAGCCGGGGCCATCGCGGCTCAGGTCGGATCGATCGTCACCAGCGTTACCGGCGTTGCAGATCCTCACACCGACGCGGGCCAAGCCGCGTCGATGATCGCGTTGACCGGCAAGCCGGAATTGCAAGCGCAGTTGCAGGCCAAGATCATCGACGTGCATCTTGAAGAACTGCGGTTGCAGGCTGATGCCGCGAAAGCAGAGGCGGACGCTCGCACGGCGCAGATCGTGGCTGCGGTGGCGTCTCAGGACAGCGCGCGCAAGGCGATGCTGGCATTGTCGGCGGGGGGCAGTAAGCTCGCCCTCGGCGCACCGCTACTATCCGCAATCATTCTAGTGTCGTTTGGTGCGATGTTGTGGGTGGTGCTGACACAAGCGTTGCCGGTCGGTTCTGAAACTCTGGCAAATATCATGCTCGCCACACTGGCCGCGATGGCCACCCAGGTGGCAAACTACTGGCTCGGATCGAGCGCCGGCAGCGCGCGCAAAGACAACACCATTGCCACGCAAGCAGGAGGCGCTGCACCGCGCCCTTTGTCGTGACCTGGCGTTACTCGCAATCCACCGGCCAACTACTCGACCCATCCGGCGCGATTATCGCAGCCGGCTATTCCGGCCACGGCGACGGCGTGAACGACCCCGACGATCAGGACATCCCCAACGTCGGGCCGATCCCGCGCGGGGCATACACCATCGGGCGGGCGTTTACCCATCAAACATGCGGGCCGGTCGCGATGCGGTTGGAGCCTGATGCCGGCACCGACACGCGCGGGCGGTCCGGGTTCCTGATCCACGGCGACAGTGCGAGCCTTGACCGCACCGCCTCGCATGGCTGCATCATCCTGCCGCGCGCTACCCGGTTGACGATTGATGCGTCGGACGTGCGGGCGTTGCTGGTGACGCCCTAGACGGCGCCGGGTTGGCCTCGTGCCACTGCGCCGCACGCTCTAGCCACACGGCGATTGATGCCGGCATATCGTATTCGCCCGTTGCCCAGCGCCTCACCTGGCGCTCATTGGTGGCAAGGATGTCGGCAAGCCCGCGCTGCGACCAGTGCAGCGCGGTGAGGCATTCGCGGAGGCGTTCGGGGGTCATTGGGCGTGAATGGAAAGCGGCTTGGACATGGGCAAATCTCCTGTTCAGTGACGGCGCCGGGGTTCCGGCGCCGGGTGGGGTGAGGCTGCTTAGTCCGTCCAGACGGCACCAAGCTCGACCGCAAAAGCCTTGCCGGCATCGGTCGGCTTCACCCACATGCAGCCTTCGTAGCGGAACGTCGTCACCAATCCCGCCCGCTTAAGCTGAGTTAGGTTGCCGCGCGCTTCTTTGGAGCTATCGACGTTGCTGCCTTCGCCAAGCAGCGGGGTGCCACTCCAATTTCCGCCGTCGCGGGCGTAGGCCAGGAAAAGGGCTTTTGACTGGTCGGTGATCGTGATCTGCTTGGTCATGATGTGATCCTCCGTTGCGGCGAGGCCGAAACCCGGCCTGTTGTGGGTTAGGCTGCCCGGTGTTCGCTGGTGAATCCGATTTTATCGAGATACGCCAAAAAGCATGAAACGCGGTCGTTTTTAATTGCGTGAGCATTTTGCATCGGGCCGTGGCTGAGAGTGTCGAACGCGCCACGCTTCGCAAGATCGCCGAGGAATTTGGAAATCTTGGCCGATGATCCACGCGGTCCACCACCATTGAAAATCTTGGTATAGGTGCCTTCGCGTTCAAGAATGATATGTGGCTTTTCCATCTGGTTAATCCCTCGATCTGGCCGGGGCCTATCCCCTTGCCGGTAAAAGCATATTGAACGCAAAACGCGGACAACGCAACCCGTAATCTGCACCCGGCGCAATTTATTTTCGGCTCCAAATGATACACATTTCAGCCCCGTCTATCCGCCGTTTTTCGCGCCGTCTTTTGCCCGCTTTCGTGCAGCCAACTCCGATATTTGCTCACATAACGTGTTGTTTTTACGCGGTATGTTTTTCTACAACGGAAAGCTGCAATCTGTATATGCTTGAAATCATTGGGAGTTTTAGGGGTGATTTTGCAAAACGGCCAAAGTTGGCAAAACAAAACTAAAAACGCTTTACGAGCCTGACAATCGCCGCCGTCGCCAGCTTTTTCTGGTCCGCCGATTTGGTGTACAATTCCACCATGGCCAGGGTCGCGTGGCCGGTGATGGCGGCGATCTCATGGGCGGTGCATCCGGCATCGGCCAGATCGGCGGCTGCCAGCTTTCGCAGGCCATGGACGTTGAGATGCGGGCGGAAACCGTGCCGGTCGAGCAGGCGCGACATTGTTGTTGATAGGTGGTTTGCCGACCACATCTGCCCGCACTCGCTGGTCAATATGTGAGTGCTGGTGGCGTCGCGCTTCCACGCGTCCAGCTCGGCACGCAAAATCGGATGCGCCGGGATTTCCAATTCTGCGCCGGTTTTCTGCTGTTTGACCCTGATCATCGAGCCGTCGTAACTGCGCCAGGTCATCGCGATCAGATCCGCGCGCCGCTGCCCGGTGTAGCGCGCCAGGATCACGGCGCGGCGCAGGGCCTCGGGAAATACGGTCACGGCGTAGTCGGCCTCGGCAGGCGTCCAGGCGGGCAGGTGGCCACCGGGCAGGGCCTTGGCGCGCTCGATGGGGATATGGTCGATCCACTCGCGGTCAACCGCCCAGCGGAAAAGGACGGCGGCCGTCCGCATAAAAACGTTCGCCGCCCCGTTGCCTCGGGTTGCGGCGATCGCATCACGGATTGCAAGCAGGTTTTTGCGTCGGATCGCTGAGGCCGGCAAATCGGCCAGGCCCTCTAGGTCGCGCAAATAATAGGTGCGGTTTTGGTGTGTGGCCGGCGCTAGGCCGAGCCATTCCGGGCTGAGGCGGTAGGCTGCGATCAGTGCGCCGAGGCTGTCGGGTGCCAGGCGGGGCGCGCGCTGTGGGGTCTTGCTATATCGATACTCCCGCTCGGTTCCGTCCGCCAGTCGCCGTTTTACGACGCGCTCTTTCGATGATCGCACTTACGGTCTCCTGGGTTGCTTGATCCGCCGACCTGACGGATTGCGCGCCGGACATGAGGGCGTCAAGGGCTAGGATGTCGTAGCGCGGCGTGCGGGGGCCGAGGTGCAGGGACGGGGCCGGGAGCTTGCCGGCGCGCACCATGCGGGGCAGTTGGTGCTCTTTCGCGCCGATCCTGGCCGCGCATTGCTCGGGGGATAGCCAGCGGTGCAGGGTGGTCATTCTGCGCTCCTCTCCACTTTGGCAATCAGCCTTGCCATTACCTCACGCCATTCTTCCGGTAACGGAAGCGCACCCCTGATTGCTTTTGCCAACAACAACAGCAACTCACGCTCTGCGTCGGTCATCGCGCGGCCTCCTCCATAGCGGTTAATTTGGCGTTAACAGCCGTTTCTTCTTGGCGGAACGAAGCACTAGGTTTAGACCTCCATCCGGCGTTCACCAGTCCCCACAATACCTCCAGCAAATCCTCCCGCCGCACGGTCACGAGGCCGGGGTTAGGTGCCGCCGCAGCCAAAATAGCCGCGTCGATTTCCTCATGCGATCCGGCACCGAGCCGCAACATGTTGATGCGGAAAACTGCTTTCAACCGCGCAATATCGGCGTTGGCTTCGGTGACTTGGAGGCGAAGGTTTTCAATATTGTTTTCCAGCCGCTCTATTTTTTCGCCATCCCGTTCGATTTGTTTCCGCGCTTCCTCAACCTCCGCGTGCAGGGGGGTCGGGGTGCAGAGGTGTTTGCGGACCATATAAGCTGCGGTCATATAAGCGATGCTGCGGCCCTTTTCGTAAGGCATATCGCGCGCCACTTCGGTAGCCATTCTGGTAAACTCCGTCGCCAGTTCTTCCGGGGTCATGGCTTACCACCCCTCAGCGCCTTCGGAACGTCGCGGCGCAGGTGCATCGCTGGGCGCGGGGTTTTCGGCAACACCGCCCGGCGCTCATCTTGGTAAACATTAGATTTGTAGCCTGTAACGGCGATACGCTCTTGGCCGCTAAATGCGCCTGTCGATTTGTTCATGTCCGTTCCTCCGCCTCAAGTTTGGCAAGCTCGGCTTCAACTGCAGCGCGTGCACCGGGAATACCTGCACCAATCCCATTTACCGCTTTCCGCAGCCCCGCATACATGCTCGGCGGGCGCTGGGCGGCAAGGAGGGCATCAACGGCAAAAGTCAATGCGCGGTTAGCGCTGATCGGAGGCACGCCCGCCACGATAGCCTTGTCTCTATTAAGCGCAGCCTCCACCACCGCATCCTTCAACGCCGCGTGCGGGTCGGGAGGGGGGATTGGGGCCGAATAACGCCCAACAGGAACCGTCACGATCATCCACTCTGGGTCGCGCTGCACAACGGTTACATCACCAACCTTGATGCTCATGACTTCTTCTCCTTCGCTGCGTCAATTTCGTTGCGAATGCCATTGATAAGCTTGAGAATGTTTATCGAAACACCTTCTATTGCTTTGCTATCGAGACACCGAGGGACTTCCCTGCAAATAATTGCCGCCAATGCTGCCTCACACATGGCCGCTGCCGCTAATGTGTTGCCGCGTGCCGCTGTAAGAATTGCGCTCAAGACGTTGGTAACCTCCGCATCAAAAATGGCTCCCGCTGCGGTCATAGATCGGTCGCCTGCTTTCCATTCAGTCATGATTTATTTTCCTATGTTACCAATGGCGGGCGCGGCATCGGTGCCCACATCAGCCAATGATTGCGGGATGTTGCCCTGCCATGCACCATGATGGCGTCTTCAATGCCATCGGCGATCAACCCGACGCTGACCATATCGCCATCGGTCACAAGGCAATCCCAGCCTTCCGGCATTGAGACGAGGGGACGCCAAACAATCGTCGATTTGCCGATCTCGCGTTTGCCCTCCTCGTCATCGAGGGCGCATTCGCCGTGAGTAGTGATGAAGCAGTCGTGCGGGTCATTCTTGCGGGCGCGGCTTTTTTGTATCCAACCCAGCGTTTCCATGTTCTTGAGCACCTTGGCACTAGGCCGGTCGGCATTTTTGGGGCGCGGCGTGCGGGGGGACAGAAACAGCAAATATCGTTTTTCGGTCGGGGTCACGTCATCATCTCCGCGCCCTGGTCCTCGTCCTCGGCTTGGGTTGCCGCAGTCCGGCGCAATGCCTGGGAAATCAGCGCATTAAGCCTGTCGCGCAGCCCGTTGGTAAATACGTCCAGGGCCTTTTGCACGTCGGGCCGGGCGGTGATTTCGTCCACCTGATCGGCGTCGGCAGCGGCTGCAAGATCGTGTTCCAGTTCGTCGAGAAACTGCTTAGCGGTGCGCTTCGGCGGCTCGGCAGGCTCCGGAACGGCTTCAATTGTCGGGCCGGCGGTATAGGGCGCGGCTTCGGCCATTTCTTCCGGCGCATAAACGCCAAGCAGCACGCTGGGCGTCCAGCGCCGCCCCCACACTCGCACGCCATGATAAACAAGCTGCTGATCGGGCTGCTTCTTCCAAATGTCGTTTGCCGTCTGAGCATCCCGCAGCATGACATCGACGGTTTTCGCCACCGTTTCGCCGCGTCGTTTGCCAGAAACGCGAATGCCACGCCCGGCGCCTTCTCCGAAAAACTCATAATCGATCAGACCATCAATCGCGCCTGATGTTTCAATCGCCGCATGCACCAGCGTGCCCGCAAAAAGCAGCTTTCCCTTAATGCTGAACGTGTTCTGCGCGACGGCAAACGGGGACATGCCCCAGCGCATGGCTTGCTCCACCACCATCAGGCAGTCGCCTGGGGACTGTTGCAAGTGGGCCGGCAGCATCTTGCCGCGCGCCATCAAATCGGCCAAGCGCATCGCCTGATCCATGTTTTGCGGAATGAGGCCGGTTGCTTGGTTCGAAATCGTCATAGACATGTCAATTGCTCCTGATTTGAACAGCCGGAAGGCCGTTCGATAAGACAGCGCCGGGAACGGCCAAGCCGTTGTTGAGCGCAGTGCGGATAGCGGCTTTGTCGGGTTCTCTTTTGGTCTTGATAAACCCTTCCGGTAATTCGGTTTCGTCGATGATTTGAACGCCGGGCTGCGGCGCTCGCATGGATATTGTGGCCTCGGGATATTCCCGTTTACGCCAGCCCATCGTATCCATCGCGGCCAGGATCAAACCCTTGTAGCGGTCGCGGCGGGCTTCAAATCGGCGGGCACGCTCGGTTGCCTCTGTGGCGCGATACCGGGCGGCGGTTGCCATGTCATCGGAGTCCTGAACCTGCCGCACGACCTGGCACAAAGCCTTGTCCACCGCCGCCAATTCGTCGGGCAGTTCGTCGAACGACAGGAACGCATCTTCATCTTCGGCCAGGATGGCGTTCGCGCCGGATCGCAGCGCCATTAGCGCCTGTTGCAGTTTCCAATCGGCGCTCATAACCCGCCTCCAAACAACCGCCGCGCCCGGTCCTGCAACCCGGCAACCCGCCGCGCTCCCGCCGCGTCCGCATGGTTTTCCCGCACGTCGTCGGCGCACCCGATCAGCGCCATTTGCAGGCCGCGCAATTCGGTCTTGTCCAGCGCGTCCGCCGCGAGCATGCCGCCGAGCTGGTCCGACATCGTTTCCAGCCGCGCCACGATGTCGGGCAAGGTGCAGATCGCCAGCAGCTCGCCGGCCTGAATGTGGTCGATCGGTTCAACGCGGGCGGCTAGGCGGCGGAATTGGGCGAGGGGGGACATTATGCGGCCTCCTGCATGTCACAAGCCGCCAACGCGGCATCAAACTCCCGTTGCCGGGCGAGAAATTCGGCATCCCCAACGCGGGCAATCAGGACGCTGCGGGCGGCGCGGTAGGGGTTGTGGATGCTGACGATGCCCAACCAGTCATAGGCGCTGGTGCGGGCCACGCCGGACGCCACAAGCAGGGCGTCAACGGCGGCGCGACGGGCGATCACGCTGCCACCTGCTCGGCAACGCGGGCGATGCTGGCGCTGTCGAAAGTCGGGGTGAGATCCCGCAGCATGTCCAGGAGGTCGGGGAAATCGTAACCGCGTGCCATGAGAGCGTCGGGCGCACCGATCAGCTCGATCTGCTTGCGGCACGCGGTCAGCACGGCGGCAATGCGGCGGTTGTGGGCGATGATCTCGGCAACCGCATCGTCGCGCAGGTTGTCCAGGGCCTCGGTGCCGAAATACTGGGCTTCGGCGTGGGATACGAGTTGCATCGGGTTGGCTCCATCGGTTGCTTCGATGGATGGAATATCCACCGAATTGGTGGAGCGGTCAACAAAAAAAATCACCATTTCGGTGGATTATTTTGCAAGTCTATCTTGGTGGTCTCATTTGGTCCCTGATGGATAGACAGCGGTGTGATCGTGGCGCAGCATCAATACAAAAGGGCGCAAAAAATGCGAATTAAACACAACCGACGCGCTATTGATAACATATCTAACGGGGGGGGGGGGGGGGGTTTTAGGAAAAAAATATTGGGGGGGATTTTGGGGGGGTGGGCGGGGCGCCAAAAAATTCACCTCCGGCAACCCACACCCCCC
>Ga0114970_10000360_pt1 | contig 33645 bp, 28 predicted proteins | sample M_140205_XF_Meta_FD_87030 | JGI IMG/M metagenome (GOLD analysis project Ga0114970, IMG submission 87030) | Freshwater microbial communities from Lake Montjoie, Canada to study carbon cycling - M_140205_XF_MetaG | ecosystem: Environmental > Aquatic > Freshwater > Lake | place: Lake Montjoie...
ATTCGTGTAGCCGCGGTTTGCCGTCAGGGTGAGTGAGGCAAGGTCGCCGAGCACCGTGACGCTGAACGTAGTCAGCGTTGCGCCGTTGGCCTTGATTGTGATCGTGCTCTTCCCTGGCTTCGTGGCATCCTTGACGCGTAGGCAGAGATAGAACTCCCCTGCGCCAACGTGACCAGCATAGTAGTCGTTCTGATCACCGTCGCTCTTGGCGGCAGTGACGGAATCCGACAGGCCATAGAGGTTATCAGTCAAATCCCATTCGCACGATGCGAAGTCGTATGGACCCTCACCGTTGTCATTCGAATGGTTGATTCGCTCTCGGAGTGCCCATGCAACCTCAACGAAGCCGGTCGATGTTGCTTCAAGATCGGCAACTTCAATTGCACCGTCGGCGTTTGCTAGAGCAAATCCGATGGACAAGTCATTGTCTCCTGAATCCTGGTGCGATGCGATGTGGAGGGAAGTTGGACGCCCATGGGTGTCGTTCTTCGACTGAATACCATCCTGGTCATACCCCTCGTCCATATTGTAATGCGAATTGATAAACCAGTCTGAGAGTGCCTTCACTGGCGTACCAGCCTCGGCTCCGCGCGCGAGCGCCGATGGGACGAACGCAGAGCCGAAGAGCCCTGCGAGCAAGCCCGCCGTCGTGATCGCAGTCACGAACTTCTTCTTAATAGACATCTTTTGATGTCCTCCTTACTACAGATCTCAGGGGAATTGCCCCAAGATCACTTACCGTGCCAATTCGCACGACCCACCCGACAACGGCACGAAAGCCGTCAGGTAGGTGTCAAAACAACCTACGGGCTCGTGCTCTCCGTAGGCGCCGTCGATTCACCCTCCGACGGATCAGGGCTGACCGGAGCTGGCGTACGTCGTGGGACGTCCGTTGGCTCTGGCGTTGGGGTGGCCTCAGGCTCGGCGCTCTCTGATGGAGCCTCCGTAGCTGGGGCTGGGGTTGCTGCTGGCGTTGGGGTGACGGGGTCCTGCGTGGCTGGCGCCTGCGTGGCTGGCGCCTCAGATGTCACAGGAGCCTGGCTCTCAGGGCTTGGGAGGCGACTGCCGCCCGTGATTGCCGCGGCAACCACGAAGGCCGTACCAACGGTGACCACCAGGGCCACCATGGCACCAAAGGCGGTGGCGAAGGCTGCGACTGGGCGCATCACTCGGATGAAGGCGCCCTGGCGGCGGCTCTTCTGCGCCTCAGCCAGGACGAGCGGCACGATGCGTGCCGTAAGGCCAGCTGGCAGCAGAGGGGCTGGGCTGGCCTGGAGTGCAGAGATGATCGCCCGGAGGGCGGTTGTCTCTGCTGAACATGCGGAGCAGCTGGTCAGGTGTGCCTGAACAGCAGAAGAGAGCTCCGACCCTTCGAGAAGGGCGAGCTCAACGTGCTCCAAAGTACCGCTGCAGACGGTCATGCTTATCTAAGGCGCCGAGGAGGCCAAAATGATTCAAATCCGCTGTTTGTTACAAGTTTGAACCGCCCGGCCCTATTCAAGCTCGCCGATCTGCTCCTTGAGCGCCCGCAGGCCACGAAGGAGGTGGGTACGCACGGTGCGCTCGGGAAGGTTGAGGTGTGCCGCGATCTCTTTGGGGCTCAACCCCTCCTGGAAGCGGAGCGTCACCGCCGCCCGATACTTGTCTGGTAAGTCCACTATGGCAGCGGCAAGTCGAGAGGAGAGATCAGCACGCCCAGCGGCGGCCGCCGGGTCGGTGAGGCTCCCCTGGTCGCGCAACTCACGCTGGTTCCCGTCCGGGAGCGGGGCGTCTAGGGAGTCCGAGCGGCTGGCGACACGATTGGAGCGCTGATCCACCTTCTGGGCGGTCCGAACTGTGATTGTTACAAGCCACGCCTCAAGTGGCGCCTTTGGCTGCCACTGCCGAAGGTCCCTCACGGCCTGCAAGAACGCCTCCTGCACGGCATCCTCCGCATCCTGCGGGTGCCGGCAGATCCGAACCGCGATGCGGTGGAGGCGCGGCGTATAGCGCTCAACGAGGAGCGCGTAGGCGCTCTCCCTCCCCTGCAGGCAGGCGGCAACGAGTTCTTGATCGGTGAGGGCAGACATCCTGCGCAGGATACAGGTCGGGGCGCCGCAGAGGCGCGTACTACGCCTACTGCGCCCTCGTGCTCCCCTTCTGTTTCACACGAATCGTGGCAGGCTCCTTGGGGGCGGCAGCGGCTCGCGTGCCGTCCGCGCGTCCCTTTGCATATGCGGCGCTCAAAAGCTTCGCAATCCCTGGGCCCGCATGCGGACAGATCGGTGGCTTGCAGCCGCAGCTCAACTCCAGCTTGAAGTTGAGCTTCGGGGCGCGTGCCGGTTTCGCGGGTGGCTTCCCGCGTGGCTTATCGGGTGGCACTAATACTGCTCGAGGTAGCGCTTTAGCTCCCAGTCGGAGACGTGGGTGCGGTAGTCGTCCCACTCCGCCTGCTTGGCGTCCAGGAAGTGCGTCAGCACATGGTCGCCCAAGGCGCCCGTGACTACAGGGTCCGCCTTCATCTCGGCGATCGCCTCTTCCAGGCTCCCTGGAAGTTCGCGGATGCCGTGCTGCGCCACGCGCACCGCATCCATCTCATAGAGCGACTCTTCAACTGGGTCTGGCAGTACCATCTTCTTCTCAATGCCGTCGAGTCCCGCCGCAATCATCACCGCAAAGGCGAGGTACGGATTCGCCGAAGGATCTGGGCAGCGCAGCTCCATGCGCGTCCCCTCTACTGAACGACCGGAAGAGATCATTGGGACGCGGATGAGTGCTGAACGATTGCGTCGACCCCAGACCAGATAGGTTGGCGCCTCATAGCCAGGCACCAGGCGCTTATACGAGTTCACCGTTGGGGCAAGGATTGCGATCATCGCGCGCGCGTGCGCCAGCACGCCCGCCATGTATGACTTCGCCATCTCACTCAAGCCGTACTTATCCTTGGCGTCGTAGAAGACGTTCTTCCCCGTCTTGAGTGATGCAAGGCTCTGGTGCACATGCATGCCAGATCCGTTAATGCCGTAGATCGGCTTTGGCATGAAGCTTGCAAAGAGGCCGTGCTGCTTCGCAATCTCCTTCAGCGCGTACTTGAAGGTTGTTGCGTTGTCTGCCGTGCTCAACGCATCTGAATACTCAAAGTCAATCTCATGTTGGCCAGGTGCCACCTCATGGTGCGCCGTCTCAATTTTGATGCCGAGTGCCTCAAGCGCGTCCACCATGTCTTGACGAATCTCAATCCCTTGGTCGCCAGTGAAATCGAAGTAGCCGGCGCTGTCATGCGGCGTGCTGGTTGGCTTTCCGTCTGGTCCAACTTCAAAGAGGAAGAATTCCAACTCTGGCCCCATGTTCACCTTGTAGCCGAGCTTCTCCGCGCGCGCCACTTGTCGTTGCAACACACTGCGTGGGTCGCCCGCGAACGGTTCGCCAGTTGGCAGGATCACGTCGCAGATCACGCGCGCCGTTCCAGCGCCACTCTCCGCGGGTGCCCACGGGAGGATGCGCCACGTGCTCATGTCCGCGCGCAGCAGCTGATCTGATTCGGCGATGCGCGTGAAGCCTTCAACAGATGAGCCGTCAAACCAGGAGCCGTGCTTGATGGAGCCCGGCATCTGATGGATAGGGATCTGGACGCTCTTCACCGTGCCGTGGATGTCCACGAACTGCAACTGAACGGTGCGAATGCCCGCCTTCTCGGCCTTGGCCACTGTGGCGAGCGCCTCGCGGATCTCCGCATCACTGCGCCCCGTTGCCGACTTCCCCCCGCTCTCTGCCATGGTGCCCCTCCCGCTCACGCCTGTTCGGGCTCAAAGCGCCCGAAACTTGTGCTTTCGGCACAGATTCCCCGCCGTTGAGCGTCAGGGAGTGCCGTTGATAGCGAGTCTAGTCTGCTTTTGACCAGAGGTGGGGGCGGTTTGCAGGGTCTAAGTTTGTGACCTTGCACAAGTTCAAGCGGTTTTGCGGCAGAGCCGCGCTAGCGGAGCACCCAGCCGGTCACCACACCCGCTCGCGTCAGGCTGCTACCGAACGAGAGGCGGCCATCTACGCCGCGCGTGAGGAGCTGCAGCGTCACGCTGCTCGCCCCTGGGGCGGCGGCAAAGGCGAGCTCGTCGATCCCGTCGCCGTTCCAGTCACGGACATAGAGTTCGGGCGTTGCCCCACCGCTACTCGCCGAGCGCCAGGCCTCAAACGGACTGTTCCAGCGCATCGTCAACGTACTGACGATCTCTGGCGTTGCGGGAAGCGTGCGCGCGAGCGGCGCCCATGGCGTGCGGATGCGGATCTTCGTTCCGACTTGCGCCGCTGTTGCCGCCTCGCTCAGTGCAATTTCGCTATTCAGCTCTGCGAGCCCGTCTGCCGACGTGCTGATGCCGACCGTTGCAGCGCGTGTCGCAACGCTGGCCCAGGTGTCGCCAGCGCGCAGCCAATCAAACTCTCCGTTACTGATGCGCACTGGCGCAGTGCGGAACATCACGCTCGCCCTGGCGTAGACGCAGAAGTCGCGCGGAATCGTGAGCAGCTTTGTGCGCACCAAGATCTTGTTCCGATTCATGGAGCGCAGGCACGCCTCGCTCTTCTTGACGCGGTTGGCGATCTTTGCATACGTATCGTTTGGTTTGATAATAATCGTGTAGGTTGGTCCCGAGTTTAGCGCAAGGAGCGTTGCAGGCTTTACGCCGAGTCGCTGAGCAACCAACTTCAGCGTCTGCTCACCAGCACGCACAGTGGTGCTCCGCAGCGGCTCCGTCTCAGCGACGTAAACTTTGTCTGGGTTTGGCGACTCATGCGCGCTGTCTAAGTTGAACGATTGCACGCGAATCACACCCGCAGGATCTCGATAGCGCACATATAGCTCGGCAACGCCGTCCCCAGTCACATCGCCAACGTTCGCGCTCCAGGCGCTGCTGATCGGCCAGACGAGTGCGCCAGGTTCGCTGAACTCTCCAAGGCTCCACTCGCTCACTGGCGGTGCGCCAGCGCCTTGCGCTAGTGATGCGGCGAGTGATCCATCTGCCGCGCGCCAGAGCGCCGCAAGGTCAACGGTGCCGTCGCCGGTGAAGTCGTCCATCAGGATGCGCGCGTCTGCGGCAGCATCAACCTCGCCGACCAACGTTGGGCTGCCATCAAGTGGTGCGCTGTAGATTCGCAGGTGCGGCGCAGTGCCATCACCAGCGGGTACCACTTCGGTGATGAAGAGCTCCTCAATCCCGTCGTTTGCGGTGTCCGCCGCGTAGAGGCCCAGGGCGGCACTCGCATCGAAACCAGCGTATCCCTCAAAGCGTGCGTGCGGATCTTTCAGGGTGCCGCCCGTGTACGGCGTCTCGATCAGGCTGAAGCTGCCGTCCGCCGCCTCACGAAGATCAACCACGGCCGCCTCCCCCTCTGCGGTGGCGCGGGCCACGATCCTGCTCAGCAACGTCTGGTTGCGCCCGAGTGGAATGCTCCCTGGCGCCTTCCCGTTGAGGCGCCCCGCCGCATCCACCGAGCTGTCGGTAGAGACGAGTCGCACCGCACCAGTTGGCGAGACGGCGAGGATGTCGCCCTTCGCGTCACCCGTGAGATCGCCGTGCGGGGAGAGGACGCGAATCGGATAGACGGCGGTGATGTCAAAGCGATCGTCGGCCACATCACTGCTTCCCGCACCAGCCACCTGCTCAGATTCAAATGAGAAGAAGGAGGTGCGCAGCAGCGCCTCCACGGAGAGGCTGCGCGTGCGTGCGCAGTCGTCTGCATTGACCGGGAAGAAGGACCAGCCGCGCCAGTGGCTCGGCTGTGATGGATGTCGCATCTGCACGTTGGTGTCACCTGCCTCCGGTGGGAGCATGCAGTCGCGGTTCGCCGTGAAGCTACCGTAGAAGCCGGGGCGCCAGAAGCGCCACTCGCCAGACACAGGATAGAAGCGCTGCATTGTCATCCCCCAGGTTGCATCTACTGCGGCGTTGTAGCGCGCGTTGCTCTGGCTCCCGCTGCTGTAGCCCGGCTCATAGATGCCGCCGCGCGAGTAGTACTGGTTCATTGACGGGTGGTCCACCACGTCAAAGCAGCTGCGCTTTGACTTCTTCGTAATCGGCTCAGCATCGCCGTTCTCGTCCAGCACCTCAAGTGGCGCCGTGTAGGTTGAGCTCCCGCTATCCCACTCAAGGCCACCCACGCCGTCATCCTCACGATCAGCGCCAAGACGGATCCTCATCCGGAGGGCGATCGCCGCATTCTCATCGGCGCGCCGCTGGCGGCTCCAGGCCGCGTTGCCAGCCGAACCATTCAGCTGATTGTCATCCGCGTAGTCGTCCCGTACCCAGCCCGCCTGCGTGCTGGTGAAACTTGAGACGCTCCACCAGTTACGCTCGTTCATCGTCCACGACCAGGCGTTTTGCTTGATTGCCACAGCACCCGCGCCAAGGAGCGCATCCGAGTACGGCTCGCTCAAATACTCCGACCAGAACTCCGCCACATGCGTTCGGTAAACATAGGTCCTGAACGCCACCACCTCAACGAGGCCCGTGCGCGTGCGCAGGACGCGAATCGTCTTTGGTGGCGTGATCAGCGAGTCCCAGGCGGTGCACGAAACAGGCGTCTCAGCCGCGGTTGCGTTGCTAGGCGCCAGGGCTGTTGGGAGAAGGAGGGTCGCCCCCACAAGGAGCGCGATCAGCGCGCGGCGCGTACGTCCTTCACGGACTCGTGTCGGCTGCATGCAGACATAGTAGCGGCGCAACGAAGATGCGCGCAGCGCTACAAGGTTGTCTCCGGTCCCCCTTCGGCATCAAGGATGCGCAGCGCCAGGGAGAGGGCGAGGCGCAGATCTGCCTCGCGGAGATCCCAGCCAGTGATCTCTTCAATGCGCTTGACGCGATACGCGGTGGTGTTGCGGTGCACACCGAGCGAGCTGCTCGCCTCTGCGGCGCCTGGTGTATCCAAGACGGCGCGGAGCGTGGCGATGCGCTGCTTCCGCGCGGCGGGGGTGCCGTTAAGGAGCGGCTCGAGCAGCGCCAGGGCCTGACGACGGCCATCTGGAATGGCGGCAACGGCGCCAAGGAGTCGATGCGCGGGGAGGAGATCGGCGCGCACCACCTGTGCACCGCCACTCCCGCTGCGACCACCAACGCGACGCTCAAGCGACTCCAGCGCGTCGCGCGCCTCCGCCTCTGCCGCGGGTCGCGCCGACGCGTCGGCAAATGGCTTGGAGACGGCGACCGGCCTGTTGAGTCGCTTGGAAACTTTCTTGGCGATCTCTTGTGCGCCAGGATCTGACGCGTCCGCAACTGCAATGATGCGCACTTCGAGTGATTCATTACTGCCACGCAACATGAAGCGGCGTGGGCCGGCGAGGAGTCGCAACTCTCTGCGCAACGCCGGAACATCTGCCTCATGCGGTCGCGGCTGGCGCGCCGCAATGGCCACCCATGGCGGACCTTCAACTGGAAGTGTGCGTGTCTCACCGCGTCCAGCGTTCGCTGGCAGCTCCGCCGCCACGCGAACAATCTCTAACGCAAGGAGTGGCGCTACGCGTTCACAGGCAATCCTGTCGCGTTCACCTACTGGCTCATCGCCGAGCAGCACGATGGAGCCTGGCCGCTCATCCGCGTCATCACTGAGTGGCGACTCTTCATCCTCTGCGCGTTCGCCATCGCCGTGTCGCTCTGTGTCTGGCGCGCCGGGGACAGCGGGGAGCGGGATGCGCTGTCCTTCGGCACGATGCTTCCCTAAGTAGTGCGAGACCGCCTTCGCCGCGGCGGCACTTCCAGGGAGGCCGGCCGGCGCAACCACGGCGAGCGACGCGCCACCGCGCGCCTCTAGTGCCACTGCGCGTCCAATGAATGCGGCGAGCGCGCCGATCAACGCGTCCAAGCCTTGTCCATCCAACGCCAGTGCTGCAATCTGTCGTTCTAGTGCAACCGCCTGTCGCTCTAGCTCGGCGCGACGATTCACTACCGCGCCAATCAGGCTGCGCTCCAGTTGTGCCGGATCCGCACCGCGCACCAGGAGACATGGGAGTCGCGTCACCGCCGCCGCGGCAACAAGATGCTTCAGCGCCGCATCTTCATCTTTGCTTGATCCTTGAGATGCAATCGCGAGGATTCCCGTGGCATTGTTATTCGCGAGGTACTCCACCATCTCTCGTCGGGCCGCTTCGTCCGGCGCAACTGCGCGCAACGTGTTGAGTGGAATCAGCGCAAGATCGCCCACGTCCATACCATCAAATGCCGGCAGCCTTGTACGCAGCAGGCGCACCCAGGTGACGGCGCGCGCCATCGCTTCGGCACGTGCATCAACCAGTGGCTCTGCCGTTGGAAGAAGCGTTTGAATGAGTTCGCGCAGCGATGCCATCAGGCGGATACTGTAGGAGCCGCGTCGCGCGGCGCGCGGAGTGTTTCCGCAATTCGCGCCAGTAGTGGCGCCACCTGCTCCGCGCGCGCGCCGCGCTCAAGGAGGAGTGCTGCGTCAGCATGTGGCTGGCTCGGTCGAATGCGGATCCAGAGTCGCGCGCGCGGTCGGCGCAGCGTCAGCGTGAGGCCGAGCATGATCAGCGCCGCGGCGAGCCAGACGATCAGCGCCGCCGGATCACGCCGCGCAATGATCCCCGTGTAGGAGCTCAGGCTATTGAGGCGCACGCTGAAGTTCGCACCCGGCGCACTCGCCGTCTCCCCCGGCGCCAAGACCGACACGAAGAGAGTGCGCAGTTCGCTACTCCCAGCACTCACCGGCTCACTCGCAACCACTAGCACCGCCGCAACCCCTTCCGCGTCACGCTGCAGCAGCAGCTCAATCCCCACGCTGCTACCGGGAATCGGCAGCGTTGCGTACGGCGCCCCCTCTGCAGTTGCGGTGAATGGAGCTTCGCCAGACCAGAGCAGATCTCCAGATGCACTCGTGATCTCGAGCGCCGCAGATGGCCCGAAGAAGTTCTGATGGAAACTCCATCCGTTGTAGGTGAGTGGCGTGTTCACGCGGACGATCTGCTGCGCAACCTCCACGCCGCCCTGATAGACGGCAAGGTCCGTTGCAAAATCGGCGAACGCACCAGTCTCTGTGCGCGGCGCACTGAAGCCGCGATTCTCAATCACCAGGCCGCCCTCTGATCCAATCTTGCCAACGGGGAGCGCCTCACCGTTCGTGAGCAGGATCCCTTGCGTGTAGCCAAGGATCCCAGAGAGTGCGGCGCCAACGAGCAGCAAGACGAGTCCTGTGTGCATCACCAGCGTGAATCGATACGAGCGACGGAACTTATCGCCATGGATGATTCTGCCACTCGTGTTCTCAGGATCGGTGACGAACTGCGCATCCCAGCCAGCGGCGCGCATCTCGCGCGCAACTCGCTCCGCCGCGTTATCAACCTGCTGTGAGCCGACTGGCGCCCCAAGTGCAATCGTGCCACGGCCGGGAAGCGTCGTGTCAAAGAAGGCGCTCGGCTGCTCCACACGACTGCGCGCCGTCACCGCGCGAATCCTCGGCAGGCGATCCAACGTGCAGACAACAATGGAGACGGTGAGCACCACTAGGAGCGCAGAGAACCATGGTGCCGTAAAGATCCGGAAGAAGCCGAGCCGTTCGAAGAGGTCGGTGAGCGGTCCAAGGGTTGGCTCATAGATGGCGCGGAGCTTCCCCATCTCCAGCGCGTAGTCGGAGGCGCTAAGGAGCGCGTAGTCCGGGAGCTGCTTCAGCGCCACCCCCACGCTCGCCGCCAGAGCGATCGCGGCGATCTGGACCATGGCGAACTGCACGTTCGCCAAGAGGGCACGAAGTACGGTGAGTGGTCCTCTGATCACCTGCTGATGGTAGCCTTCGCTCCGCTTGGACATGCGGTCGAGGCGAGGCGAGCGGCGGATCCGCTCACGCTGGAGGAGATGTGGCGAAAGGTCAGGAACGCGCCGGGCTTGACGAGCTTGATCGTCGCCTCATGGAGGTGCTCCAGGTTGACGGGCGTCGCCCGTTCACCGAAATCGCCACCGCGTTCGCCGTCCCAGAGTCCACCATCCGCGCTCGATACAAATCGCTGGTAGATCGCGGCGCACTCAAGGTGATCGCCGTGGCAGATCCACTGAAGGTTGGCTATCCACTGATGGCGATGATCGGCGTTCGATGCACCCCTGCCGCACTCTTGGCCACCGCCGCCGCGCTTGAGGCACTCCCAGAGGTGAGCTACTGCGTGGTAGTTGCTGGCGCGTACGACCTGCTGGTTGAAGTCGTCTGCGAAGATAATGATGCGCTGCTCACCTTCCTCACCGAGCGACTTCGCGCAATTGAAGGCGTCTTAGAGACTGAGACATTTGTCTATCTGCGCATCCTGAAGCAGAACTACGAGTGGGGCACCGCAACGCCGTAACTGCGCGCACGCTGTAACCACGCACCTGATTACGAGTTCGCTCGGGACTTCCTCCATCCAACGAGCGCCGCGCCACCAACCCAGGCGAGCAACACCGCGAGAATGATCTTCGGCAGGTCATGCACCCATCCATCATCACCGTGTCCCCCACCACCATCAACCGGCCACGGACCAGGTCGTGGTGCCGGCGCAAAGAGCGGCATTGGCCCAGCAACACTTCCGTCAGGAAGAATGCAGGTCACCACCATCGGATCGGCGGGATCCACATCTGGTGCGCACGGCTCAAGCGTGGCGATGAAGTCGCTGTACCACTCGTCGTAAAGGATCGCCCAATCGGTCGCATCAGAGCCAGGCTGTCCTGACGGCAGTGGTTCAACAATACTGACTGGCACGATGCCACCCGTTGCGCCGTACATTGCTTCCATCATCAGGAGTCCCTCGGGTGCGTCGGCGGGAAGCGCCTCACCCTGATGACTGTCAAGTGAGGCCACGCCGCTCATAGGGTCCACCTGATAGGCGAATGTGTGGCGGCTGATGCAGCCTGCCTGGCAGTCACCCCAACCATACGTATAGACAACGATCCACGCAGCGGAGCTCCCGGGCTCCCCCTTCACTTCGTAGTACTGCGACGCACCAATCAGCGCATCGTCAAGGAGGACGAAGTCGCCGAACGGTGTGCCGTTGGCGAGCACCGCAGCATGTGCCTCAGCAGGCGTATCAATTGGGAGTTGGATTGGCTCAATTGGCTCATAAGCGTGTGCGCTGACTGGGAGCGCCGCGCTCAGTAGAAGGCCGAGCGTCAGGAGGATCTGGGTTCCGCGCTTCGTATGCATGCTGCACCTCATCTATCTAGGCGGGGTCGCCCTATGTGTCCGTAACGTCCGCTGCGACCTCTAGGTTCCCGCCCGGTGAGATCATGGTCGGGGCGGGGGGATTCGAACCCACGGCCTCCTGCTCCCAAAGCAGGCGCGCTACCAAGCTGCGCTACGCCCCGTCGCGCCATCCTAGCGTGCCGCGGCGTGAAGCCCCTGATGGTGGCATCATCAGCGCCATGCCTTCACGATCTCGCCTCTCACTCCTTCGTGGGCCACTCGGCGCCGCCTATGCCTCCGCACTGATCCCGGGGCTCGGCCAACTCCTGCGCGGCCAGCGCCGCGCCGCGCTCTTTGCCTTCACCCCCCTCCTACTGATCGCACTGATCGTCCTGCTGAACGCCGTAAGCGTTGGCCTTGTCAGTTACGCCGCAACGTTCGCAGCGCCGGGTCGCCTTGCGCAACTGACGCTCCTCCTCTTGCTGATGATCCCTTGGCGCGCCGCGGTAGTGCTGCATGCGGCACGCGACGGCGAGCGGCGCGGTCCACTCTCTCTCCTCCTCGCCGGAGCACTCCTCATCTCTGCCGCGCCACACGCTGGCGCCGCACTGATCACTTCGCGCGCTGGCAGCACCGTGGATGATGTCTTCTCCGGTTTTGAGTCTGCATCGCCTGGAGAATCAAGTGGCCCAACGCCAACACCACCGCCACTCGGTGATCGATTCACCGTCCTCTTGGTTGGCGCCGACGCCATGGGGCAGCGCACCTCGTTTAATACAGACTCAATGATCATCGCGAGTTGGGATCGTGTGGGCGGTTGGGTCAGCACCATCTCTATCCCGCGCGACATTGTCAACGTCCCAATGGGGAACGGCGACGTTTGGGAGCCGAAGATCAACTCGCTCTGGCCGTCAGCACGGCGGAACAAGACGCTCTTCCCGGAGGGACCAGCGGTTGCGTTGCGGAAGGCGCTCGGCGCAATGTTCGGCATCACGATTGACGCAACCGCTGTCATCGTCATCCCAACCTTCCGTCAGTTGATCAACGACATTGGCGGGGTTGATGTAAACATCAGCCGACCCATCTTTGATCCGTCGTACCGCACTGGCGACTTCCGCGGCGTCACCCTGCCAAAGGGGAACTGGCATCTTGATGGCGACTGCGCCCTCGCCTATGCGCGCGTGCGCAAGGCGGCGGGGACCGATGACTTCAATCGCGGCGGCCGTCAGCAGGAGCTCCTCGTTGGGATCCGCAATCAGCTCGCCGCAAGTGGCAACATTCTGAGTAACGGTCTCGCCCTCCTCACAGCACTCGGCGACGGCGTTCGAACCGACCTCAACCAGGAGCTCCTCCCAACGCTCGCCAATGGCGCGCAGGCCTTTGATACGTCGCGCGTTGTCAGCGCGCAGATGCGCGCTGGCGACGGGCTCCTCCGCTACCGCCGCGCCGATGAGCCGAGCCCATATGGCTCCGTCGTCTTCTTCAACGCCAAGCGTGCGCTGCAGCTCGGCGCGCGACTCTTCCCAACGCCAGGGACGCGTCCATACGGCTGGCCAGTAGCCAAAGGTGAACCAGCACTTGGGAAAGAGTTGCTTCCAGCTCCGTCGCCATCTGCTGGCGCCAGCGCAACGCCAAAGCCAACGCCCGTGAAGACGCCGCCTCCTGCTGGGCCCTACCAGTCGCTTGCAACCTGCAATGCAAACGTCCCCGCGCCGTCATATATCCCTTCACCAGATCCAACGTCGGCACCAAGTGAGGAGCCGAGCGGCGATCCGAGTGCGTCACCGAGTGCTGAACCAAGCCCCTCCGGAAGCGCGACGCCTGCGCCGTAGCGTGGTGTCGTGACGCTTAGCTGAGCAGCTCCGCGCGTAGCGCCGCCGCTACGAGCGCCGCCGCCTGACCGCGGTGGCTGAGCTGGTCCTTCTCTTCTGGTGAACGTTCGGCCATGGTGCGGCTATCTACTTCAAAGACTGGGTCGTAGCCAAATCCGCCGGCGCCGCGTGGCCCATCCACGATCTCACCGCGCCGCTCACCGCGGAAGATGCGCGGCGGTTCACCGCTAGGGAGTGATGGATCAACGAGCGCCATGCAGCAGACAAATCGCGCGCCGCGTTGCGCGCGCGGGAGTCCGCTCAGCGCGCCGAGCAGCTTTTCGTAGTTTTGCTGATCGGTTGCATCTGCTCCGGCGTAGCGGCGGGTGTAGACGCCAGGCGCGCCGTTCAGCGCGTCAACCTCGAGCCCAGAGTCGTCAGCAAGTGTCCAGTGACCGCTCTTCTCGGAATAAAAGCGTGCCTTCTGCACAGCGTTCTCCTCAAAGGTTGTGCCATCCTCTGGCGCTTCGTCGCTAATCCCCAAGTCAGCGAGTGTGATCAGAGTCAGGGGAAGCCCACCGAAAAGTCGCTGCAGTTCGGCGAGCTTATGTTTTGATCCTGTTGCAACGAGGAGTGTGCGTGCAGTGCGACTCATCGTGTTTGAGTGGCTGCTGCGAGCCTTATCGCGCGGCGTCGATGGTGGCGCGCTGGAAGGTGATCAGTTCGGCGATCCCCTTGTCGGCCAAGGCGAGCATCGCGTCGAGAGAGGCGCGATTGAACGGCTCCTGCTCTGCCGTACCCTGCAGCTCCACATAGTGGCCACCCTCCGTGGCGACAACGTTGAGATCCACATCCGCGCGGCTGTCCTCTTCATACGGAAGGTCGAGCACTGGGCGACCGTCAACAACGCCTACCGAGACGGCGGCAATGTTGCGTGTCAGGAACTGATCGAGTTTCTTCGCCCGCATTGCGATCGCGAGCGCAATCCAGCCGCCAGTGATGCTGGCGCAACGTGTTCCGCCGTCCGCTACCAGCACGTCACAGTCAATCAAGATGGAGCGCTCGCCGAGCTTGGTGAGATCCACGGCCTGACGCAGTGATCGGCCGATGAGGCGCTGAATCTCATGGGTGCGTCCGCCAAGTTTGCCGCGCACCGCTTCGCGATCCGATCGCGTGTTAGTTGCTCGCGGCAGCATGCTGTATTCGGCGGTAATCCAGCCGGTCCCCTTGCCGCGCAGGTGCGGCGGAACGCGATCCTCAACGCTGGCTGAGCAGATCACCACAGTGTTCCCCACGGTGATGATCGCTGAGCCTTCGGCCCACTTCTGGACGCCGAGCTCCGCGCTCAGTGTGCGCATCTGATCTGGTGCACGTCCATCACCACGAGGGCCGCTTGCGTTTCCGATGCTCATCAGGATCTCCCCTTCAACTCTTCGAATCCAATGCGCCGGCTCGCTCGGCGGCTTTCGCCTCGTCCCAGAGCGTATCTAATGTGGCGAAGTCTGCCGATTTGAGGTCGATCGTGCGCTCGGCGGCGCGTCGCTCCACCTCGCCGAAGCGTCGGCGGAACTTCTCGTTCGCCCCACGGAGCGCCGCCTCCGCATCTATGCCGCTGCGGCGTCCAAGGTTGACGAGCACGGCCATCACATCGCCGAGCTCGTCCTGCGCGGCGGCTAGCGTTGCAGCGCTCGTTGCGCCACGCCCAGTGATGCTGTCCGGGTTCCCCGCCGCCTCTAGCGCCTCGGTCAACTCTTGGATCTCTTCAGCAAACTTCTCACGCACGCCGTCCAGCGTTGGCCAGTCGTAGCCCAGCGCGCTCGCGCGGTCCTGCAGTTCACGACTCGCCGAGAGCGCTGGCAGTCCGCGGCTGACGCCGCTCAGTGCGCTCTTACTCTTTGGGCTTGCGTCACCACGTTCGGCGCGCTCCTCCGCCTTCACCGACTCCCAGGCACGCTGCACCTCTCGGCTTGTCTCCGCTGTCGCTTCACCGAAAACGTGCGGATGGCGGCGAATGATCTTCTTCGCGAGCCGTTCCTGCACGTCGGTGAGATCGAATGCGCCACGCTCCGCCGCCAACTGCGTGTGGAGGACAATCTGCAAATAGACGTCGCCCAGCTCTTCGGCCATCGCCGCGTCGGTCGCAACGCTCGGCGCCGCCGCCTGCGCTTCAATTGCATCGTGCAGTTCCCACGCCTCTTCAATCAGGTGCTTCGCCAGCGTCAGGTGCGTCTGCTCCCGATCCCACGGGCAGCCGTCCGGCGCGCGGAGTCGCGCGCTCAGCCAGGGCATCGCCCATGGCGAGGCGAGCGCCTCAATCGGCGCAAGTGGTGGAATCAGGAGCGCGACCCATGCGCCAACCTGATCAGCGGCGACGCTCTGCAGTGTGGCGGTCTCCCCTGACGGAAGGAGTGTTACGCGATGCTGCGCTCCGTAGAGGCGCGCCAGCAGCGCTGCGCCACTCCCAATCCTCCCTGGAAGTTCAACGCCATTAACTTTGCGCGTCTCATTCTGCGCATCGGTTCGTGTGACGAAGAGTGGGAGGCGAGGATCCGCCGCGATTGATGCGATTGCTACCAGTGGGAGGGCGGCGAAGCCGCCAGTGAGATCAACGTGTGGGGCAACCTTTCGCGCGGTTGCAATCAGCGACTCCACTGCGAGTTGGTCGCCGCGCGACGTCACGGCGCTGGTGAGCCCCCCGCCTCCTGGACAACGCTGCCTTCAATAATAATCTTGGCTATCTGTCGATACGTGTCGAGCCAGACAACGAAGCCGCTCGTCTTGATCGTTGTCTTCTGTTCTTCTGTCAACGCGCGCTCTTCAATCGCTTTGATCTTGAAGATGACCATCTGACCGTTGAGCGTTTGTACGCTGCTCACTTCACCCGCCGCAAGCGACCAGGCGGCTGAGCCAATCTGCGCATTAAGCGAATACCGAGAGGTGAAGCCAAGGTTGTCTGTGGTCATCCCGTCAAACTCTTTCAGCGCCTCTGCGGCACGCGCATCAAAATCCACTGATGCGCCGGCAAGCTCTTGGGCGAGTAGCTCCATGCGGAGCGTCATCCCAACGCGGCGACCTTCGAACTGAATCACGTGATAACCAAAATCCGTCTTGATGGGGCCAAGGAGATCGCCGACCTGAAGACCGTCTGCCCAGACGGCAGTTTCAAATTCAGGAACGTAGCTCCCCTTCGCCGCCCATCCGAGAAGGCCACCCTTCTTTCCGGATCCAGCATCGTCACTCTGATCTGCAAGCGACTCCATTGAGGCCCCAGCTCCAATCTTCTGGTACGCAGCCTTCGCCTCAGCCTCAGCGGCAGCCCAGGCTGGATCAGCCGGATCTAATTTTGCCGCGCCTTTTGAGTCGTCATTCGGGCTGTACAGGATGTGGCGAACGAGTACTTCGTCCGCGTCGCTGCTACCTTGTGGCACTGGCACAGCAACGTAACTGATGTCTCGCTGCTCAACTGGGCCAACCAGGAGCTCGGCAGTCACCACGTCGCTGAGCGCCGCGCTGAGGGCGCGCTCTCCAATTAACTTCTTATAGAGATCCATGTTGATCTTGGCATCACTTGCACTGACCTCAAAATTTGGATCAGCCTGCGCAGGACGAATCTGATCTACGTAGAAGATGGCCAACTGGGTGGCTGACTGGCTGATCGCCTCGGTTGGACCAACCGCTGTCAGCGCCCATGCCGCGGCGTAGGCAGGATCCATCAGTGGATCCTCCGACTTTGCGCTCCACCCAATGCGTCCACCCTCTGTTGCATAAGAGTCGGACGACTCTCGCTTCGCAATAGCCCCAACGTCACCACCTGCCTTGATCTCCGCAATGATCGCATCAGCCTTCTGCTGTGCAGCGGCGATCGTGGCCTTTGTGGGAACTCCGGACTTTGAATCGCTCGCAATCTTGATGGAGATGCGGCGCAAGAGGCGGAGTTCAGGGGTTGATGTCTCATCTACCCATGCGGCGTCGATCGCCGCCTGGTCAACTGGAATGTTCCTCTCGCCTGCAAGCTGCGCAACGAGGAGGGCATCGATCATGTCTGATGTCAACTGGCTACCCAGGTTGGTAGCCGCTTCGCTCAGCTTCTGCAGGAACGCGTCTCCTTCCTCAGTCGTAAGCGTTCCGGCAGAGACGCGTGCCCTGATCCGTGTAGCCTCAAGGTTAAGGCGGAAGTTTGCAATATCGCCACGTGACTTCGCCTCCCCAACGCTGATTGAGACGCCGTTCACCTCAATCGCTGGGGCAAGGTTGTCACTCCACCAGCTCACAGCAAGGACCGCTGTTAACAGGAGCGTTGACAGCGCAATTGCGCTTAAGAAGGCGAGATTCGTTAGGACCGACTTGTCAGTTTCTGCAAGCCGAGCTGTAATCCTCGCTCGAGCTGACCGGAACAGGCTCATGGTTATTTGTGCCCCCTAACAGTATTGATTCGAACTCTATCCCCTCCAGTATAGGGGAGCGGATGCTATCCTTGTGCAACCATGAATGCGCACCCTTCCGAACTCACCGTTGGACGTCCGCGGCGCGGCGCTTTCGGCTCAATAGCAGATTCCCTCACGGCGCTGGTTAAACGGCGCCGACTGATCTGGTATCTCGCCGACTCGTCGCTTCGATCCAAGGGGTCCAGCTCACTCTTCGGCAATGCATGGCTGATCATTGACCCAACCCTGCAGCTCGCAATTTATTACCTGCTCGTTGGTGTCATTCTCCGCAGGCCAGAACCGGCATTCCCGCTCTTCCTCTTTGCGGCGATCCTTCCGTGGCGATGGTTCACTCAGGCAATCAGCAGTTCTACCGAATCGGTCCGAAGGATGGGGAAGGTCACGCAGCAGATTGTCTTCCCTCAGATTGTCCTCCCGTTCGCATCAATCGGCGCAAGCTTTGGAAGTTTTGTCTTTGGATTCATCCCCATGCTAGCCCTCTATCTGGTCTATCCAGAGCGGATCACGGTGTGGATCCTTGCGCTTCCTGCGGTGATGGTTGTCCAACTGCTCTGGACGTTCCCGCTTGCAATCATCTTGAGCGCAGTAAATGTCTTTTACGGCGATATAGGAAATCTTGTGAAGCATTTCCTCCGCCTCGCCTTTTATCTCTCTCCTGCGCTCTTTAGCTATGACAAGCTGCTGAAAGCAGCAGAGAACTACCCTCTTGTCGTGCAAATCCTGCACATCAACCCCATGGCGTGGGTGCTCATCGCATACCGTGATCTGCTTTACTATGGACGACCCCCAGACTGGTTCGGTCTCGTTGTAGTTGGAGTTCTCTCGATCCCATTCACACTTCTCTCCATTTACATCTTCAACCGTCTCTCTCCTGGCTTTGCAAAGGTGCTCTGATGCCAGAACATCCACCGATCCTCCTGGAGAACTTGGGCATCTCATTCGACTTGCGCCGGAGCAAGAAACGAGTGCGTCGCAGCATGGTCGGCCAGGTGCAACGACTCGATGAGAACGGAAAGTTCTGGGCGATTCGGAACATCAACCTCCGCGTAGAATCTGGCGAATCCCTGGCAGTGATCGGCGCCAACGGCGCTGGGAAGAGCACCCTCCTTAAGGTGCTTGCTGGGATCATCAGCCCAGACGAAGGAAAGATTGAGGTACGCGGAACGATCGCGACGCTCCTCCAGCTGGCTGCCGGCTTTAATGACGAGCTGAACGCCGAAGAGAATATCCTGCTCGTGGGGGAGTTTCTTGGAATCCCTTCTCCCCAGATGCAGAAGAAGGTCCAGGAAATTTTAGATTTTGCCGACATCGGTGACTTCGCTGAGTCTCCTGTGAGCACCTACAGCTCCGGAATGCGCGCCAGGCTGGGATTTGCCGTAGCAACCTCAGTAGAGCCGGATGTGCTCCTTCTTGACGAGGTGCTCTCAACCGGCGACGCAGCGTTCCGAGAAAAGTCTCGGGCAAGAATCGTAGAGTTGATGGATAAGGCACATGCAATCGTCTACGTCACCCATGACCTAGGATCTGCAGCAAAGTTTTGCACTAAAGCTATTGAAATTGAGGAGGGGCTCATTGTGGCGGCGGGCCCTGCACAGCTTGTGATTGATGCCTACCTTGAAAAGATGGAGAAGAAGAAATAGTCGCAGCTCTCATTGCCTTATGGGGCAGATGGAGCCGGCAATCCGCCGGCATAATTTAGGATCACCAGAAGCGTTCGCGCAGAATCTAGCTCTAGGATTGGCTTCACCTCGGCACTCTTGATCACCGCGCCAGATGGATCACTCACGGTGACAACGCGACCAATAGAGAGGCCGCGCGGGAAGGCGGAGCGAATCGCAGAACTGAGCTCGATCCCGGAGGTGGTGACCTCAGCACCAACTGGCACGTCGCGGAGCGCATCAATGTCATCGAAAACAAGCGGGTTTGCACCGCGCCCATGAAGGAGACCGATCGCTCCGGTCGTCGCGATCTCTGCCGTCACCGTAAACTCTGGGTCACTCACGAGTCGCACCTGTGCGCTGCTCTCGGTGACTGAGATAACGCGACCGGCGAGTGTCCCTCCCGCACCGATCACTACGTCTCCTTCAGTGATCCCGTCGCGCGTCCCGCGATCGATGATCACCAGCCGTTTCCCAATCTCAAAATCACGCGCCACCACCTGCACCGCAATGCTGCTGAATGAAATTGACGAGCGTAGGTCAAGGATCGCCTCAAGTTCAGTAATTTCTCGTTCGAGACTCGCCACGCGCGCCGCAGATGCAGCGGCTTCATCGCGCTCTTGAAGCGTGAGGGCGAGACGCGTGCGAAGCGCTTGAACGTCAGCGGCAACTGCACCAATCGCAGCAAAGCCGCGTCCGATCGCGACGATCGGCTCCGTTGCGGCTCGAAGCACATTGGACGCGCCGTCGCGCACCGCAATGCTTGGTGCGGTACCAGAGGTCAAGAGGAGGAGAAGCGAAAGAACGATTAGGACCGGAGTGCCACGACCGCCGAACGAGACTCCTGTGCGACGCCCCGTTCGAAGCCGTGAACGGAAGAGCATGGCGATCCGCTACCGAAGTGGGCGCTGGTAGGTCTCTGGCACGAGCAGCTTCTCTAACGCTTCCACCTCTTGCAGGATGATCCCAGTGCCCCGCACCACACACGTGAGCGGGTCGTCGGCAATGCGAACTGGCATGTTTGTCTCAGCGGCGAGTCGAATCTCAATCCCGAGCAGCAGCGCGCCACCACCAGCGAGAACGATCCCTTGATCCATGATGTCTGCCACTAACTCGGGCGGCGTCTCTTCAATAGTGTCGCGGACTGCATTGACGATCTCAACGAGTGATGGCTCAAGCGCTTCGCGGATCTGTGGCGCACCAACCTCAACGGATCGTGGCAGCCCAGTGAGGAGATCGCGTCCGCGGAGGGTGATGCGTTGTGCGTCCCACTCGCCGGAGTGCGCCGAGCCAATTGCGATCTTGATATCTTCTGCGGTGCGCTCGCCAAGAAGCATGTTGTACTTGCGGCGAGCATAGGCAACGATGTTCTCGTCCATCTCGTCGCCAGCAATACGAATGCTGCGGGCTGTGACGATGCCGCCAAGGCTCGTCACTGCAACTTCTGTGGTGCCACCACCGATGTCAACGATCATGCTTCCGGATGGCTCAGCAACAGCGAGCCCTGCACCGATCGCGGCGGCCATCGGCTCTTCAACGAGCCGGACCCATCGCGCCCCAGCCTTCAACGCCGCGTCGCGCACAGCGCGCTTCTCCACTTCCGTCACGCCAGATGGGATGCCAATGATCATGCGCGGACGCGCGGCAAGCCAACCGCCAGAGTGCACCTTACGGACGTAGTAGCTGATCATCTGTTCCGTCACCGAGGCGTCGGAGATGACGCCGTCGCGGAGCGGTCGAATGGCAACGATGTTCGCAGGGGTTCGGCCGAGCATGCGCTTCGCCTCAGCACCAATAGCGATCACCTTGCGCGACTTCGCCTCAACGGCAACCACAGAGGGTTCGCTGATGACGATCCCCTTCCCGTGCACATGGACGAGGGTGTTTGCCGTGCCGAGGTCGATCCCAACGTCGTTAGAGAAGAGGCTGTAAATGCGGTTGAGCATTGAGCGATGGTAGCACCAGCCTCCCGCTAGTCTGGCGCCGCCGTGGTCGCCCAGATCGTGGGTCGCTGCGAGCGGATGCTCACCCAGCGGCCACGCCCGATCACGAGGTGGTCAAGGAACTCAAGGTCAAGCAGACGCGCCGCCGCCACAACCTCAGCCGTCAGCCGCAAATCCTCTTCTGACGGCTCCGGATCGCCGCTTGGGTGGTTGTGGACGAGTGCAAAGCCGACGCCGCCCCCATCCACAACTGGGCGGAGTAGTTCGGCGATGCGCACGCTCGTCCCCGTGGCCGTTCCTACATACACCTGATGCAACGCAAGAAGCCCATTACGCCCATCCACCACCGCGACGTGCAGCTCCTCCTGTTCACGCCGTGCGAGCAGCGGCATGGCGAGCGCAGCGAGGTCGGCCGGCGACTGCACGCGTTGACGACCCGCAGGCCACCATGAGGCCACCACGTCTAGCGCCTGCATCACCCGTTGCACGCGCTCTGCATCTTCCAGAGGCAGACCTGCGCGCGAAAGCCGCGCACCGATGCGCGCACGGAAGAGCTGTTCCGGTTCATCTTTTAGCACACGGTGAAGGTGTTCGGAAAGGCCGGGAATCCCCGCGAGTACTTCGACCGCGACGCAGAGTTCGTGGTCTCTATTTTCCACTTCACTAGATGGCTCAGTTTCTGAGCTTTCTGCGATCGCCACGCTCACCTCCGCTGATGCAACTTGTGCGCTGTTTGGACTCGTGCGTCTAAAGGAGCTGGTGCCTCCGGTGACGCGACGAGCCCGCCGTTTTCCCGCTACGCCACCGAAGGCATAGCCACTATGTGCGGCAAGGTGTAGCGCACGCGTACGCGCGGAGTGTGGAAATGTAGGCGACTTTCGCGGCGGTGAGGTTACGCCGCTGCGGGGTTACGCTGCGAAGGTGGCGAGGACGAGCACAGCGTTATACGCGGCATGCAGCGCGATCGTGGCGAGGAGTGAGCGACGACGCATCCAGAGCCAGCCGAGTGCGAGGCCAAGTGGGAGTCGAATCGCAAAGGCGACTCCAGCAACGGCGAGCGCGTCGCCGATGCTTTCACCACCAATGTTGAGTGTATGTGCAAAGGCGAAGACAATCGCCGAGAATACGATCGCACGACGCGTGCCTGACTGACGCCCCCACGCCTGTGCGATCACGCCGCGATAGAGGATCTCTTCACCGATCGGCGCAACGATCACCGCGCTCAGCAGGTTGAGGAGAAGTGCGCGGCTGTCATCTGATGGCGGGAGCGGGGATTCTGGCACCGCACCCGTACTCTGTATCAGTAGTGCACTGAAGAGCGCCGCCGCAACCACGATGGGTACCGTGAACGCAAGCCCCCAGGCAACGTCGCCGAGTGCGCCACCGCGCCGATCGGCGGCGGGGAGGTTTAGTGATGGGATGCGATGCTCTCCGAAGATCTCGCGCCACTGCGCCGCACCGGTCCCAACCACGATGAGGGCAACGACGAGCGTTGTTGCAAGGTTCGTGCTGAGCGCGATCGCAAGCGTTGCTGGCGCAGGGTCCAACTGCGCAAATCCGCCGAACGGTGCAAAGAGGAGGATGAGAAGGCCAGGGGCGAGGATGGCGAGTGGGAGCGCTGACCAGAACACCGCCATGGGTCCAGGGCCGCGCCAACTCCACTCAGGTGTGTCAACGGAGCGTTGCAGTGCGGATGCACCGCTCAGTCCAATCAGCCCAAGGCTGAGAACGAAAAGGCTAACGGTGAGTGCAAGGTCGCCCGCCCCTGCGATCGCAGCGAAGAAGAGTGCGCCGCCGCTCGCGCTTGCGAGTAGACCAAGAGCATAGAGCGCTGGCGCCTCACGACCAGCAAGTTGAAGAAGGCCCGGTCGCGGGCGGACATCCATTTATGGGGTTGTTCCAGCCGTCAGTTCGGCAAGCGTGTCGAGCACGCGCTTCAGTTCGGCAATGCGCTCCCCGTAAAGTCCAAAGTCTCCACCACGCAGCGCATCTTGTGCCTGGGTATAGAGCTCGGAGGCGCGCGTCACCAGGCCGCTGATGTCCGTTGGCTCCGTTCCACCACCTGGATCCACCACGCCACCACCAACAAGGAGATTGAGCGCCTGTGCCAGTGTGTCGCCCCAGACAACCTTGGTTGACGTTGCGGCAACAATCTTCTGGAACTCCGGGAATGAGCTTGACGTTGACTGCAGGTACACCGGTTGCAAATAGACGAGCGTGTTACCGATCGGCGTAACGATCAGGTTGCCGCGAGTTACTAGTGAGCCAGACTGATCCCAGAGGGTGGTCTGCGCTGAGATGATCGGATCCGCATCGATGCGTGCACCAACCTGGCTCGGACCAAAAACGGAGGTGTCTTTCGGGAAGCGGTAGCTCACCACCTGCCCGTAGTTCTCGCCATCGTTGCGCGCGGCAACCCAGGCGATCATGTTCGGTCGGCTCGTTGGGACGAGCGGCTGAATCAGAGAAAATTCTGTTGTCTCTTGGCCAGGGAGTCGGACGCGAACGTAGTAGGCCTCACCAGGAAGTGATTGCGACCCTGCAGCAGACTCTGGGACCGTCCAGACGTCGTCCTGGCGGTAGAAGGTCTGTGGATCGGTGACGTGGTAGCGCGCGTAGACGCGCGTTGCGGCGTCAAAGCCTGCCTCGCCAACGCGGAGGTGCGCCCGAAGATCTTGCGGCATCTCGTCGAGTGGACGGAGGAGGCCAGGGAAGACTCCGCTCCAGGCACGAGCGATCGGGTCTGCTGCGTCGGCGATGTAGAGCTTCGTCTCGCCGCTGTAGAGATCAATTGTGGCTTTGATGCTGTTGCGAATGTAGTTGGCGGGCCGATCAAAGCTGCCCGATGCCAAGACGGATGGGTCGAAGAACTGCGCGTTCGGAAAGCGATCGCTCACCGTATAGCCGTCTACCATGTAGGTGAGGCCGCCATCTTCGCGGATCACAAGGTATGGATCGCTGTCCCAGCTGACGAATGGTGCCAGCGCGCTGATGCGCTCGCCGATGGTGCGGCGCCAGAGGAGCTGGCTCTCCGCCGTGATCTGATCGCTAATCAGGAGGTTGAAGTCACCGAGGCGCGCGGCGAAGAGAAGGCGATCCGCAAAGGTCTTCAGCGAGATGCCGCCGTCCCCGCTCCAGCTGGTAGTGGCGTCAGAGACCGTTGTCCCATCATCCGCACCCTCTCCAACCGGGTAGTCAAATTCAGGCGTCTTCGCGCCAACCACCACCCAGTCGTCATCCAGCTCACCGAAGTAGATGCGCGGCTCCGTCACCTCAGGTGCACCATCTGTTGAGACTGGCGGGATGTCGCGGATGATCAACTGCGGGAGTCCACCAGATGCGACGCCAGCAACAGGGACCATCGCCACGCCAATGCCGTGCGTGAAGGCGATGCGACGATTCACCCAGGTTGAGGACTGCAACGCACGCTGCGGATTCAGTTCGCGCGCGGAGAGCATCACGAGTCGCTGCTCGCCGTTGATTTCATATCGATCAACATCCACGTCTGAGAAGTTGTAGTACTGACGAACCGTCTGCAGCTGGTCGAGTGTCTGCTGCAGCGGTCGGTAGTCCCAGAGTCGCGCGTCGGCAAATGTGGCGGAATCCTTCGCAATCGCCTCTGGCGTCAGCTCCGCCTCGCCGTCGTACTGCGCCTCACTCCAGCCGTCCAACCCAAAGGCGAGGCGCGTCATCTTAATGTTGTTGGCGATATACGGCTCCTCAAGGGCGAACTCGTTCGGCTGCACCTGGAAGCGCTGCACGAATTCTGGGTAGATGCCACCGAAGATCCCCGACGCGCCAAGCCAGACAACGCCGGTCAGGGCGAGTGGCCAGGTGGAACGCGTCAGCGCCGCACCAACCAAGAAGGCGGCGGCGATTGCTGCAATCCCAGTAAGGATGTCCAAGCCTGGGAGTCGTGCAGCCTGATCCGCGTACGAGAGACCAGTAGCAACACCAGTAGATGAATAGACGAGCTCCAACTTATCCAGCTGATAGCCGTATGCGGTGGCGAGAAGGATGCCACCAACGAGGAGGGCGAGGTGGAGGCGCGGGAGCGCGCCAACAAAGCCAAGTCCGCGTGCGCCGATCGATGGCAGGTAACGCAGCGCAGTGAGAATTGTTGCTGCAAGCAGCAGCGTCACGACGATCCCTTGCGCCAAGCGCAAGATCGGTAGCTCAAAGAGATAAAAGGAGATATCGCGACCGAAGGCAGGATCAACAACGGGCGTGCCGCTCGGATCAAACGGAACGGCGTGCTGCCAGAGGCTGATCGCCTCCCAGTTCGCCGCTACCTGCGCACCAATAATCAGCGCAACAATCACCGCAGCAACGCGTAGTGCACCGTTCCCAACGCGCATCACGGCAGATCCTTCGCCGCCTAGATTCGCTCCGCCACCGGAGGTGAAGAGGTCGCGCAGCGCATCGCCAATTCCGTCAATACGAATCTGCCCGCGCTCGTTGACGAGAGGTTGTCGATCTTGACGCGTCTCACTCGTCTGCTGCCGCGTGTTTGAGGCGTCGCCACCACCTTGGCGACGCGAGATCAATCCGGCAAGTAGGACGGTAATCAGTAGGAAAGCAAGTGCACCGAGCGCAGCGAGGACGAAGAGGCTGCCTTGAATCTGAAGGCGCTGCCAGAAGAGTGCGCCTGCACCGAGCGATTCAAACCAGCGCGCATCGGTGAGCAGACCGATGATTGGGCCGCCAATAAAGAAGAGTCCGATGAGAACAGGGAAAAAGAGTGAGCGCAGGCTCAGTTTTGGCCGCGTGAAGTTGGTGCCGCCACCAGATGCGGGGCGTCGAGCGCGGGGGCGTGAAGGGGGTGGGGTGCTTTCGTCGGCGCCGTCCACATTGGTGCCGCTCACGTTGGCGTTGTCCGCAGCAGGGCTTTCTCCGCGACTACGTCGGCGCTCGAGCTCCTCAAGGAAGTCCTTGAACGGATCCGTCACGTCGTCCCCTCCGTGTTATTCACCTTACGGCCGATGCGCAACCTCAACGGCTCGCGCAAACGCATCGAGCGCCGCTTCCGCGACCTTCGACCCACTCATCGTAGCGACTCGGATCGGATCCCACTTCGCCGCCACCTGGAGTGCGAGTGGGCGGCGCCACGGCTCGCTCGACTGCGCCGCTTCGCCAACGAGTCGCAACTTGAGACAGGAGCGCCCCTCCTCTACGGCGAGGAGGTCGCCGAGACCATTCGTCATTAAGGCCCCATAGCGTTCGAGCGGCGAGATTGGCGGAGGTCCGGCAAGCGGCGCGACTTCGCGGCAGCTCACCACACCGTCACCGTCTTGCACCCAGAAGAGGGCGATCCACCATCCATCAGGCATGGTGCTCGGCTGCGCAGCTCCGGCGCGGATCTCCCCCTCCGCGCGCCCCTCAATCACGATCGGTCGCACCTTCAGGAAGCTCGTCCCTGGGAGCGGCAGCCGCTCCGCCGTGTTCTCCACTCCGTTGCTCACTCCCATTCAATCGTTGCGGGTGGCTTGGAGGTGATGTCGTAGACGACGCGCGTGACGTTCGGCACTTCGTTCACGATGCGCGAAGAAATTTTCGCCATTAGGTCATATGGTAGGCGGGCCCAATCGGCGGTCATCCCATCTTCACTCGTCACCGCGCGAATCGCCAGCACGTTGCCGTACGTACGGCCATCACCCATCACTCCAACTGAGTGAAGCGGCGTCAACACGGCGAAGGACTGCCAGATGCTGCGATACAGACCCGCCGCCTTGATCTCATCAATGACGATCCAATCCGCTTCGCGCAGCGTGTCGAGTCGCTCGCGCGTCACCTCACCAAGGATGCGAATTGCAAGCCCAGGGCCTGGGAATGGCTGACGCAAGATGACGCTCTCTGGGAGTCCGAGTTGAAGGCCAACGGCGCGCACTTCGTCCTTGAAGAGTGCGCGGAGCGGCTCAACGAGTTCAAACTTCAGGTCATCAGGGAGGCCGCCCACGTTGTGGTGCGTCTTGATCTTCTGCGCCGACTTCGTCTCCTTCGAGGTGGACTCAATCACATCCGGGTAGAGCGTCCCTTGTGCAAGGAACTTGAAGTCACCCGCTCGAGCCGACTCCTCTTCAAAGACGCGAATGAATTCTCGGCCGATGATCTTCCGCTTCTCTTCGGGGTCCACCACCCCTTCAAGTGCGTGCTGGAATCGCTCCTGCGCCTCAACCATGATGATCTTCATGCCGAGCTGTTCCGCGAAGACTTCGCGAAGGATCTCCGACTCACGCTTGCGCATCAGGCCGTGATCTACGTAGACGCAGGTGAGTCGATCGCCGATCGCCTTATGGACGAGCGCCGCTGCAACGGCGGAGTCAACGCCGCCAGAGAGCGCACAGAGGACGCGCTCCGTTGGGCCGACCTGCGCCTGGATCGCCGCAACCGCGTCGTCAGCGAGCCGCCCGGGCGTCCAGGTCGCCTTCGCCTTTGCGATCCCGAGCACGAAGTTCTGCAGCAGCCGCTTCCCACTCGGGGTGTGCACCACCTCTGGATGGAACTGAATTCCCCAGAGATTGCGTGCCGTGTCAGCGAGCGCGGCGAACGGCGTGGAGTCTGTTGTTGCAAGCGCTGTAAAGCCGGGTGGCGCATCAATGATCGAGTCGCCGTGACTCATCCAGACGCGCTCTGCACCGGACGCGCCGAGTCCATCAAAGAGTGGGCTCGTCGCCCCGCTAATACTGATGTCGGCCGGTCCGTACTCACGCCGAGCTGACGGACCAACGCGACCGCCGAGCTGCTGCGCCATCAGCTGCACGCCGTAGCAGACGCCAAGGATCGGAACGCCAGCTCTCCAGAGGGCGGCGTCTGGCTTTGGCCCCGCGTCGTCATAGACCGAGTACGGACTACCGCTCAGGATGATGCCGGCCGGCTTGCGCGCCAGAATCTCGCTGACCGGAAGGTCAAAGGGCACAAGCGCCGCATACACGTTCATCTCGCGAACGCGACGCGTGATGAGCTGCGCGAACTGACTTCCAAAATCCAAGACGAGGATGCCGCCCGTCGCCACTCCGGCCGCGTGCACGCTCGCCGTGGCGCCAGCTTCAGCGGCCACGCTGCCAGCTCTTCCCTTCGGTCGCCGCAGCCGGCGCGTAGATGACCTCAACATCGCGGAAGGCGGCGAGCGTCTGGACGCCGAGTGCGGCGGCAGATTGGCGCACCGCACCAACAAGGTTCTCGCTCCCATCGGTGACGCGCGACGGTCCGTTGAGAATCTGCTCCATGCTCCCCGCGATCCCCACCTCAATGCGCGTGCCGCGTGGCAGCGTTGGTGATGAGGCCGCCATCCCCCAGTTGAAGCCGTGACCTGGTGCTTCAGTTGATCGCGCAAGCGGCGAACCGATCATCACCGCGTCAGCACCAACGGCGAGCGCCTTGGCAATCTCGCCACCCTTTCGAATCCCGCCGTCAGCTACCACTGGCACGTAGCGGCCGGTCGCCTTCATGTAGGCATCGCGCGCACCGGCAACATCGCTCACTGCGGTCACCTGTGGCACACCAATACCGAGCACCTCGCGTGTGGTGCAGGCGTTCCCTGGTCCAACGCCAACAAAGATCGCCGCAGCCCCCTGCTCCATCAGTGAATACGCCGCCTCGGCGTTGGTGGTGTTCCCCACCGCAACAGGAATGCTGCTCCGCTTCACAAAGTCGGCAAGCTCCAACGGTGCGTACCCAGTTGCAATATGCCGCGCTGATGAGACCTGACTCTGGATCACCAGAAGGTCCGCACCACCCTTGATGATCGCGTCGCCAAACTTGCCGATCGCCTGCGGCGTTGCCGCGATCATTGCTGGCGAGCCTGTGGCGTGAATCTCTGCGATGCGCTGCGCAATAAGCGCCTCTTTGACCGGCTCAGCGTAGAGCTTGGCGAAGAGTTCTTGGACATCACTTTTTGCTGCGGCACTAATCGCGGCGAAGTGTGGCGTTGGATCGTCATAACGGAACCAGAGCCCCTCAAGGTTGATGCAGGCCAAGCTGCCGAGCTTGTGCAGGAGAGCAGCAGTTGCAGGCGATACGACCGCGTCCATTGCCGACGCGATGATCGGCACAGCAAGTGGGATGCCGCAAAAGTTTTGCGAGAGGTCAACATCAGATGGATCTGCGGTGTCGGTGCCTGGGGCGAGCGAGATGTCATCAAACCCGTACGCGGGCCGGAGGTTGTCGACCTTGGAGGTGAGCTGGGGCACCATTGAGGAAGTGTAGCGGCGAGGCGCGTTAGCGCTTAGCGGCGAGTGCGACGTGAACGATCTGAGCGATCTCGGCGGCGAGTGCCCCCTGCTCCGCGCTCGCGTCAAGTACGCGCCAGCGAGCAGGCTCGGCGGCGGCGAGGCTGCGGAAGCCAGTCGCCACGCGCTCATGGAAGGCGGCATCAAAGCCCTCTTCAAAACGTGTGCGGTTACTGCCTGACTTTCGGGCGAGGCCCTGTTCAGCGGGGAGGTCAAGGAGGAGCGTTAGGTCTGGCGTACGCCCAACGGTGGCGAAACGAATGATGCCGCGCAACTCCTCTACTGGTAGGCCGCTTCCGTAACCCTGATAGGCGAGTGTTGAATCGGCGAATCGATCGGCGATCACCACCGCTCCGCGTGCGAGCGCCGGCTCAATGACGTCGGCAACGAGTTGCGCGCGCGACGCGTTGAAGAGGAGCGCGTCCGCGCGTGGGTCAACTGGAACGGCGCCCCCTTCACCAAGGAGGATGCTGCGGATCTTTTCGCCCGCTGGCGTGCCGCCAGGCTCGCGCACGGTGACCACCTCACGCCCAGCGCTGCGCAGCTGCTCAGCGAGCAGTGCAATCTGTGTTGACTTACCCGAGCCGTCTGGCCCCTCAAAACTGATGAACATGCTGCTCCCCGCCTCGTTACTAGCGGCGGCGGCGCGGCGTGCTCGAGGCGCGGCCCGGCGGTTCAAGGCGCACACGGCGGTGCGGGTCGCGCCCACGCGAACTGCTGGTGATGTTTGCCTCGCCAGCGAGTTGATGTTGTAGTCGGCGGATGAAGGCGCTCTGCGGCGCAAGCTCAACTGGGTGCGCGGTGCGGAGCACCTCCTCAACGCCGTTCGCCGCCTCGCGCAACGCCATCTCGCGCGGATCGTCTGGAAGGTCATAGAGCGCCAGCAGGGCGCGTTCCATCTGCGCCGCAGCGTTTGACTTCAGCACATGAATCGGGACGCCACGGCGCTCCGCCTCAACCAGCTGCACGCCCCGCTGCTTGAACTCGTTACGAATCGTCATCACCGCGTCCGCATCCTCTGGACCGCGCGCCGTGCTCGCGGGGAGTCCAAGCTCACGAATCGCAATCTCCAACTTCTTTCGCGAAATTCCGTGCGCGTAGATGCGCAGCTCAGGGAGCGCGCTTTCACTCCGCTCTTCGTCATCTGCATCTGGTGCGTCGTCCCAGGCTGCGGGGATACTGCCACCGTCTACGTTGCGCGCAGCGGGCTCATTGTCCATTTGCGAGACCGCGCTCGCCATGCTCACGCCGTTCACCCATCCGCGCGTTGGACGCCAACTCCCTGAAGCTGGCGGCCCGCCAAGCACTGGCATCACTGGGGCTGCGGTTCCGCCCGGAATCGTCGCCGCTGGGTTTCGCATGTCATAGAGCTGTGCGCCACGGCGTGAACGGTCACGATGTTTTCGCCAGCCTCCCTGTCCTTCGTCGCGGCTATCACGACTATCACGCCGATCACGGCGATCATCTTGTGGCGTTAGCCCGCCGAAACGGCGCTGCTCAATACCGGGGAGGGCTCCTGGGCGAATCCGCTGCTGGGTGCGATGCACGCCAGCCTCGTCGCGCCAACGCTCTTCTGGTGCAACGGCGTCGCCGCGCAGCAGTGCGTCAACAGTTGCCGCAACATCTTCATGCACCAAGATATGATCGCGGTCAATAATTTCCACCACCACGTCAAACGTTGGCGGCGCCTTTCGCTCTAGGACACTCTTCTGCGTGCGTCGTCGTCGCGCCTCGTCGTCGCCAAGTGTCACGCTCTGAATCCCGCCGATCAGGTCGGTGAGCGTTGGGTTCAACATCAGGTTATCCAGGCTGTTCCCGTGAGCCGTACCGATCAACTGAACGCCACGCTCTGCAATAGTGCGCGCCGCGATCGCTTCTGCCTCCGTGCCGATCTCGTCAATGACGATCACCTCTGGCATGTGATTCTCCACCGCCTCGATCATCACCAGATGCTGTCGCTCCGGCGAGCTCACCTGCATCCTGCGCGCCTTCCCAATCGCTGGGTGTGGGATATCACCGTCGCCGGCGATCTCATTTGACGTATCCACCACCACCACGCGCTTGGAGAATTCCGAGGCGAGGACGCGCGCCGCTTCGCGCAACATCGTGGTCTTCCCTACGCCAGGTCGACCCATGATCAAAATCGACTTTCCTGACTCAATATGGTCGCGCAAGATCTCAATGGTGCCGAAGACGGAACGCCCAACGCGACATGTGAGACCAACCACGCGTTCAGATCGATTCCTAATCGCCGAGATTCGATGCAGTGTGCGCTCAATTCCAGCGCGATTGTCACCGCCGAAGTCACCGATCCGCGAGATTACCCACGACAAATCCTCTTCGGTGACTTCGCGCTCGAGCAGTGTCACATCACCAGAGGTGAGTCGCGCCTCTGGTCGTCGACCGAGGTCCATGACGATCTCAAGGAGTCCGTCGCGGCCGGCAGCCAACTCTTCGCGTGTAGAGAGATCGCGAACACTCGCAATGATTTCGCCAGGGAGGCATTCGAGGAGAAGGTCGAGATTGTCAACGATCGCCTCTTCCTGCACGACCGTGGGCTCTAGCGCTGCGCTGGCTCCATCGTGAGGGTTTTTGGCAAGGCTCATTGGCGTCATCCTAGCGCGGCAACCGAGTAAACGGCTCGGTAACACTGCGTTCAGGCCCACCCGACTCCCCGTTGGCCCTCCAGGGTCTGCGTCAGAGATCAGCCGATCGCTGGGAGCATCCCTGGGGCGGTTACGCGCGCTCGTGCATCACGCACGGCGAGGCGCAGATCACCAATCGCCGTAAAACCCTGCGCCGTGAGCGCTGTTCCGAGTCCGGACTCGTAGCTGCGCACCACCGCGAGGACGCCACTCTCCACCGTTCCAACACGCGCCGCTCGGTCTCCAATCTCGGCGAGGCCCGCCTGAATGAGTGGCGCCGCATCGACGCCAGGGAGGAGACTGATGCGCAGCGCGTGCGGGTGCGCCTCGCCGCTCTCACGCGCCACTCCAAGATGCACCCACGCATCAATCGCGCCCGCGGCACCATCCACCACAAAGGCGCTCTGCTCCGCCAGGCGAAGGAGCGGGGTGATACTTGCGCGCGGCGCCCATGTTCCCGCGGCGGCTCGCTCCCACTCTCGCGCGTCGATCAGCTCCATGCGCGAGACGGCTGGTGGCGTCGTCACTGATATCAGTTGCGCAATGCGAAGTGCATCACTCGGCTGCGCTGGACGGAGCACGGCGCGCGCGGTGCGCGCAGCCCTCACAGGACTTGCGGCGCTCAGTGAACCTCTTTTTAAGAGAAAGAGCGTCTCGCGCGCATACGGTTGAAATCCGGCGCCCGCCAAAAGTGTCAGGGTTGCCGCGTCTTCTGCGCAAGCAACGTGTAGGCGCACAACTCCGTGTCGCCCCGCTTCACGCGCAACGTGAGCGAGGAGTCGTGCACGCGCCGCATCATCCACCGCATCAAGTTCAACAATCGTCCAGTCGCCGCGCTCGTCACGCTCCACGCGCGCGAGCCCATCAGCAAACGCGCCGCGCTGGTGGATCCAGATGGAGTCAGATGAACGGATCAAGCTGAGCGGCATGCGGAAGAGTTGATAGAGACTCAACGCGGCGGGGCCTAGCGGCAGGCCGAGCGAGCGCATCTCGCCGCTCCCCTCCTGCAGTGCGCGCTGTGCGCGCCGTGAGATCTCGACGAGTGCTGTCAGATCGGTGATACGTGCGAGTCGGACGCGCGGAGCACCATCAGCGTTCAGTGACACGGATCACCCGCGACGAGCTGTCGCCGCCTGCTCCACGAGCCAGCGATGGAGACGTGTTTCGCCAGCGATCTCCGGGTGGAAGGAGATCCCCACGACGTTCCCCTGTCGCGCCGCAACGATCTCGCCCCCCTCAAGTTGCGCCACCACGCTCGCCGCAGGGCCAACCCGCAGGATCTCCGGCGCACGAATAAAGACGGCACGAAGCGTTGTGGGGCCGCCGCTCGACTTCAGGCTCTGCATCTTCAACTCCGTTTCAAATGAGTCGAGCTGTCGACCGAACGCGTTGCGTCGCACCTCAATATCAAGGAGTGATAGGACGGGTTCGTCACCATCGGCAATTTTGGTCGCAAGCAGAATTGCTCCAGCGCAGGTGCCAAGGATTGGCGCGCCGCGCGTTGCGAGCGCCTTGATCGGTGCAACGAGTCCCCAGCGCGCATAGAGCTTGCGCATCGCCGTACTCTCACCACCGGGGAGGATCAGGCCATCAACGCCATCAAGATCTGAAGGGAGGCGGATCTCTCGCCCAACAGCACCGACCGCACCAAGCGTCTCAAGGTGTTCGCGGAAGTCGCCCTGCACCGCCATCACGCCGATGACTGGCTGCCTCTTACGACGCAATGCGCCGGCCATCAGCTACCAGCCGCGAGAGGAGAGTCGCTCCGCATCTGGGATCGTGCGCATCTCAATCCCCTTCATC
>Ga0114970_10000361_pt1 | contig 33609 bp, 32 predicted proteins | sample M_140205_XF_Meta_FD_87030 | JGI IMG/M metagenome (GOLD analysis project Ga0114970, IMG submission 87030) | Freshwater microbial communities from Lake Montjoie, Canada to study carbon cycling - M_140205_XF_MetaG | ecosystem: Environmental > Aquatic > Freshwater > Lake | place: Lake Montjoie...
GCCACGCATTTTGAGCGTCGATCATCATACCAGCGTCGTCTCGGCCGCACCCGCAGCGCTGGGGCGAACCATGCAGCTATATCTGCGCGAGCGCATCCTTGCCGGCGCCAAGCCCGATCCCGCCAAGCTGGTGCTGTTCGTGCATGGCGCGGGTACCCCCGCCGAAGTCAGCTTTGACGTGCCATATTCCACCTATAGCTGGATGGCCTACCTGGCCGAGGCCGGCTACGACGTTTTCTCGGTGGACATGGAAGGCTATGGCCGTTCGCAACGTCCCGCCGCCTTCGCCGACAGGTGCAATCTTTCGGACGCACAGCGCGAACAGCACAAGGCGCCCGCCGATTGCAAGCGCAGCCATGAAGGCGGCTCCACCTCGCTGGTCTCCGACTGGAACGACATCACCGCAGCGGTGAACTACATCACCCGCCTGCGCGGCGGCACGAAGGTTTCGCTGGTGGGCTGGTCGCAGGGCGGCCCGCGCACCGGCGGCTGGGCCGCGCTCAATCCGCAACGCGTCAACCGGCTGGTGGTGCTGGCGCCTGCCTATAACCGTGCCGCCGGTCAGTTGCCCGCAGCAGGCGCGGGTCGCGGCGCGGCGCCGAACATCGCCGCCTTCAACACCCAGAGCGAGGAAGAGTTCACCGCCAACTGGGACCGGCAGGCACCCTGCACTGGCCAGTATGAACCGGCGGCGAAGCAATCGGTGTGGCGCGAGATGCTGGCCTCCGATCCGGTCGGTGCGAAATGGACGCCGGCAGGACGCCGCGCGCCTGTCACCGCTGCCAGCGCCAGCTGGACCACCGACATGGTGCGCAACATGAAAATTCCCACCCTGATGGCGGTGGGCGTGCATGACGGCCAGGTCAACCCGCAGAATGTGCGCAACCTGTACGAGGATATCGGTGGCGATAAGGCCTTTGTGGAGCTGGCCTGCTCGTCCCACAACGCCATGTGGGAAAAGAACCACCTGCTGCTCTTCGCGGCCTCGCGCGAGTGGCTCGACAAGGGAACCGTCAACGGTCAGAAAAACGTCATGCTGAAAATGGGAGAGTAAGCGTTATAGCTTTCACACCTTGCCCGGAGTTCCCATGACCAGCAATTTCTTCTGGTAAGACGTCATGACCACCGACACGGCGGCAGCGACGAAATTCTATGTCGATGTGGTGGGCTGGGTGCCACAGCAGACGGGCACGCCCGGCTACACCGCTCTTACCCTTGATGGTGTCGGCGTGGCGGGCCTGATGGCGGTGCCGGAAGACGCCGCCGCGATGGGCGCGCGGCCCGCCTGGATGGGCTACATCCATGTCGCCGATTTTCCCGCCATGATGGAAGCCATTCGCGCAGCGGGCGGCAAGATCTGGAAGGGGCCGGTGACGATCGAAGGTGTCATCACGTTCGCGGTCGTGTCCGACCCGCAAGGCGCGGGCTTCCTGATCGCCACGCCCCTGATCAAGGACGCGCCGCCGCGCCCCGCGCCCAAATCGCCCGGCACCATCGGCTGGCATGAACTCTACGCCACCGACTGGAACGCCGTATGGCCCTTCTATGAGAAGCTGTTCGGCTGGACCAAGACCACCGCCGTGAACATGGGGCCGATGGGCACCTACCAGCTTTTCTCGGCAGGCGACGGCGATATCGGCGGCATGATGAACCGCCCGGCGCAGGCGCCGATGGCCTATTGGAACTACTATATCGTCGTGCCTTCGGTCGAAGCGGCGGACAGGAAGATCGCGGCCGGCGGTGGCCAGATCGTGGTTCCGCCCATGCAGGTGCCGGGCGGCGGCTGGGTCCTGCAGGCGATGGACCCGCAAGGTGCTGTTTTTGCTCTGACTTCTGCACAGAAATAGCGCCGTCACGGCTTTTCGGCTAGAAGCGGGCGATGCGCGCCCTGCTCATTGCTGCCTTCCTGCTTTGCACCACGCCCGCCTTCGCGGCCGATCCCGCGCTCACGCCTGCGGCGAGCCAGGCCTATCTGACGAACAATGTGCGCCAGCCCGGTGTCAGCGTGCGGCCCAGCGGCCTGCAGGTGCGCATCCTGCGAACCGGTGTTGGCCGCCGCTTCACGCCCGGCGACGCGCTGCAGATCTATTACACGGCCAAGCTGATCAACGGCACGATGGTGGACGGCACCACGCCCGGTCTTCCCGCACCCATCGAACCGGCCCAAACACTGAAGGGCCTGGGCGAAGGCCTGGCCGCCATGCGTGAAGGCGACCGCTGGGAGCTGACGTTGCCGCCGTCGCTGGCCTTCGGCGCCAAGGGCGCCAACAGCGGCGCGGTGCCGCCGGACCAGGCAATGATCTTCGATGTCACCGTCGCGTCGGTCACGCCCGCCGCCCGCGCTGTGGCTGGTGGACCCAATAGCGGCTTCGGCGTCACCGCGCGCAATGGCGAGACCCGCGCCTTCTGGGCGATCCAGCCGTGACGCCGCATCGCTTTTCCGTCGCGCCGATGATGGACTGGACCGACAGCCCCTGCCGGGTGCTGCACCGGGCGCTGACACGCCATGCCCTGCTCTATACCGAGATGGTGACGGCCGAAGCGGTGCTGCATGGCGACCGCCAGCGCCTGCTGGGCTTCGAGCCTGCCGAGCATCCGCTGGCGCTGCAGACGGGCGGTAGCGATCCGGCCAGACTGGCCCAGACCGCGAAGATTGCCGAGGATTTCGGCTATGACGAAGTAAACCTGAATGTCGGCTGTCCGTCGGACCGGGTGCAGTCGGGCCGCTTCGGCGCCTGCCTGATGCGCGAACCCATGCTGGTGGCCGACTGCATGGCGGCGATGAAGAACGCGGTTGCCATCCCCGTGACCGTGAAGTGCCGCATCGGCGTCGACAACCAGGACCCGGAAGTGTCGCTGCGGGCGCTGGTGCAGGCCTGCGCCGCCGCCGGCGTGACCCATTTCACCATCCATGCCCGCAAGGCCTGGCTGGAAGGCCTGTCGCCCAAGGAAAACCGCGATGTGCCGCCGCTGGATTACGACCTGGTCTATCGCGTCAAGCGCGAAAATCCGCACCTGACCATCAGCATCAATGGCGGCATCGAAACGCTGGAGCAGGCGCAAGCGCATCTGGCCCATGTCGATGGCGTGATGCTGGGCCGCGCCGCCTACCAGAACCCTGCCCTGCTGGCGCAGGTCGATGCCCACATCTTCGGTGGTGACGCCGTGGTGCTGGACGATGCGGTGGCGGTCTATTGCGAGCATGTGGAACGCGCACTGGCACGAGGCATGCGCCTGCACACGCTGGTCAAGCCGATGCTGGGCCTGTTCAACGGGCGGCCCGGCGCACGCCAGTTCCGCCGCCATCTCAGCGAGAATGCCGTGCGCGATGGCGCCGGCATCACCGTGTTGCGCGAGGCGCTAGCGCTGGTACGCCCGGCCCGCGCGGCTGCCTGATTACTTTATCGCCGGGTGGACGTAGCCCGGCTGCAAAACTTTCTTCGGATCAGGCCGCACGCTGAGATAGGTCACGTGATCGCCAATCGCTGTCCAACCATGCGCCACATTGGCAGGGATCACGATCACATCGCCGACATGCACCACGCGATTGACGGTCGGGCCATAGACCTGGCCGCTGCAGGACGGCCCGTTCAGCACCCGCGTCACATCGCTGTCAGGCGCAGACGGAGCGCCGTTCACGATCTGCCCGCCGGTGATCAGCGTGCCGGAGCCGGAGGTAACAATGTACGTCTCCACCGTGTCGGTATGGGAGATCATGCCGCGCTGGCCTGCGGCGGCACCAGCGGGTGCCGTAGCAAGACCACAGGTCGGCGCGCCGGCGGGCCGTGCTGCGGCGGCAGCAGAGGCATTGCCCTGTGAGGCCGCGCCAGCCGGGGTGGCACCGCGATGGACCACCGCGACCGAGAGCTGGTAGCTGCCCATGTCGAGGACGCGCAGCGTACGGTCCGTGGCGGTGCCCGATTTCAGCACCGCCTGGATCTGGTCGTTCATGATGTAGGTGGCGCTGTCGGTCTGCGCCAGGACAGCGGACGATGCCATGCAAAGAACCAGTGCGCCAAGAATGACCTTGTTCATGCCTGCCTCCCGTTATTTCGCGCCAGCTTACGCTGCCGCCGGGCAGAGGCAAGCGCGCTAGATTCTCTGATCGTATTCGCCTACTTCGGGGAATTTGCTCAGGCGGCCATCGATTTCGGCGAACATGGCCCGCATCTTTTCTTCCGAGACCGGGCTTTCCACCACCACCACCAGCGACGGCTTGTTGGAGGAGGCACGCACCAGGCCCCAGGTGCCGTCTTCCAGCGTCACGCGCACGCCGTTGACCGTCACCACGGAGAGAATCTTCTGGTCCAGCAGCGTTTCGCCCCTGGCGGCCAGGTCGGAATATTCCTTCACCAGCGCCTCGACCACCGCGTATTTCTTGTCGTCGGGACATTCCGGCCCCATGGTCGGCGAGCCCCAGGTCTTGGGCAGGTCATCGTAAAGTCCCGACAGCTTGGCGCCCGGCCCGGCGCGATCCAGCATCTGCAGCACGGCGATGCCCGCCACGATGCCGTCATCATACCCCTTGCCGATCGGCGCATTGAAGAAGAAATGACCCGACTTTTCGAAGCCCGCCAGCGCGTTCAACTCGCTGGTGCGGCGCTTGATGTAGGAGTGGCCGGTCTTCCAGTAATCGGTCTTGACGCCACGCTGCTTCAGAACCGGATCGGTGAGGTAAAGGCCCGTGGACTTCACATCCACCACGAATTGCGGATTGGGGAATTCCTTCGACAGGTCACGCGCCAGCATCACGCCGATCTTGTCGGCAAAAATCTCGCGGCCCTGGTCATCCACCACGCCGCAGCGGTCGCCGTCGCCGTCAAAACCCAGGCAGAGATCGGCGCCCGTTGCCTTCACCGCATCGCCCATCGCGTGCAGCATGTGCAGGTCTTCGGGATTGGGATTGTATTTGGGGAAGGTGAAATCCAGCTCATTGTCCATCGGGATCACTTCGGCCCCGATGCGGCGCAGCGCTTCGGGCGCAAAGGCGCCAGCCGTACCGTTGCCGGTGGCGGCCACGACCTTGATGGGGCGCGACAGCTTGATGCCCTTCGTCACGTCCTGCAGATAGGTCTCGCGCATGTCGGGCACGGCGATATACGAACCGCCCGCGCGTTCCTTCCACAGACCGCCCAGCACGATCTCTTTCAGGCGGTTCATCTCGTCCGGCCCGAAAGTCAGCGGGCGCTTGGCGCCCATCTTCACGCCGGTCCAGCCATTCTCGTTGTGACTGGCGGTCACCATCGCCACGGCGGGGCAATCCAGCGCGAACTGCGCGAAATAGGCCACCGGCGACAGCGCCAGGCCGATGTCATGCACCTCGCAGCCGGCGCTCAGCAGGCCCAGCGTCAACGCCTGCTTGATGGAAAGAGAATAGGACCGGAAGTCATGGCCGGTGACGACCCTCAGCGGCACGCCGATCTCGCCCAGATAGGTCCCCAGGCCCATGCCCAGCGCCGTGATGCCCAGCAGGTTGATGTCCTTGCCGAACAGCCAGCGCGCGTCGTACTCGCGAAAGCCGTTGGCCGTCACCAGCGGCACATTCTCGTAATCGAGGGTGTTGGGCTTGAGGTCGGCGCGGGGCTTCTGCATGGCGGTCCTGCAAATGGGCTCTCGGGCGGGGTTTAGGGTGGGCGACGGCAAAGCGCAACCTTCAAACCACAGCGCGCCGTGCTAGGATCGGCCCCATGAAAAGGCATTCACAGCATGCGTGAAAATAGCGCGATTTCGGCGGATTTCTGGGCCGCCCTGCCCGCATTGCTGCCCGGCTGGGTCTGGCTGGTCGGTGGGGGGCCGGGCGATCCCGGCCTGATCACCGCCCTGGGCCTGAAGGCGCTGGCCGACGCCGATGTCATCCTGCACGACGCGCTGATCGATGAACGCCTGCTGGCGCTGGCCCGGCCCGACGCCGAGCGTATCTATGCTGGCAAGCGCGCCGGGGTAAAAAGCTGCAAGCAGGACGAGATCAGCGACACGCTGATGGCGCTGGCGAAGGACGGCAAGCGCGTGCTGCGCCTGAAGGGCGGCGACCCTTTCGTGTTTGGGCGCGGAGGCGAAGAAGCGCAGGCCTTGGCGCGGGCGGGCGTGCCCTTTCGCATCGTGCCGGGCATCACTGCGGGTATCGGCGGCCTGGCCTATGCCGGTATTCCCGTGACGCATCGCGACACCAACCATGCCGTCACCTTCATCACCGGCCATGGCAGCGACGGCAAGCTGCCGCATCTGGACTGGGGCCGCGTGGCGAAAAGCGCACCGACGCTGGTCTTCTACATGGGCCGGCGCTTCGCAGGCGAGATCGCCAGCGTGCTGATCGCGGGCGGGCGCGATGGCGATGAACCCGTCGCCATCGTCGCCAATGCGACGCGGCCCGACCAGAGCATGATCGTCACCACGCTGGCCGGACTGGCCGAGGCGGCGGAACGCAGCCCGGCACTTTCCATCATCGTGATCGGCGAGAATGTGAAACTGGCGACAGAGCTCAACTGGCTTGCTGCGGCTTCGGCGTGAGCCGTTCTGGCAGTTCTGCCATGATGACAAGCTGTTCCGCCTCGCTCATATCGGGCCAGCGCTCGATTTCCTCCAGCGTGCGGCCACAGCCACGGCACAGGTCGCGCAGCGCGTCGTAGCCGCAAATTTTCACGCAGGGGCTCGGCATGGCCGGAATTATGGCCTTTTCGCTCGAAACCATACAACGACCTTAACCGCGGCTTAACAGCGTCGGAGCGACAATCCGGGCGAATTTCCGGAAGTCCCCTATGGCCAAGGCCCCGTTCCACAAGAACCAGCGTGTGTACGTCAAGCCGGTCGGCACCTGGGCGCTGATTGAACATGTCGTGCCGCATTGGGCCAAGGGCCTGGATGAACCAATCCGTGTTCACTACGACGTCGGCCTGGGCCGCGAATTCACGGCCGACGAACTGGTGAGCGAAGAGCCGATGGGGGACAAGATCACCGCCGCCAATGAAGCCTGGCGCGTGGTCCGCGCCCGCAACAAGTGGCAACCCGCCGAGGATTGCGCCCGCCATCCGGTGCCGGGCACCTATCCGGTGGTGATCACCGGCAAGGAAGACTGGGGCGGCTGGCGCGTGCCGGGCGCCGAGTATGATCTGGACCCCAGCAAGGTCGAGGAACAGGCGCGGCTGATCGCCAGCGCGCCCAAGCTGGCCGCCTTCGCGGGCGGGCTGGTGGACTGGGTGCGCAAGTCGGGCGAGGACATGCCCGATTCACTGGCCGAACTGGCGCACCAGGCGCAGGACATCCTGTCCCACGTCAAGGGACAGGGCTGAGCGCCCTTCGCCGATACACCAGCACAAAACAAAGCAGCATTGCGATCACGGCCACCGGAATGAATGTCAGCTCGGCGAGCTGGCGCGCGGCGACCGGCGCAAACCAGAGCAAGGCCAGAAGCGAAGCCTCGTAGGGCGCAAATTTTTCCGCTTGCCCTTCCGCCACAAGCAACGCGATGACCGGCGCCAGCAGCATCAAATCGTAATCCAGGCCATAGGGCGTCGCCAGCAGCGCGCCCAGGCAGAGCGCTGCGCCCTTGTATCCCTGCGGCGCCTGGCTGCGCCAAAGCCGAACCAGTCCGATCATCACCAGTCCCATGACGGCAAGCTGTGCGCCATATGCCAGCGCGATGGAACCGCCCCACAGGCGCACCCAGGCGAACACACTCTGGATCCTGTGGAAGCCGGTGCCGCCCTGCTCCAGCACGACCGTGCGGGTGAAATGCGCCGATTCCAGAAAGGCGGGCCAGACCTGGGACCCGAACAAGGCCGTGGTCAACGCCGCCAGCGCCAGGACGGTCGTCGTGGCGCTGGCGATGACGCGCCAGCGCCCAGTCGCCGCGAGCACGATGGGGATGACCAAGCCGAATTGCGGCTTGTAGGCCAGCAGTCCAAACAGGCATCCGGCCAGCAGCGGCCTGCTGTCCAGGAACGCCAGCGCGCCAGCGAACAAAGCCGCCGTGAGAAAACCATTATGGCCATGTGTGAGATTGACGAACACCGCCGTGAATCCCAGCGCCAGCAATAGCCAGAGTGGGTCGTTCGCCAGCGCTAGCGTGGCGCTGGTCCGCAGCAGCAGCCTGATCGCGCCCACATAAAGCAGCAGGGTCACGCCCTGCCACAGGATCAGCGCGGGAATGTAAGGAAGCTGCGCCAGCGCGCCGGCGATCAGCAGAAAAAAGGCGGGTAGTGCCAGCCGAAGAATTCCGTCTTGGGCCCGAATATCGCCTGCTCTGCCTGATACTGGCGCACCATGTCGAACGGCGCGGTGGCGTCGCCCTGCCCCGCCGCCACGCCCGCCGCATAGACATTGGAGAAATCCGTGCCCAGAGGGCGGCCGGCGTAATCGCTGAGCCCCTGCGCCGTGAAACCCAGATAGAGAATCGCGGCACAGAAACCCGCGATCATCAACACCGCCCAGGCGGTCATGCGCCCGCGCGTCAGGAAGCGGCCGTCACGAATCCAACTGAAGAAGCTGTGCACCAATGCCCTGGTCTGAGTCCCGCAGTCCGACATTGGGGCTTCCCCGCAAGCCACTCAAGGCCGTCCACCCGGATTTGCCGGTGCCAAGCCGGGCATGGCCGCGTTATAAGAGCGCCCCCGCCGCCACCAGCGAGTCTCCATGCGTACCGAAGAACCCCGCACCATCCATCTTGCCGATTATCACGCACCCGATTTCCGCATCGAGACGGTGACACTGGACTTCACGCTCGATCCACAGGCGACGAAGGTCACATCGAAACTCGTGATCGTTCGCAAGGGGGACGCCGCCGCGCCGCTGCGGCTGGATGGCGAAGCGCAGAAACTGCTTTCGGTAACACTGGACGGGCGCGCCCTGTCGCAGGGCGACTACCTACTCGACGACAAGAGCCTGACCATCGCTGCGGTGCCCGATAAATTCACCCTGGAGATCATCAGCGAGATCGCGCCCGCCGCCAACACGGCACTGGAAGGACTGTACCAGTCGGGCGGCATGTTCTGCACCCAGTGCGAGCCGGAAGGCTTTCGCCGCATCACCTATTTCATCGACCGGCCCGACAATCTCTCCGTCTTCACGGTGCGAATCGAAGCCGACCGCCAGCAATACCCGGTACTGCTCTCCAACGGCAATCGCGTCGAAGCCGGGCCGTTGCCGGGCGGGCGTCACTTCGCGCGCTGGCACGACCCCTTCCCCAAGCCGTCCTATCTGTTCGCGCTGGTGGCGGGCGATCTGGGCAGCATCCATGACAGCTTCACCACCATGACGGGCCGCTCCATCGCACTGGAAATCTTCGTCGAGCACGGCAACGAACCCCGCGCCCATTACGCCATGGGCGCTCTGAAGCGGTCGATGAAATGGGATGAAGAGGCCTATGGCCGCGAATACGACCTCGACATCTTCATGATCGTCGCCGTCAGCGCCTTCAACATGGGCGCGATGGAGAACAAGGGCCTCAACATCTTCAACGACAAGGTGTTGCTGGCCTCGCCGGAGACAGCCACCGACGACGATTATGCCCGCATCGAAAGCGTGGTGGCGCACGAGTATTTCCACAACTGGACCGGCAACCGCATCACCTGCCGCGACTGGTTCCAGCTTTCGCTGAAAGAGGGTCTTACCGTCTTCCGTGACCAGAGCTTTTCCGGCGATGTTCGCAGCCACGGAGTCCAGCGCATCCAGGATGTGCGCAGCCTGCGCGGCCGCCAGTTCCCCGAGGATGCCGGTCCGCTGGCGCATCCGGTGCAGCCGCAGAGCTATATCGAGATCAACAATTTCTACACCTCGACCATCTACGAGAAGGGCTCCGAGGTCATCGGCATGCTCAAGACGCTGGTCGGCGACGAAGGCTACCGCAAAGCCACCGACCTGTATTTCGCGCGTCATGACGGTGAAGCCACCACCATCGAGACCTGGGTGAAGTGCTTCGAGGATGCCTGCGTCCGTGACCTGACCCAGTTTCGCCGCTGGTACGCCCAGGCCGGCACGCCGGTGGTGGAAGGGCGCGGCGCCTATGATGCCACCGCGAAGACCTACACGCTGGAGCTGACCCAGTCGCTCGCGCCCACACCGGGCCAGCCGGAAAAGCTGCCGCTGCACATCCCCGTGCGCATGGGCCTGGTGGGCCAGACCGGCGCGCACCTGCCATTGACGCTGGATGGCGAGAACCAGACCGGCCCGGAAACGCGCGTGCTGGAACTGACCGATGCCTTCCAGCGCTTCGTTTTCACCGGCGTGGCGGAAGAACCGATGCTGTCGCTGGGGCGCAACTTCTCGGCCCCCGCCATCTTCAGGACGGCGCACACCCGCCACGATCGCGCCGTGATGATGGGCAGCGACAGCGATGCCTTCAATCGCTGGGAAGCGGGCCAGATCCTGGCGGCGGAGATCATGCTCGATGTCGCGGCACCCGGCACCAGCGGCGACAGCGCAGCTTACGTCGCCGCCATTGGCGACGTGCTGCGCCACGCCGAAGACGATCCCGCCTTCGCCGCCCAGATGCTGATGCCGCCCACCGAAAGTGAACTGGCGGCCAAGCGTACGCCGGTCGATCCTGACGCCATTCATGCTGCGCGCATGGCGCTGGTGCGGGCGGTTGCCAATGCGCATGGCAAGCGGTTCGCCGAACTCTACGAAGCCAGCCAGGGCGAGGCCGGGCAATACAGCCCCGACGCGAAATCGGCAGGCCGCCGCGCCCTGCGCAACGCCTGCCTGCGCTACCTCACGGCGGAAGACGATGAAGCCTCGGCGGGCCTGGCCGACGCGCATTACCGCACCGCCACCAACATGACGGACATGATCGTGGGACTGGCCGCTCTCACCCGCATGGAGACGCCACGGCGCGACGCCGCCTTCACCCACTTCCATGACCGCTTCAAATCCGACCCGCTGGTGATGGACAAGTGGATGGGCCTGCAGGCAGGCTCGATCCTGCCCGAAACCGTGCTGGCGGTGCGCGAACTGATGAAGCACCCCGCCTTCGACATCCGCAATCCCAACCGGGTGCGCGCCCTGATCGGCGCCTTTTCGGTCAATCACCTGCGCTTCCAAGGCGCGGATGGCGGCGGCTATGCCCTGGTGGGCGCGATGATCCGCCAGCTCGACCCCATCAACCCGCAGGTCTCGGCGCGGCTGGCTGGCAGCTTCGAAAGCTGGCGGCGCTATGATGCGAAGCGCCAGGGGCTGATGCGGGCTGAGCTGGAAGCGATCAAGGCCCTGCCCGGCATTTCGCCCAATCTCTTCGAAATCGTCTCGAAGATGCTTGGCTAGCCCTTCGCAGGGATTCCCCCGTGACTCGCGCAGGCCCATAATCTGCAAAACAAATCAGGGCTTTCTGGCCCTGGGGCGCGGCTTGGGGATGGCAATGAGGCATGTTTGGCAGTTCACGGCGGGGGCGCTGACCGGCGCTATCCTGCTATGCGCTGCTCCAGCCCAGGCCCAGGGTCCCGGCTTCGAGATCGTAAGCAACGGCCCGGCGCTGGAACTGCGCTTTCGCGGCGTGCCCCTCAAGAGCGTGCGGGCCGACGATAACCAGAACGCGCTCTCGCTCGATTTCAACCAGGCCGTCGATCCGGCGATCTTCGACGCCCTGGCCCGCCAGCTGCCGCAATGGGTCGGTATGGCCTACACCACCTATGACAATGGCGTGATCCGCGCCACGCGGCCCGTCACCTTCCTCACCCGCCAGGAGACAGATGGCTTCTCCCTGCGGATGCAGCCGCGCAGCGGTGCGCCTGCCACGGCGCAGATGGCGCCCCCACCTGTCGCACCCCAGAAACTGCCCGGTCCGGTGATGGCGCCCTATCCGTAGGCGCCGCAGCCTTATCCGCCCCAGCCAGGCTATCCGCCCCAGCCCGGTTAACCGCCGCAGCCGCAGGGTGGCGCCCAGCCGCCGGTGCCATTCGCGCCCTACGAAACCTATGGCGCCGCCCGCAATTATTACGGCCTGCGCTATGCGTCACGCCGCGCTGACCCGATGTGGGAGAAGGCCTTTAACCGCGCCGCGATGCGTTCGAACTCCGACGCGGGCTTTGGCGTGGAGATCAAAAATTTCAAGAATAATGACCGCATCCTGGCCAGCCGCGCCCATGTGAAAGTGGCGGTCGGCAGCGGCATCGCCCTGCTAGGCAGCATCACCGACGTGGATTCCGAAGCCGCAGTCGTGCGCACCGCGACCGGCACCTTCGCCATCGACAAGCGCAATGCCCTGACCGGCTCGGCCGGCGTCTCGCTGGAGATGGGCCCCGACACCGAACTGACGCTGGAAGGCCTGCTCGGCAACGGCACGGCGGGCGGCAAGCTGGGTGTCTATGGCGGCAGCCCCGATGGCTTCCTGTCAGCAAACCTGATCTATCACCAGCCGCTGCTGACCACGGCGGAAGCCATCCTGAACAAGGGCCGCACCGACGGGATCGAGATTTCCGCCGCCAGCCGCCTGGGCTGGGGCCTGTGGGGCAGCCTGGAAGGCCGCTACACCAATTACGGCACCGCCACCGCCAAGGACGCGGTGCAGACCGCAGGCTGGGACGGCAACCTGCGCTGGGACTATGACCTGGGCGGGCTGTCGGCGGGCCTGAGCTATGACGGACATGGCGAATACCGCGTCGCCTACAAGACGCTGACCGGCACCGTGCCCTCGCCCTATGTGCCGCTTTCCATCCGCAACATGGAGACGCATGCCGCCACCGGCGCGCTCTCCTCGACGCTCTGGGATGGGCTCTGGTTCGATCTCTATGGCGGCTATGTCTATGACCGCTACGCCAAGACCAGCGGCGGCCTGTATGGCCTGTCGATCCGCTATACGCCGGTGCCGGGCCTGGACTTCGAGCTGGGCGCGCGTCGCTCCAACGTCTCGATGACGCAGAGCATGACCGGCGGCGAGACCAGCGCTGGCCTGTCCATGACGCTGGGCTTTGGCGGGGCGCCGCGCACCGGCCAGTTCGCCCTCTGGTAGTTCAAACCGCTTGATAAGCTGCGGCTCCCGCCATTAGCCTGAAGTGGCTTTCGGCGGAGTATCCTCATGCGTCTATCGGTCCTGGCCACCAGCATCGGCATTTTCGCGGCGGCTGCGGTGGGCGGCTATTTCCTCTGGGCGCCGAAGGGCAAAGCACCGGGCGGCACGGTGACGCTGTTCCAGTGGGAGGATTACACCGGCGCCGCCTTCCTCGCCGACTATGAGAAGACGTATCGCGAGAAACCCCAGACCGCCATTTTTGCCGACGAGGACGAGGCCTTCGCCAAGATGCGCGCCGGCTTCAAGCCGGACGTGATGGGCCCCTGCTATTATGAATTCCCGCGCTGGCAGGAAGCGGGCCTGCTCAAGCCCATCGACACTGCCAAGCTGAAGAACTGGAACAAGATCTCCGCCACCCTGCGCAACCTGCCGGGGATCGACGCCGGCAACGGCAAGGTCTGGTTCGTGCCGCATTACTGGGGCAACACCTCACTCACCGTCCGCACCGACCTGGCACCGGAATACGCCGCGTCGAACAGCTGGGAGATCCTGTTCGATCCCAAATACAAGGGCCGCGTCTCCGTACTGGACGGCGTCGATGACGTCATTCCCTTCATCGCCCACATGATCGGCGTCGATGCCTACAACATGGACGAGGCGGGCTGGCAAAAGGTCCAGACCAAGCTGAAGCAGTTGATGCCGCAACTGCGCTTTGTCTCCTCCGACGACACGGCGCTGGCGCAGAGCCTGGCCTCGGGTGAACTGGTGGCGGCGATGAGCTGGCGCACCACGTTCGCGGGCCTGCACAAGGAGGGCAAGCCCGTCACCTATCTGGAGCCCAAGGGCGGCATGTTCACCTATGTCTGCGGCCTGGTGATGCATGCCGACACCAAGAACGAGGAAAAGGCGCTGGCGCTGATCGACTCCTCCATCAGCGACACGGCGGCACGCCATAGCATCGAGGATATCGGCGACGAGCCCGCCAACGAGGCGGCGCTGAAGCAGGTGCCCGACGCAGTATTCGCGAATCTGCGCCTGTCGCGCGATGTCGAATCCTTCCTCAAGAGCGGCATCTTCCAGCGCCGCTTGAAGGACAAGGAAAAGCTCGTCAACGCCTGGACCGAGATGCGCGCCGGCGTGGCCGAAGCGCCGAAATAGATCAGCGCGATTTCAAGACGAAGTGCGCTGCGTACCGTCCGGCGCGACCTGAAACGCAGGGCACCGGTTCGGCATCCTCGCTGCAGAGATAAAGCCCCGGCACCCGCGTCACGGCACGGGTGAAGGCGGGCGCCAGCAATTGCGCCAGGCTGGCGCGCGGGCGGCGCTTGGGTGGCGTCACCGTCACGCCGCTCAGCGCGCCCGCCAGTCCCGGCACGGCGCGCGACAGCGTCTTGACCAGTTTCGCCGCCAGCGGCGCCTGCAAGGCCGCCCAGCCCTGTGGTGGCGACACCGGCATCAGCGGCAGGCTCACCACCAGTGCTCGCGGGGTTTCGGCCAGCACTGCGAAGGGCAGCAAGGGCGGCAAGCGCCCGGCACGGGCAAAGGCGCGGGCGCGGCGCTGGACGATGTCGGCACCCACCGGCGCGAAATCCTCGGTCAGGCCGTCGGGCAGGCCCAACAGCGGCAGCGCCAGCGGCGGCGGCGCGGCCACCGTGTCGGCGTAAGGGCTGGCGGTAAATCCGGGTGCAAATTCGGAGGTGACGCAGCGGCCGCCGGCATGCGCGGCGCGCTCCAGCACCACCACCTTGCGGCCGGCGCGCGCCAGCATCGACGCGGCGGCAAGGCCGTCAGCGCCGGCGCCGATGATCGCCACGTCATATCGCAAAGTCATGGTCCTGCGGTCCTTGCAGGACAATACGCGCAAGCAAAAAGGGCGGAAACGATGTTTCCGCCCTTTAAGTTAATTTGCGCGCTCTCCGGCACGGGATCGGCGCGAACACCGTGCCCTCAGGCACGGCAGGCGGCCGGTCCAGGAACCGTTCCGGCGGGCACGCTGGGCATTCGCACGTCTGGCGTGCGTTCGCCCGGCGGGCGTCTTAAACGACGCCGCGCTTGTGCTCGCCGACCACGACGCGGCCGGGGTTGAAGGCGCGCTTGAAGACTTCGATCGCCTTGCGGGGTTCGGCATCGCCGCACATGAAGACGTCGAAGGCCGCGAAGCCCTTCTCCGGCCAGGTGTGGACGCTGATATGGCTTTCCGCCAGCACGGCCACGCCAGAGATGCCGCCGCCTTCCTCGAAGGTGTGGAGGTGGATGTGCAGCAGGGTGGCGCCGGCTTCGTTGACGGCGTCGATCAGGGCGGCCTCGATGCGGTCGCGCTCGTTCAGGCCGGTGGCTTCCCACAGGTCGATGATGACGTGGCTGCCGGCATAGGAGATGCCGTTCTTGTTGATGAAGTGGTCCTTCATGTCGTCATTTGAAGGCGTGACGACAACCGGACGCGGCGCCTTGGCGGCGGCGCGGGGTTTGATTTCTTTTTGCGGATTCGCCGCAACCAAATTGAGTCGAGCCATGAGACACCTACCCGTCTTAGAGTTGACACCCACGCCTTGGTCTTGCGGACTTCCGGACGCGCCTTAAAGAAGAAAGCGACGGACGGGGGTCACCCATTCGTCGCTTCGTCCGGCTTTTTTTCTCGCCGGGTCGAAATGGGAGATAGGGCCTGCTGCCCCCCCATGCAAGAAAAAAATCCCCCCTCGGCAATTTTTTTTCCCCGCTGTGTCTGAGCGCCACGCTCCGGCGCTGTGGACAAGCGGCGCCATGACGGCGCGCACGACGCGGAAAGGCCCGCCAAATCGACACTAGACGCGCGCGCGACACGCGCTGAGGTAGACAGGAAGGCGCGCGGGCCGTAAGAGGCGTTTCCTCGCCCACCGGCAGCCTTTGGCGCTGTCACAATCGCTAAGGAAACGTTATGGCCCGTCCCCAGCCCCAGCCTGCCAAGACCAAGCGCCAGCACAAGGCGTCCGATGACAGCCAGGTGGAGCGTCTCCACCGCGGTTACGCCCAGTCCATGGAGATCACCAAGGTGCTGGCGGACGAGCAGAGCCAGTTCCAGCACATCCGCATCTTCGACACCGTCGCCAATGGCCGGGTGATGACCCTGGACGACATCGTCCAGATCACCAGCCGCGACGAGAGCGCCTATGCCGACATGCTCACCCATCTGCCCATGCTGGAGCATGGCAAGGTCGAGCGGGTGATGATCGTGGGCGGCGGCGATCTTTCCATCGCTGACGAGGCCCTCAAGCACAAGAATGTGAAAGAGGTCGTGCTGGTCGATATCGACGGCCGGGTGATCGAGCTGTGCCAGCGGCATTTCGGCGAGGTCAACGCCAAGGCGTTCAAGGACAGGCGCATGGTGATCGAGGCGGCGGACGCCTTCGAATATCTGGGCCGCAAATCGTCGAAGAATCGCTTCGACCTGATCATCGCCGACCGTCCCGATCCGGTCGGTCCCGGCAAGGCGCTGTTCGGCGAGACCTTCTATGACCGCGTCAAGAATGCCCTGCGTCCCGGCGGCTATGCCACCTTCCAGACCGGCGTGCCCTTCTACCAGCCCTGGGAGATCACCGAGGCGCTGCAGGAGTTGAAGCGCTTCTTCCCCAAGTGCGGCCTCTATCTCACCGTCGTGCCGACCTATATCGGCGGCTTCATGGCCCTTTCCTGGGCCACCAAGGGCGGCAAGGCGCTGGGCACCCCGGCCGGGATCAAGAAGGCGGCGGGCGCCTACAAGCGGTCCAAGCTGAAGTGCGAATATTACAACCCGCAGGTCCATGCGGCCGCGTTCGCCCTGCCGAACTGGATCGCCAAGCTGGTTCCCTAAGTTCGCCCCTCCGCCCTTCCCGCGTGCTGTGCTAGGTCACAGCATGTTTGAAAAACGCGCCCTGCAATTTGCCGTTGCCATCGCCGGCCTGGTGCCCCTGACCGCTGGCGCGCTGGGCGTGCTCGAACCCGGCATGCTGGGTCTTTATGGCGGCGCCAATGCCATCGCCCATGCCGCCTATCTCAGCGGTCTTCTTCTGGGCATAGGGCTCGCCTACTGGTCGCTGTTGCCCGACCTGGAGAAGCGTGGCGGCGCCTTCACACTGCTGACCGCCATCGTGGTGGCGGGCGGACTGGCCCGGCTCTACGCCGCCTTCCGGCTGGGCAGCCTGGCGCCTGGCATCGCCCTGCCGCTGCTGATGGAGCTGTGGGTGACGCCGCTGCTGTGGCGCTGGCAGCGCCGCGTCGCCAGGCGCAGCCGCTAGAAACAAAAAAGCCCCGGACTCGCGTCCGGGGCTTTGGCTTTTCGAAACACCGCCCCGCCTCCCCTTGCGCGCAGCGCTTAAGGGGAGGTGGCCGTAGCACGCTCGCAAGCGTGCTACGGCCGAAGAGGTGAATTAATGCCGGATGGTCAGGCCGATACCGAACACGCTCGGATCGCCCACAAAGCCGGTCAGGTTGTTGAAGTCGATCGCGCCCTGGACGTTCGCCTTGTCGGTGATGTTCTGGGCATAGGCATAGAGATCGTAATTGCCGCTGGGCCAGGTGTAGCCGATCTTCAGATCGCCCTGGTAGTTGCCGTTCGCGTTGAACTCACGCGAGGTATAGAGGAAGAAGTTGGTGTAACCCTGCACCCACCAGCTCGTGTTGAAGAACAGCGCGTCGCCGCCGGACAGCGGGTAGCTGTAGTTGGCCGTGAGCGAGAGCAGGAAGTCCGGCGCCTGCGGGAACGGGTTGTTGTTGATCTGCGCGAAGCCGCCAACCACCGGGTCGGTGACGGTGCACTGGGCGCAGATGCCCGACCGCAGACCCGCATCGCGGATGGCCGTGTGGGTCCAGCTGGCGCCCAGGTTGACGGTGAGGTTGTTCATCGGCAGCCAGGTGACATCCGCTTCGGCGCCATAGGCTTCGCCGCCACGGGCATTCAGCAGGATGATGGAGTTGCCCACCGCCGCGCCGCCGACGGCGGAGAACTGCATGTTGTGGACGTAGTACTGGAAGCCGCTGAGGTTGACGCGCAGAGTGTCGGTCAGGTCGCTCTTGATGCCGGCTTCATACGACAGCACGTTTTCCGACCGGGCGGTGGAGAAGCCGCTACCAAAGGCCAGGTTACGGCCCTGGATCGAGGGCGCGCGGAAGCCGTTGGCGGCGCGGGCATACAGATTGGTGCTGTCCATCAGCTCATACATCACGCTGGCATCCCAGCTGACGAAGTTGCCGCCCAGCTTGACCAGGGGCTGCTTGCCGGTCGGGAAGATCAGCGGACCGGCGGCGGTCATGCTCTTGACGTCGCTGGTCCAGCGCACACCACCGGTGAAGGTGAAGGCATCCAGCTTGTAGCTGGCCTGGCCGAACAGGGCGAAGGAGACGTTGCCCTGGTGCACCGTGGTCTTCGGCACGAAGCCGGGATCGGTGCTGTTGTCGAAATCATTCGAGAAGTAGAAACCGCCAACCTGCCAGGTCAGCGGGCTCGACGCGTCATCGCTGGCGAGGTGAATTTCCTGCGTGAACTGGTGCAGGTTATCGAGGCCGTCCTTGGTGTCCGACGGGAAGGGAATGAAGCCCGGGCCGCTGACCATGTTGCCGCCATCGATGTCGCCGCGGCTGTAGCCGTGGGTGGTCTCGTAGCCGGTGATCGAGGTCAGCTTCACGCCCGGGAGCACGTTCCAGGCCAGGGTGAGGCCGCCACCGACGCCGTTATAGGCGGCCGGGTTGTTGGCGCCGCCGTCAAACGCCACCTTGTTGTAGACATAGTTGGCGTTGAGGTCGTTGCTGCCCTTGGTGAAGATGTTGGCGCGGAAGATCGCGGCCGTGCCCGAGAAGGAGCGGCCATGGACATTGAGCAGGGCCGAGAAATCGTCGCTGGGCTGCCACAGCAGCTGCACACGGCCAGCACGGTCTTCGTACCCGCCCAGGGCGCTCTTCTGACCGGTGAAGCTGTTGTCGATATAGTCGGAACGGTTCTGCCACAGGCCCGAGAAGCGGACGGACAGCGTATCGGTCAGGCCGACGCCATAGGCGCCTTCGACATTGGCGGTGTCCAGCGCGCCATAGGAGCCGATGAGATAATAGCTCGGGTCCTGGGTCGGCTTGGCGGTGGTGAAGGAGATGATGCCGGCGGTGGTGTTGCGGCCGAACAGCGTGCCCTGCGGGCCGCGCGCGATTTCGATGTTCTGCAGGTCAAACAGGGGCTGGCTCTTCAGCACCACGTTTTCCTGTACGATGCCGTCCATGATGATCGAGACCGGCTGGCTGGCGGCCAGGTCGAAATCGGCATTGCCCAGGCCACGGATATAATAGAAGCTCGACGCGACGCGGCCGTTCGAGGATTCGGCGTAGAGGCTGGGGACATGGTTGGCGATCGCCTTCACGTCCTGGCCCGACTGGAAGATCATGTCCAGGCGCTCACCGGCCAGGGTTGAGGTCGAGACCGGCACGTCCTGCTGGTTCTCGGAGCGACGGTCGACCGTGACCATCACCGTCTCCAGCTCCTGCGCCATCGCCGTCTGGGCCAGCGCAATGAGTGAGGCGCAGCCCATCAGGATGGCGGCGCTCTTGGAGAGATTGTTGGATTTCGTGTGTCGTAACCCTCGAAATTGGCGCGGCACGATGCCGGCGCTTGGCGGCCCCTTGCGGGGCCTTCAGTGGCGCGCCCTTGGGCACGCCTTACTTCTGGGCGGAGCCTCGTCCAGGGGATCATTTCAAGTCAACGAGAATTGCTGCAGCGCAACAGTGTTACCCCATTTTTGGGCCACCTGTGACGAAAAGATGACGATTGCGGCAGTTTCCAGGGGCTTTTCTTTCTGAGGCTGACCGCCCATCTTTGGGCGGAATCAGCAGGAAAATCGCACAGATGGCTTTGATTGGCCCCGGTGGCCGCCCCGTCACCTCCCAGCCCGCCCAGAATGCCGCCGCCGCCGGCCCGGCCAGTCCCTGGATCAAGGATTCGGGCTTGCAGACCTTCGCCGCCGACGTGCTGGAAGCCAGCCGGGAAGTCCCCGTGATCGTGGATTTCTGGGCCCCGTGGTGCGGCCCCTGCAAACAGCTTGGCCCGGCGCTGGAAAAGGCGGTCACCGAAGCAAACGGCGCGGTGAAGCTGGTGAAGATCGACATCGACCAGAATCCGGAGATCGCGCAGCAGTTGCGCATCCAGTCCATTCCCACCGTCTATGCCTTCAAGAATGGCCAGCCGGTGGACGGCTTCCAGGGCGCACTGCCCGACAGCCAGGTGAAGCAGTTTGTTGCCGGGCTGACCGGCGCAGGTCACGGCCACGATCATGGCGGCCCCGAGCACACGGCCGAAGCCCTCACGATGGCGGCAGAAGCGGTGGCCGCAGGCGACATGGCGACCGCAGCGCATGCCTATGGCCATGTGCTGCAGGACGAGCCGGGCCATCCGGCCGCCGTCGCCGGGCTGGCGCGCTGCTACCTGCTGGGCGGCGACGCCGAGCGCGCAAAAACAACGCTGCAACTGGTGTGCCTCGATGGCACCAACGACGACGCCATCCGCGCGGTGGAAGCCGAGCTGAAACTGCTGGAGAGCGCCGCCGCCACGCCCGCACCGGGCGCGCATGCCGAACTGGAAGCCAAGCTGGCCGCCGACCCCAATGATCACCAGGCCCGCCATGACCTGGCATTGGCGCTGGATGCCAGCGGCGACCGCGACCGCGCCATCGCCGAACTGCTGGAGCTGGTGAAGCGCGACCGCAAATGGAACGAGGATGCGGGCCGCAAGCAACTGGTGACCTTGTTCGAGGCGATGGGCCCGGCCGATCCGCGCACCATCGAGGCACGGCGCAAGCTCTCTTCTCTCCTGTTCGCATGAGGCTGGCGGCGGCGCTCCTGGTGCTGGCGCTGGGCAGCGAAGCCGTCGCGCAACCGCGCGCCATCGTGCCGCTGACGCCGCAGCAGCAATTGCTGGCGGCCGACCGCAATTTCGCGAAGCTGTCGGAGTCGCGTAGCCGCGCCTATGCCTTCCTTGCCATGGCGACGAACAATGCCCGCCTGTTCGGCGCGGGCGGCGCGCCCGCCATCTATGGCCGCGCCCAGGCTTTCCGGGCGCTGTCGCGGGGCCAGAACAGCCGCATGCGCTGGGCGCCCGCCGCGTCGGGCCTTTCCGGCGATGGCGGCATGGGCTGGACCGATGGCCGCTGGGAAATCGTTGCGGGCGGGACCGTTGTGAACAGCGGCCACTACCTCACCGTCTGGACCAAGGACCGGCGCGGCGCCTGGAAAGTGCAGAACCACATGAACACGAGCGATCCGGCGAAAAAGTGATATAGTCCGGCCATGCTCGCACCCTTTCACAGTTTCACCGACCTGCCCGCGCACCTGCCGCTGTTCCCGCTCACCGGCGTGGTGCTGCTGCCGCGCGGGGCGTTGCCGCTGAACATTTTCGAGCCGCGCTATCTCAAGATGGTGGACGATGCGCTGAAGGGCGACCGCCTGATCGGCATCATCCAGCCTTCGCAAGACCCGGACCGCGTCCTCAAGCCCAATCTTTCCGCCGTGGGCGCAGCGGGCCGCATCGTCTCGTTCCGCGAGACCGACGATAATCGCTATCTCATCACCCTGTCGGGGCTCTGCCGCTTTCGCCTCACCAGCGAAGTGGCGGGCGATACACCCTATCGCCTCGGCGCCTGCGACTTTTCGAGCTTCGCGGGCGACCTGGCGGAAAGCGGCGACGAGAATGACTTTCCCCGCGACCGGCTGATGGCGGCGCTGAAGGATTATCTCAACAACCACGACCTGAAGGCGGACTGGAAGAGCGTGATGAACGCGCCGCCCGAAGCGCTGGTCAATGCGCTGGCGATGATGTGCCCCTTCGAGCCGGCGGAAAAGCAGGCCTTGCTGGAAGCGCCCGGCTTCGGCGATCGCGCTTCCACGCTGGTGGCGCTGCTGGAAATGGCGCGCAACTTTGGCGGCCCGCAGACCATCAATTGACATGAACGCCGATCCCAAGCTGCTGGAAATCCTGGTCTGCCCACTGACGCGGACGCGCCTCACTTATGACCGCGACAGGCAGGAGCTGGTGTCGAAGGCTGCCGGGCTGGCCTTTCCCATCCGCGATGGCGTGCCGGTGATGCTGGCGAACCAGGCCCGGACGCTGACCGACGCCGAACGGAGATGAATTCCATCTGGCCGACCGAACTGCGCCTCAACCCGGCGCGCGACATCCTGACCATCGCGTTCGACAATGGCGAAAGCTTCGCGCTGGCCGCCGAATATCTGCGGGTGGAGAGCCCTTCTGCCGAAGTGCGCGGTCATGGTGGCGGACCCAGGCAGATCGTGCGCGGCAAGGAAAATATCAAGATCAAGGCACTGGAGCCGGTGGGCAATTATGCCGTGCGCATCCTCTTCGATGATGGCCATGACAGCGGCCTTTATAGCTGGGACTATCTGGGCAAGCTGGGCCGCGAGCAGGCTTAAGCATCCACGCCAACAGCTTCAGGAACGCTGTCATACCCGTCCCTGGTTAAACACTCGGCCAGTTCGCTCTTGATGCGCGCCACCAGTCCCGGCCCCTCGAACACCAGCGCCGAGTAAAGCTGCACCAGGCTCGCGCCCGCGCGGATCTTGCCATAGGCGTCCGCGCCGCTGGCGATGCCGCCCGCACCGATCAGCGTGAGCTTGTTGCCGACACGCTGGCGCACGCCCTTCAGGATTTTCGTCGATGGCACCAGCAGCGGCGCGCCCGACAGGCCGCCGGCTTCGCCCGCATGCATGCTTTGCAGCAGCGGCCGCGCGATGGTGGTGTTGGAGACAATCAGCCCATCAATGCCCGACATCAGCGCCACGGCGGCGATCTCGTCCAGCGCGGCGTCATCAAGATCGGGCGCGATCTTCACCAGCACCGGCTTGATCGCGGCCCCGCGCGCGTCTTGCACCGTGCCGATCAGGCGCGTCAGTTCTTCCTTGTTCTGCAAGCCGCGCAGGCCCGGCGTGTTGGGCGAGGAGATGTTCACCGTCACATAGTCGGCCAGCGCCGCCAGCGCGGCGAAGGCGGTGCGATAATCGGCGATGCGGTCGGTGCTGTCCTTGTTGGCACCGATATTGATGCCGACAATGCCCGAACCGGTGCGGCGCTGCAGGTTCGCCGCCGCCAGCGCCATGCCGCCATTGTTGAAGCCCATGCGGTTGATGACGGCGCGGTCTTGCGCCAGGCGAAACAGGCGCGGGCGCGGATTGCCGGCTTGTGAGCGCGGCGTGACCGTGCCGCATTCGACGAAGCCGAAGCCCAGCTTGCCCATTGCATCGGGCACGGCGGCATTCTTGTCGAAGCCCGCCGCCAGCCCCACCGGGTTGGGGAAGGACAGACCCAGCGCCTGCACCCGCAGCATGGGCGGATCGCCCAGCCGGCGGGCGGGCAACGGCACCTTGACCAACAGCGCCAGGGTCAGGTCATGGGCGGTTTCCGCCGGCAGGCGGCGCAGCAGGGAAGCCCCGAAATTCAGCATTTTACCTGTTACCACAACCAGAGGATGCATTACCCTGCCTAGATTGCCCTCTAGACGGGTGTATAGGCATGGCCTATAAGCCCGCCTAGGAATAATAACCGAAATCCGGACTGATTTCTTAAAATAATTAACGCGGCGCCGATGCTGACACACCTGCAAATCTGGCGCGCCCTCGACGCGCTTGCCGCGCGGCATAACATATCGCCATCGGGTTTGGCCAAGCTTGCCGGACTGGACCCCACCACCTTCAACAAGTCCAAGCGCGGTGCCGCCACCGGCAAGCTGCGCTGGCCCTCGACCGAGAGCATCGCCAAGGTGCTGGGTGCCACCGGCGCCAGCCTGGGGGATTTCGTCGCCCTGGTGACCGAGTCGCCGACGCGGCGCAGCCGGCTGGTGCCGCTGATCGGCATGGCCCAGGCGGGCAACCACGGCTATTTCGACGATGCCGGTTTTCCGGCCGGCAGCGGCTGGGAGGAAATCGCCTTTCCCGAACTGGCCGACGAGCATTGCTATGCGCTGGAGATCACCGGCGATTCCATGCTGCCGGTCTATCGCGACGGCGACCGCATCATCGTGGCGCCGTCGGGCAACTTGCGGCGCGGCGACCGCGTCGTTGTCAAGACCCATGCCGGCGAAGTGATGGCCAAGCAACTGGGCCGCATGACGGCGCAGAGCATCGAGCTGAAAAGCTTCAATCCGGCTTTTGAAGAGCGAGCGTTTGCGCTTTCGGAAGTTGCCTTCGTCCATCGGATCATCTGGGCGAGTCAGTAATTTTTGAACCCCTCCGGCTTTCGCTGGCTTAACCGCCGCGTTCCGCGGCTGGCCAGCTACAGCCACCTCCCCTTCCTGTGCGCTGACACGCCCGAAGGGGAGCGGAGAGTCGCCGCGCGGCTTTGCTGCGCGGCTCGCGCGAAAGCGTCACTGCAAATATCTCCCTGAAAAATGTGCACATCCATGACGGGATCACGAAAGAACAGTTCGTGGCGACCCGTGTGGCGCGTGACAAGACGCTGGCGGCGCCGGTTCTGCTGCTGCCCGCCGTGCAGGTGAATATCCGGGCCGGGCAAATGCCGCCCAAGGATGCGAACGGCCAGGTCTATCTCAGGCTGCCGGTGGACAGGCTTTAAGGATAGCCCTGATATTTGCGCACCAGCGCGTCGAAGCGCGCACGGTCGCCCGGCAGGGCCGACTTCAACTGTGCTGCGCGGGCCTGCATGGCGCGCTCGTAAGCCGTGGCGGGGGCGGCCTGCAGCGTCGCATCGAGTTCGGCGGTGAGGCGGGCGCGATAGCTGTCGGGATCAAAGCCCGCCAGCGTCAACGCCACCTGGTAGCGCACCGCGACATTGCCCGGCGCGAGGCGCACGGCGCGGTCGAACAGCGTCAGCCCCTGTTCCAGCGTTGCGCCATAGAGACGCCGCGCCAGGAAGGGGCCGCCCGCCTTGACCACTTCGACATTCCAGCCGCCCAGCGCCGCGACGGCATAGGGATTGTCGGGCTCGGCGGCGATGGCGGCGTCGAGCGCATCCTTGGCCTGCCCCGGCATGTTCGCCAGCCGCGCCCGGATCAGGCCGATGATGCGCGCCTGGTAGCCGAGCGACGCGGCCAGCCAGGCCTGGCCATCAGCAAGCTGGGGATCGGCGGCGATGGCGGCGCGCGCCAGCGTTTCGGCGCGCTTGAGGCAATCCAGGCACGGCGCACCCTGCAAGGCGGCTTCGCCCAGCGCGGCGCGCGCCGCCAGCGCATAACCGGCGGCGCTGTGCGACGCCTCGCCGGCGCGGATCGCGTCTTCATAGCGGCCGCGCGCATACAGGTCGTAGAGCGCAGGCGGCACCGGGGTCGCGGCGGATACGGGCAGTGTCAGCAGCAGCAGCGCGATGGCCCAGTGTTTCATGGCGTCGTTACCGCTTGCCAGCCTCATCCGTCGACAGGCTCAGGATGAGGCGTGTTTTCCTCGCCCTCATGGTGAGCTTGTCGAACCATGCGGACGAGCTGCAACAGCTTCATCCCTGTACGAACGCGCCGGCCAGCGCCTTGCGGATCATGGCGGCGGTTTCCTGCGTGCCGAACAGGGCGGCAAAGGACCCAAAGCGCGGGCCGGCGCTCTGCCCGAACAGCACTTCGTAGAGCGCCGCGAACCAGGCGCGCAGGGGATCGAAGCCGTGCGCCTTGCCGATCTCGTACACGACGTTCTGCACGGTGACGGCGTCACGCTCGCCGGCCATCGCATCCAGCCGGTTCGCCAGGTCTTCCAGCGCGGCGCGCTCCTTGTCGTCGGGCAGGCGGTATGTCTTGGCCGGTTTTACAAAGTCCTCGTAATAGGCCAGCGCATAGCCCGCCAGCCTGTCGAGGCCGGGATTGGCGTCCGGCGACGCGCCCGGCGCATAGTCGCGGATATTGCCCCACAGCACGTCGCGCGTGTGCGCGTTCGACGCGCTGACCAGATTGAGCAGCAGCGCGAAGCTGACCGGATAGCGTTCGTCCGGCGGCGCCTCGGCATGGATGTGCCAGACCGGGTTTTCCAGCCGCTGCGCTTCGCTGGTCTCGTTGGCATGATAAGACTCCAGCAGGCCGATATATTCGTCCACCGCCTTGGGTATCACGTCGAAATAGAGCCGCTTGGCGGTGCGCGGCTTGCTGAACATGAACAGGGCGAGGGATTCCGGCGAGCCGTATTTCAGCCAGTCCTCGATCGAGATGCCGTTGCCCTTGGACTTGGAAATCTTCTGGCCGGTATCATCGAGGAACATCTCGTACATGTACTGGTCGGGCGGCGTGCCGCCCGCGATCTTGCAGATGGCGCTGTAGAGCGGCGCCTGGCTCAAATGATCCTTGCCGTACATCTCATAGTCCACGCCCAGCGCCGCCCAGCGCATGCCCATGTCGGGCTTCCATTGCAGCTTGCAATGACCGCCAGTGACGGGAACCGTTTCCAGCGTGCCGTCTTCTTCGACATAGGTGATGGTGCCCCGGGCGACATCGCGGTCCACCACCTTGGCCAGCAGCACCTTGCCGGAGCGGGGTGAAACCGGAAGAAACGGCGAATAGGTTTCCTGCCGCTCCTCGCCCAGGGTGGGCAGCATCACCTTCATCACCTCGTCATACTTCGCCAGAATCTTCAGCAGGGTTTCGTCGAAGCGGCCCGCGCGGTAGGTGGCGGTCGAGGACCAGAATTCGTAGCGAAAGCCGAAACTGTCCAGGAACGAGCGCAGCCGCGCATTCATGTGCGCGCCGAAGCTCTCATGGGTGCCGAAGGGATCGGGAATGGCGGTGAGCGGCTTGCCCAGGCTGGCGGCGATCATCGCCTGGTTGGGCAAATTGTCCGGCACCTTGCGCAGCCCGTCCATGTCGTCGCTGAAAGCGATCAGGTGGGTGGGCACATCGCTGAGGGTTTCGAACGCCTTGCGCACCCAGGAGGTGCGCGCCACTTCGCCAAAGGTGCCGATATGCGGCAGGCCCGACGGGCCATAGCCGGTCTCGAACAGCACCTGTGCGACGGTTTCGCCCCGGGCCTTGCGCGCCTCGACGCGCGCCACCAGGCGCCGGGCCTCCTCGAAAGGCCAGGCCTTGGCTTCAAATGCCTGCTCGCGCAACGTTTTCACGGCAAAATTCATCCTTCGTTAAGGGGCAGCTTAAGCCATTTGAAAGGGGGCGAAAGCTAGGATTTTGGCAGGGACAGCGTCAATGACCGGGAAAGACCCTGTAGGCCACGAGGAATCGCGCGCGGTGTTCGCCGGGCGCATCGATATCCTCTATGCGCTCGGCCGGCATTACCTCTCCCTGCCCTTCGGCGTCCTGTGTGTGCCCGCGACGCTGCTGGCCGGTGCGATGCCGGGCGCCCTGCCCTTCACGCCGCTGCTGATCCAGATGGCGGTCGTGATCGCCGCCGAACAGCTCACCACCGCCTATCGCAAGCGCCATGAGCGCGGCGAGCATCCCGACGATCCCGCTTACTGGGCGCGGCGCTATACTTTCGTCTCGGCCATCGCGGGCGCCACCTGGGGCCTGGGCGCGCTGTTCTGGTTCGTCTGGGGCTCCTTCCCGGCCCAGGCCTATCTGGCGCTGGCCTTCCTGGGCATGACCGCGACGGAGTTCATCGCCCGCTCTGCCCATCGCCCCGCCTTTGCCGCGCACACCATCTGTTCGCTCGGCCCGCTGGTCTCGCTGCTGCTGTTGCGGGGCGGCCTTTATGCCGCCATGACCGCCATGCTGGTGATCCTGTTCGCGGCGGTGCTGATCAGCTATTGCAACTGGATGGCGAAGCTGCTGGACGAAAGCGTCCAGCTTCGCAACGAGAATTCCGACCTGGTGGTGCGCCTGTCGCGCGAAAAGGGCGAAGCCATCATCGCCCGCGACAGCGCCGAGGCCAGCGCGCTGGCCAAGTCGTCCTTTATCGCCAACATCAGCCACGAACTGCGCACGCCGCTGAACGCGCTGCTGGGCATGGTGCAATTGCTGGAACGCGCCGAGCTGCCCAAGCAGCAGGCCGACCATGTCAAAGTGATGCTGGAAGCGGGCCGTGGCCTGCAGACCCTGCTGGACGATGTCATCGCGCTGACCCGCGACGATGCCGAGCAACTGGAAGACGAGGATTGCGATCCGCTCCAGACCGCCCGCGCCATGGTGCGCCTCCTGCAGCCGCACGCCTGGGAAAAGCGCCTGCGCCTGTCGCTCACCGCAGCGGGCAACCTGCCGCGCGTTGCCGCCGATCCGCGCCGCGTCCGCCAGGTGCTGCTCAAGCTGTGCGACAATGCGCTGAAATTCACCGATCGCGGCCTGGTCGAAGTGCGGCTGGACGAGATGCGCGACGAGACGGGCGGGTGCTTTGTCCGCTTCACCGTCGCCGATACCGGCCTGGGCGTGGCGGCAGAAACGGCGCACCTGCTCTTCAGCCCCTTCACGCCGGGCGACAATTCCTATGCCCGCGCCCAGCAGGGTGCGGGGCTGGGCCAGGCCGTGGCCAAGCGCATCGTCTCGCAGGCCGGCGGCGCGATCGGCTTCGAGAGCGTGCCCGGCGAAGGGGCGCAGTTCTTCTTCACGCTGCCAGTCTCCGGCATCGCGACGCTGTCGGCACCGTTCGGCAGCTCGGGCGAGACCAGCCAGCCGCCGCCATCGGGCCTGGCCTTGCTGCTGCATTCCACCGTGCCGGGCGTCACTGCCGGTCTTGCCAACCTGCTGGAGCCGTTCGGCAACAGCATCACCGTTGCGCCGACGCTGGCCGACGCCATCGCGCAGGCGGGCAAGAACCGCTTCGACGCCATCATCGCCAGCGCCAACGACATCGACATGCTGGGCGCGGCGCCGGGCGTGACCGCGCCGCTGGTCGCCGTGCTGCTGCGCGGCGAACGCGCCCCGGCCGCCACCGACACGCTGCTGCGCTGGCCGGTGGAGCCCGACACGCTGTATGGCGCGCTGGCCCAGTTCATGGCGCGGCCCGAGGATGGGACGGCAAAGGAATCGCGCGCGCCGGAGCGCGTCGCCGCCATCGATGCGCTGGTCTTCTCGACGCTGGAGAAATCGGTCGGCATCAAGTCGCTGGTCGATATCCTGCAATGCTACATCGTCACCGCCGAGCAGCTTACCAACGCGCTGGGGCAAACCTGTGCCGAGGAGAAATGGGACGAGGCGGCGCGCCTGGCCCAGGACATTGTCGGCGCGGCGGGCGGGCTGGGCCTCACCGCCGTCACCCAGGCGGCGCGTCTGTTCGCGCAGAAAACCCGCGAAGGCGAAGATCGCCATGCCTTGCGCAACGCGGCGCAGATGGTGATGGGCGAGCATCTGCGCGCGAAGCAGGCGCTGACGCATCTTTATCCGGACGTAGCCTGATTTTTATTTGGTCGCGCGGCCAACGCAAAAGTCTGCAACTTTTGCTGGCCGTCGCTCCGCTGCGGTGCCTAAGATGCGCCGCTCATGTCCTTCCCCCTTATCGAGTCGCTCCCGGCGCTGGTTCCCGCGCCACCCGGCGCTGCCGTCCTTGAAGACGGCAAGGCGCGCCGCGCCGCGCTGCGCGATGCCCGCGCCATTCTTGAAGGCGGTGACGTATTGGTCGCCCATGCCGGTTTCACGGCGGGGCGGCTGGGCACCAAAGGCGCAACCGCACCTTATGATGTGATCGAACTGTTCGCCTTTGTGCGGCCCGGCCAGGCCTTTGTGCCATCGGCGGGCGGCATGGCGCGGGTGCTGGGGCTGGGCTTTGCCCGCACGCCTGAAGAGAGCGCGGCGCTGCTGCCGCAGATCGCGCGGCACCTGCTGCGCGAAGTCGAAAACGCATCATCCGACGCGAAGGCCGCGATGGCGCCACTGGTTGGCACGCTGGCGCGGGCGGGCTGGCGCTGGGCCGGGCTGCTGCAGGCCCTTGTTGGCGAGGTGCCGCATGGCTCGCCCATCGCCGGGCTGGAAGTGTGGCGCGGCCTGGCCGCGTGGGAAGACGAAGCGGCGCCGGGCCAGCCGGGATCGCAACCAGTCTCGCCCGACGAAGCCGCGACGCGGCTGGCGCGGCTGGTCAGCGAAGCGCGGCCCGAGCAGGAAGCCTATTCCCGGGCCGCGACCTATGCCTTTGGGCCGCGCGAGGTGGTGGGCGCGCCGAAAGTGGCGCTGCTGGAAGCGGGCACCGGCACCGGCAAGACGCTGGGCTATCTTGCCCCCGCCAGCGTCTGGGCGGAGAAGAACGGCCCGGGCCTGTGGATCAGTACCTATACCCGCAACCTGCAGCGCCAGATCGTGCAGGAGATCGCGCGGCTCTATCCCGATCCCATCGAGCGCGCGCAAAAAGCCGTCGTGCGCAAGGGCCGCGAGAATTATCTCTGCCTGCTGAACTTTGAAGAGGTGGCCAAGCGCACGGCGCTGGCACCGGGCCCACGCAGCATCGCGCTGGGGTTGATCGCGCGCTGGGCGGCATCGGGTAGCGATGGCGACATTTCCGGCGCCGGCTTTCCTGCCTTCCTCGCGTCTGCCATGCTGCTCTCGGCCGTCACCGACCGGCGCGGCGAATGCATCTATGCCGCCTGCGCCCATTACCGGCAGTGCTTCATCGAAAAAGTGGTGCGCAAGGCGCGCACCGCTCCCATCGTCATCGCCAACCATGCGCTGGTGATTGCGCAAGCATCGCAGGACTGGCTGGCGACGGATGAAACCACGGATGCCCCGGAACCCGAGAATGGCAGACGGCTGCGCTATGTCTTCGACGAGGGCCATCATCTGTTCGACGCCGCCGATAGCGGTTTCGCCGCCCTGCTGTCGGGCCGCGAGATGTCCGAACTGCGCCGCTGGGTGCGTGGCCCCGAAGCGCGCACCCGCAGCCGCATGCGCGGGCTGGAAGAACGGCTGAAGGATCTGATCGCCGACGATGAAGCCGCGCGCCACGCGCTGGAAGAGGCCGTGCAGGCATCGCGTGCGCTGGCGGGCGAAGGCTGGACGCAGCGGCTCTCCAGTCCGCGCGGGCCGGGCGAAGTCTTTCTGGCGCTGGCCTATCAGCATGTGCGCGCCCGCAGCGGCGAGGCCGACAATTTCTACACCCTCGAAGCCGAACCCCATCCCATGCCGGAGGATCTGGCGGAGGCGGTGCGCGGCCTGGCGCGCGCCCTGAAGCGGCTGGCCGATCCCTTGAGCCACCTGGCGCATCTGCTGCGCAAGAAGATGGCCGACAAGACCGCCGATATCGAACCTTATACCCGCGCCCGTCTCGATGCCGCCGCGCGCGGGCTGGACCGCCGTGCCAAGCGCATCCTGCCTGCCTGGATGGCGATGCTGGAGACGCTGGAGACCGGCGAGCTGAATGACGAATTCATCGACTGGTTCGAACTCAAGCGCGAGGATGGCCGTGACAGCGATATCGGGCTGGAGCGGCACTGGATCGACCCCACCATCCCGCTGGCGGCCGAAGTCTTCGCGCCCGCGCATGGCGCGCTGGTGACATCGGCAACGCTGCGCGATTCCAGTGCCGACGACTGGACGGCGGCCGAAATCCGCACCGGTGCGGGCCACCTGCTGGAGCCGCCGCGCCGCGCCATGTTCGGCTCGCCCTTCGACTATGCCAGGCAGGCGCGCATCTTCGTGGTCAATGATCTGCCGCGCCGCGAGCCCGAGGCGCTGGCGGCGGCGATGCGAGAACTGTTTCTTGCCAGCGGTGGCGGCGCGCTGGGGCTGTTCACGGCGGTGCGCGCCCTGAAGAACACCGCCAGCCGCATCACCGAGCCCCTGGCGCGGGCGGGCCTGCCGCTCTTCGCCCAGCATATCGACCGGCTCGATACCGGCGCGCTGGTCGACCTGTTCCGCGCCGAGGAGAATGCCTGCCTGCTGGGCACCGATGCACTGCGCGATGGCGTCGATGTCCCGGGGCGCAGCTTGCGGTTGGTCGTGTTCGACAAGGTGCCTTGGCCCAAGCCGACCATCCTGCACAAGGCGCGGCGGGCCCGCTTCGGCAAGGGCTATGACGACCTCATCACCCGCTTCCGGCTCAAGCAGGCCTTTGGCCGCCTGATCCGGGGGCCACAGGATCATGGCTGCTTCGTGATCCTGGAAGCGGCGACGCCGTCACGGCTTCTGAACGGGTTGCCACCGGATGCGCCGGTCAAGCGCGCCGGGCTGGCCGAGGTGATTGGGGATATCCGGATGTTCCTGGGGCCAAATGCTATCTCTGGCGAGAGCAGCCCTCTTATAACCTCCTGATGGCCCAACCCAGCCCGATTCCGGACAGCCCTTTTGGCCGCCATGCCAGCGGCATCCTGCCCAGCCATGTGCTGGAGCGGCTGATCGCCGATGGCCGCGAAGTAATCCCCGCCGAGCCGCTGGTGCCGGGCCAGCTCCAGCCCGCCAGCCTGGATCTGCGGCTGGGCGCGAAGGCGTGGCGGGTGCGCGCCAGCTTCCTGCCCGGCCCCAATGCGACGGTCGCCGACCGCTTGCCCTCGGTCTTCATGCACGAGATTGACCTGACCAACGGCGCGGTGCTGGAGACGGACTGCGTCTATATCGTGCCGCTGCTGGAAAGCGCCGCTCTCAGCCCCGGCATTTGCGGTGCGGCGAACCCGAAGAGTTCGACCGGGCGCATTGATGTCTTTGTCCGGCTGATCACCGACCATGCCGCCGCCTTCGACCGCATCGCGCCGGGCTATTGCGGCCCGCTCTTTGCCGAGATCAGCCCGCGCACCTTCCCGGTGCTGGTGCGCAAGGGTTCGCGCCTGAACCAGCTTCGCCTGCGCCACGGCGCGCCCACCTCCAGCGATGCGGCGCTGAAGGAACTGCATTTGCGCAGCCCGCTCACCGACACCACGCCGACCATCGATGGCGGCCTGTGTCTTTCGATCGACCTGAAGAGCGCCGACCCGCAGAGCGGCCGCATCGGCTGGCGCGCCAAGCGCCATACCGGGCTGATCGATGTCGACAAGCCGGGCCTGCTCGATCCGTGGCAGTTCTGGGACCCCATCATGGCCGACCCCGGCGGCTGCCTGGTGCTGGACCCGGACGAATTCTACATCCTGGCCAGCCGCGAACGCGTCGCCATTCCGCTGGACCATGCCGCCGAGATGGAGCCCTTCAACCCGCTGGTGGGCGAGTTCCGCGTTCACTATGCCGGCTTCTTCGATCCCGGTTTCGGCGTGGAAGCGGGCAAGCCCCCGACGGCCCGCGCCGTGCTGGAAGTGCGTTCGCGCGAGGTGCCTTTCATCCTGGAACATGGCCAGGTGATCGGGCGGCTGGTGTTCGAACGGCTGACCGATCCGCCGCCAACCTCGTATGGCGAAGGGCTGGGGTCCAATTACCAGCGCCAGGGCCTGAAGCTTTCCAAGCACTTCCGCGCGCCCTGACAATCTGGAACGGTTCCATTTCTCCGGGGACGGACCATTTGCCTGGTTCCGCAGATGTTGCGGGAAACACACAGCCCCCCCTTGAAAAGCAATTCTGTCACAAGCAAACCGCATAACCCGGTTGCGTCTGGTTGCCGCTACGGCATAGTTAGGGCGCTGCGGACGGACGGTTTGGGGAAACCCCGCAGTGTTTGGGTCGATACCTTCAAATTGAAGGAGGGCCTGAAGGTCCAATTCAAGGGGGCAGAAGTGAGGCGGCTACGGCGCAAATGTGCCGGCCGCCTCATGTTATTTCAGGGCTCTTTTTTCTCGCGCACCAGATCGGCGATCCCGAACGGCAGGTAATAGAGACCGAGCGAGAGCATGCCGATGCCCACCAGTTGCGGGATGTACCAGGGCCAGGGCGCCAGCACGCTGAGCAGGTTCTGGCCCA
>Ga0114970_10000362_pt1 | contig 33523 bp, 23 predicted proteins | sample M_140205_XF_Meta_FD_87030 | JGI IMG/M metagenome (GOLD analysis project Ga0114970, IMG submission 87030) | Freshwater microbial communities from Lake Montjoie, Canada to study carbon cycling - M_140205_XF_MetaG | ecosystem: Environmental > Aquatic > Freshwater > Lake | place: Lake Montjoie...
CTGTGTCATCTTGGATTGGACAGCCAGCAATTGTCGTCGATTTTCTGGTGCTCCCCTCCTAAACTTCCGCACTCACTTCCCCACTCATCCGATGCCACGCCGCGCCCAATCTGGAGTAAGCCCCGCCCACTGGCTGGGATTGATTGTCATCCTCGCTGTCATTGGTGGCGGCGGTTATGCCTTTATGCACCGTGCTACGGATCCTATGACAGGGATCACGGAACTGAGCACGGATGAGTTTTTGGAAAACGCCACCGCCATGAGCGGCAATGTTTACAAGGTCGAGGGCATCGTGGACGACCGCTTGGACAAATGGCGCAGCACCGAAGGCCGCCTCTTCAGTGTGCAGATCAGCGACGGCACCGGTTCAGGTTCGTTCGTACCAGTTTGGGTGCCGCCGGATTATCAGGGTGCCAATATCCAGCGCGGGCAACGTTATACCTTCAAAGTGCGCGTTCAGGAAAACGGCGTGCTCGAAGTGCTCGAACTGCTCAAAGTCTAACCGTCCTCGCATATGAAATACATGTTCCGCCTCGTTCTCCTCGCCGTGGCTTTGCCTTCAGCGCTGCTTCAAGCTCAGGTGCTGCCTGGTTCGACTGGGGTCGGTCAGCAGCCTGCTGCTCCTGCCACCACCAATTCAAATAACAACTACAACATCGTTCCCGGAACTGCTTCCGACCGCCAGATGGACACCCAGACGGGGCTGACTAACATGCCGATGGGCGATCCCGGCAGCGAAAACGTGGCTTTCAACGGCAAGCTCTGGAATGTGACGAACAACCGCCTCATGCGTTCGCGCTTTGAGACCTATCTCACTACTCCCGAGGCCAAAAGCGCTGAAGATCAGGCTTATCGAGATGTGATGGCGCAGATCTTGGAGCTGCTGGCCCCGACACACAAACCCGGGCCCGAGCCGATGAAGGCTTTTGCCCTGCTGCCCGAGGCGGGTGCTGCTAAAATAGACGGTGGCCTTTGCAACTCCATCGCCAACTCCATCTGGGACGTGTGGCTGGCCCAAAAAAAGCAGGTCAATCTCAAGCTAGCCAATAACGCCATGCTCGATCGTCGCAAGACATTGGAGTGGAACGCTGAGATGGGGCTCAACAACAACCAGCTTGCCCCGCCCAAGAGTGGTGGGAACGCCAAGGCTGGTGCAGGTGGCCAGCAGCAGGCCAATCAGACTGCTCAGCAAAATAGTGCCATGACTGGCCGCACCTCTGGTTACATCAAAGGCATCGCCGAAATCGAGGCTCGCATGAAATTGAACGAGACTGCCGCCGGTCTCTCTGAAATCACCAGCAAGACGCAGTTCCAGGCGCTCATCATTCAAATGTTCCTCCAGCGCCGTTTCGAGCACGCCGTGATCGCCTGCCGTTTCTACCCCAATCTTTTCAAAGACGGCGAGAGCGTCCTCCAACTCGAAAAAGACAGCGACGTGCAGAAGATGCTCTCCGCTAGCTTTGGCGTTCCCCCCACAATTAGCATGATCGACGGCCTCTCGCTTGAGGCCATCCGCACCGTGGATGAGTCCCTCGTTTCTTTTGAAAACCTCGTTGCACGTCGCGATGTGGACAGCGCTGGCAATCGCCTGCTCGAAGCCTTTGGCGTGGGTGAATACCTCCCGCGCGTCCGTCGTCTCGCGATGACTGAGAAGCTCAAGGTACTCGATTTCGTCCGCAAAAAGAACAAGCTCCTCAGCTTCCTCGAAATGAAGGATTACGCCAGCGCTGAGCAGGTCGTCACGGAACTGCGCAGCGCTTCTGACGATTTCGAATACGCTAAACCTCTCGCCGCCATTCAGACGGCCAAATCTGTCAGCTCCCTGCACATCAGCAAAGCCCGCATGGCCATGGCCAACAAGGACACCAAAACCCTCGAGACAGAAATGAAGGCCGCCACCGAGATCTGGCCTACCAATCCTGACCTTGCCGGTTTCAGCGGTGATCTCGTCAAAGGCAGCGACATGCGCGCTCAGGCCCTCATGGAGTTCGACCGCCTGCTTAGTCAGCGGAACTACCGCCAGATCTTCGAAAATCAGGCCACTTTCATCGCTTCAGTCGCTGACGACCTCACCCGCAAACAGCAGCTTGAAAAAGTGCTCAAAGACATGGGCCGTCTCGAACTCATCGTTGGTGGTGCCAAGGAAATGGCCTCCAGCAGTCCGCCAGCTGCCTGGGAGAAGGTTGAAAAAGAATCCGTGCAATTTCCCGACGATCCCGTGCTCAGCAAGCTGCGCGCTGATCTTGGTGTGAAGGCCAGTGAGTTCGTCAACGCCATCGAAAACGGCCGTCAGCATGAGGAGAAAAAGCAGACCGGCTCCGCCATCGCCTGGTATCTCAAGGCACGCCGCATGCATCCGCCCAGCGAACTCGCCCGCGAAGGCCTCAAACGTCTCGTCGAAGCCGTCAAAAATGGTGATGAGCCGCCGCCTGCTGCTGAACAGACGACTTCTGCACTCAACAATTGATCACGAGCCTGCGTTGATTCAGCGATACTTCGACAAGCCTTCGAGATACTGCTGCGCAAGTGCGGTTTGCGGCTTCGTGAAGAACGCTGCGGCCGATGATGATTCCTGAACTTTGCCAGCGGCGAGGAAGACGACCCAGTCGGCGACTTTGCGGGCGAAACTGATCTCATGCGTGGCGAGGATGATGCTTTGTCCGGCCTCGGCAAGTTCGCGAATGACATCGAGCACCTCGCCCGTCATGACGGGATCGAGAGCGGAGGTGGGTTCGTCGAGCAGGAGCAATCGCGGCTTTGGCGCGAGTGCGCGGGCGATGGCAGCACGTTGCTGTTGACCGCCGGAGAGTTGGCTGGGGCGTTTGTGTTCGTGTGTTTCGAGTCCGAGACGATGCAACAATTCCAGCGCGCGCTGTGTGGCCTGTGTTTCGGACATGTCGTGAACTTCGCGCAGCGGCAACGTGATGTTTTGCAGCGCGGTGAGGTGGGGAAAGAGGTTGTACCCTTGAAACACAAAACCATTGGCTCGGCGCTCGATCAAAGCGCCGTCCTCATCATGCGGCAAAGATCGTGCGTCGATGCTGACGCTGCCGGCATCGGGCACGAGCAGGCTGCCAAGCACGCGCAGAAGAGTTGATTTGCCACCGCCGGAGGGGCCGAGTAGTGCGATGACGCGCGCTTCATCACCGGTGGAAAATGAAGCGCCATCAAGCGCGGCATGAGCGCCGTAGCGTTTGGTCACGGCATGCGTTTCAAGTTTCATACGCGAACCTCCCTTCGAGACGACGTGCGAGGTGTGAGAGCGGCAGCGTGACAATGAGATAGGCAATGGCGAGTGGGATGTAGCCCTCCAGAGCGGTGTAGCTGGCTGAGTTCATGATTTTGACCTTCTGCACGAGTTCCTCGATACCGATGACGGAGAGCAGCGAGGAGTCTTTGAGCAGCGAGACGAGCTGCCCGGTGGTGCCGGGCAAGGCACGGCGCAGGGCCTGAGGAATGATGACGTACCGATACGTTTGCTGAGTGTTGAAGCCGACAGCACGGGCGGTTTCAAGTTGCGAAGCACCGATGCTTTCCACCGCACCGCGGAAAATTTCCGCGAGATAGGCGGCGTGAAACGTACCGAGCAGCAGCAGGCCGACGAGCAGTGGCTGGTCGATGCGCAGCGCGTTGGCGACGATGTAGTAGCCGATGAGAAGTTGTACGAGCAGCGGTGAGCCGCGCACGATTTCGACCACACCACTGCTGAGCATGCGCACCGGCTCCCAATGTGCGCGATTACCTAGCATGAGCACGAAGCCGAACAGCACGCTCACGAGCATGGCTGCTAGCGAGACACCCAGCGTGATGAGCCAACCGATGCCGAATTGCGTACGGTACTTCCACACGCCCGACCAGTTCCAGTGGTACTCCACGGCGGAAAACAGGGCATAGAAAGCCGCCGAGACGAGGACAAGCAGCGCCAGTGCGTAGAGCGCACGACGGGGTGTCGATGGAGTGTTGGCGGACTTTGCTGACAAAACGTTTCCATGGATTACGCCAGAAAGCGCCGCTTTGCCCGGATGATTTTCAGCGGGTGACTTCGGCAACGAGCTTTGGCTGCGTTTCCAGGAACAGCACGACACCTCGGGCGATACCGGCCGCGATCTGATCGCGATATGCATCACGTTTCAGCCGCGCAGACTCGGTGGCGCTGGTGATGAAACCGCACTCGACGAGCACTGCAGGGCAGGGGGCCTGCGCAACGACGGCGTAGCTGCGTGCTTTGGTGCCGCGATTCTGCGCTTTCGTGGTGGTGCATGTCATGCGCTGTACCGTGCTGGCAAAATCGGCACTGGTTACCGTTTTTGTACCTGAACTCGTTTGCGTGAACTGGCGGGCGGAAAGGGGCTGCGCTTCGGCAAAGTAGGTCTCGATGCCCTCGGCGGAACTGCCCTCGCCATCGGTGTTGAGATGAACGCTGACAAAGGCGGCTGCCTGATGTGTGCCTGCGAGGGCGGCACGTTCTTCCAGCGAAAGGAAGGTATCGCCACTGCGTGTCATGTGCACACGCAGGCCTGCGCTTTCAAGCTCGCGCTGAAGGCGGCGGGCGAGGTCGAGAGCGAGATTTTTTTCAATGATGCCATTGGCGACTGCTCCTCCATCATGCCCACCGTGACCGGCATCGACGATGACCAGTGGGGCGGTTTCGTCCCAGCGTGACTGTTTGGGCGTATTGAGAGCGGTATTCTGCCGCTCCAGACAGATGAGGGCAAAAGCGCTGCCGCCGAGGGCCGAAAAGGCGATCAAGGTCTGCAGAGTCAGGGTAATGAAATGCCGAAATTTCAAAAATTTGTTCAGATATATAAAATATTTGTTTGAATTAACAACAAGATTTTCTACAATAACTATATGAAGACGTCATCCCTTGCTTCTCGAGTGCTGGTTCCTGTCCTGATTATATTGGGGTTTGGAGCCTGTTCTTTCGTCTCCGCGCAGGTGTCCAACACCTATTCGGCTCCGCCTCCTCCCGGGTATCCTGCCAGCGGAGCGCCACGGCAACCTGTGTCCACTAGGGCGGCGAAGCAATCGGCTGCGGCCATTCAGACTCCAGCAAACTACACCTACCCACCGCCAGCTGGTTATACCTACCCGCCGCCTCCAGGATATGGAATGACCACGCCTGCGAAGCCACCGGCCGGCTATACCTATCCGCCACCTCCAGGTTACGGAACGACCGCGCCTACCAAGCCATCGTCAGCCAAAAAGACGACTCCCAGCACGACAGCGCCAAAAAAATCGACACCTGCACCTGCTCCAAAATACTTCGGCCCGACGGGCGATATCAGCAGCCAAGTGGCAAAACTAACCGAGAGCGACAGAATACAAAATTCACGTCTCGGAGAGCTTGAACGCGATGTGAGCGGCATCAAACGCGGTGGCAGCGGCAGCTCCTCCACTCGCTACAATGGCGGCACCGATCTCGCCTCTCATACCACTCATGTTGTTCGTCCGGGCGACACGATGTGGCACATCGCCTCGGCACATCGCGTGAGTGTAGGTGAGATACAGCAACTCAATCGCCTGACCGGCGAAAGCGTTTCCATCGGCCAGACCTTACTCATTCCTTCGCCGCATCGCAGCAGTTCGACGATCCCCGCCAGCTACAGTCCTTTGACACCCGGTAGTTCGCCTCCCGCATCCAAATCATCATCCACCACCTACACGGTAAAAAAAGGCGACAGCCTCAAAGCCATCGCCATTCGTCACAAAACGACGACGACGGCGCTGGCTGCTGCAAACCGTATCAAGGACCCCAACAAGCTTCTCCTTGGGCAACGCCTCGTCATACCCGGACGCAGTAGCAGTATCGTTGGCTCCAACACCAAGTCTAAGCCACTGGTGGCGGCACCTGAGTCCTCCGACACGATCCCGCTTCCAGGGTTCGGCATGCCTGCGACACCACCGCCAGCAGCCATTGCACCGCCGCCTGCCGCGCCTGCCCTAACCCCTCCCAAGAGCACTCCAGCCGACACACATCGCGGCATCCTCGCTTATCGCGTGGATCGCAGTGACACGGTGGAAAGCATCGCACAGCAATTTAGCACCACGCCAGATCGTATTCGCGAAATGAACCGCCTCAGTGCAGCTACGCCGCTTAAATCCGGCGATGAAATCATGGTGCCTGCGATGGGAGCTGTATCGCTGGGGAATTGAGAACTGCGTTCGCGCCGCCAGCTCTCAATCCTTCACGAAATCCCGCATCTCATAGAGCTTCGGGTCACGCAGTGGTTCTTTGCGGGCGGCCTTGGCGCGTTTCAGCATCTGGGTAAAAAGAGCGTCGCCACCCTCGCCCTCGTCCATGCCGCCGAATTCCGCTTCGAGCTTCTCTGGATCCTCGCCAGACTCGAGACGGCGCACCATCTCGCGTAGTTCAGGCGGGGTTTTGTCACCCATCATGTCGGTCATCTTGCGCATGAAGTGGCCGAGTTGGCGCGGATCGGGGTTTTCTTCATCCATGCCGCCCATTTCACGCTCCATGTCGGCCATAAAGCTCTCCATCTTCGACTCATCGATGCCAGCAAAGGGATCATCGCCGGTATCCTCCTTGGCTTTGCCGATCACCGCAAAGCGCGACACCCGCTTCTCCATTTTTAAGCCTTCACCATCGGGGCACACTGGCAACTTATCTCGATACCCCAGCGAACGCGCTAGGAAGGAATAAAGCTTGTTGTTGTCGGGGCAGTAGAACTCGTAGATCGGCATGGTGTGGTTGGGAAAGTCAGCGTGGACACTTTAATCAGCCTGACGCAGTGCTCAAGGAAAGCCACGCAGTTTACGAACCGTTCACGCTCTGCTCATTTCCCGTCCGGTTTCGCTACCTCGTGTGGGATACAACCAGCCAACATCATGAAGCGCCTAATTCTACTCTTCGTCCTTTGCCCTCTGCTCTCCGCCATGTCCCAGCTTCCGCTGGAACTCAAGCCCGGCACTCACATCGCCCTCATCGGCAATTCGCTCTTCGACCGTATGCGCGATGACGGCCAGTTTGAAGCGCTGATGCATCAGCGCTTTGCCAAAGAGCACCTCATCTTTCGCAATCTTTCTTGGTCCGCCGATGAAGTGGCTCTCCGCCCTCGCCCAGATGGCTTCGGCGACCTCAACCAGCATCTCACCGAGCACAAAGCCGACGTCATCCTTGCCGCTTTCGGCTTCAACGAGAGTTTCAAGGGAGAAAAAGGTCTCGCTGAGTTCGAGACGTTGCTGAAGTCTTTCCTCATCGAGCTGAAGAGCCATCGCTACAACGGCACCTCTGAGCCGCGCATCGTTCTCGTGAGCCCCACGGCCGCAGAGAAGCCTCACGAGCAGCTCAACGCTCAAATCATACTCTACACCGCCGCGATGAAGAAAGTCGCCGCCGCCGAGAAGGTGGCTTTCGCGGATGTCTTGAACAACGAACCGAGAACTGAGAACCGTGAACCGCAAACCACCAACGGCGTCCACCTCAACACTCAAGGCTACGCCGCCTTCGCTGAGCGCCTCTACAACCAGCTCACGCAGGAAACCGCACCGAAGCTCGACGCAGCCGTTCGTGCCGCCGTCGTCGAAAAGGAAGGTAAATTTTTCCAGCACTATCGCCCGCTGAACTACTTCTACATCAAAGGCGGCCGCATGGAGCCCTACGGCGTCGTGAACTTCCCCGGCGAACTCAAAAAGCTCCTGCAGATGACAGAGGTCCGTGACCAAGTCATCTGGGACCTCGCCAGTGGCAAAACATCCGTCCCATCCGCCGCATCGGTGCCATCTCTCCCCGACGACTCCCACACCGAAAAACTTCCCGTCATCACCGGCGACCGCCCCATCAACGAATGGGTCACACCCGCCGCTGAACTTGCCGCCTTCAAGATCGACCCACGCTTCGAAGTCAGCCTCTTCGCCTCCGAAGAAGACTTCCCGGAGCTCTTCGTGAAGCCCATCGCCATCCGCTTTGATGGCAAAGGCCGCCTGTGGGTCAGCACCAGCACCACCTACCCGCAAATCATGCCCGGCGAGGCACCGCAGGATAAAATCCTCATCCTCGAAGACACGAACGGCGACCACCGCGCCGATAAATGCAGCGTGTGGGCCGACAAGCTCGCCATCCCGCTCAGCTTTGAGTTCGGGAATGGCGGCGTCTTCGTCTCCGATCAGCCACACCTCACCTTCCTCAAAGACACCGATGGCGACGGCAAAGCCGACCACCGCGAAAAGCTGCTCACCGGCTTCGGCACCGAGGACAGCCACCACGCGTTGCACGACTTCGTCTGGAGCCCCGAGGGCGATCTCATCTTCCGCGAGAGCATCTTCCATCACAGCCAGGTCGAGACGCCCTACGGCCCCGTCCGCGCCCGCGAGAGCAGCTTCTTCCGCTACACGCCCGCCACCGGAAAGCTGCTCGCCTTTGGCAGCTACATGAGCACGAACCCCTGGGGCATCACCTTCGACGACTGGGGCTTCCACGTCGGCAGCCATCCCGTCTTCGCCAGCGCCGTGCATGCGCTCAATGCGCCCTACCCCGACATCCACATCCCCGCCGGCAACTATTTTCCGGCTTACAGCGGCACCTGCGGCCAGGAATTCCTCACCAGCAGCCACTGGCCCAAAGACCTGCGCGACAAAAAACACTTCATGCGCGTGCGCTACAAGCCCACCAACGAAGTCGAACTGCACGAGTGGGTGGAGCACGACACGCACTTCGAGGAAAAGAAAGTCGGCATCGTCTTCCAGAGCACGAACCTCAGCTTCATCCCCGTGGACATCCAGCAAGGCCCCGACGGCGCGATGTACATCGCCGACTGGTACAACCCCGTCAAAGGCCACGCCCAATACTCCCTCCGCGACACCCGCCGCGACAAAAAATCCGGCCGCATCTGGCGCATCACCGCGAAGGATCAAAAACTCGAAGCCGCACCGAAGATCGCCGGAGCGAGCATCCCCGAGCTGCTCGACCTGCTGAAGAGCGAAAACTACCGCACGCGGTATCGCGCGAAGGTGGAGTTGAGGGAAAAGAGTCGTGACGGCATCACTGCTGTTATTGAAAAACTCGGTTCGTATCCATTCTCTGCCGAGCAAGTCGGCGACACATATCTTCCCAAACACGAACACGTTTCACTCTGGAAGTGGCTTCGTGAATCTAACGATAATGTGAAGATCCTGGATCAGCATCACGATGCGCTCGCCCAAGTTCTTGATTCAAAGAATCATCTCGAAAGAGCGTGTGCTGTTCGGCAACTTCGTTGGATGGGAGCGAATGCTGCCATTGATCCAAACACTGCCGATCCTTTCGTGAAACATGTTCCCAAGTCGGGTGGATTGCTTCGCAAATCCACCAACGACCCCAGCGGCCTCGTGCGCCTCGAAGCGGCCATCGCGGCGAGTTACGTCGGCACGCCGGAGGCCTTGGCGGCCGCGCTCGATCTGCTGAAGCACCCGATGGACCCTTACCTCACCTACGCGCTGCGCACCTCGCTCGACAGCTACACACTGCAGCCGATTTGGAAGGGCAACACCGCCTTCATGCAGAAGCATCCCGAGCTCGGAAAGTTCCTCAAAGACAGCGAGCCCACCAAACCCGCGCTGATGGCGAAAAAGAAGAAGCCCGAGCCGCCGAACCCCTTCGACGCCCAGCCCGGCCTGCAAACCATCACCATCAAGACTATCCCCGAGCGCCTGCTCTACGACCTGCGCGAGTTCAAAGTGGCTCCCGGTGCCCCTGTAAAGCTCGTCTTCGAAAATCCCGACGTCACCCCGCACAATCTCCTCATCGTCCAGCCCGGCGCGGCGGACGAAGTCGGCATGGCAGGCAACGAAATGGCCAAAACGCCCGACGGCTTCGCCAAAGGCTTCATTCCCGACTCCCCGAAGATCCTGCACAAAACCAAGATGCTCAACCAAGGCGATAGCGAGACCCTCCGCTTCACCGCCCCGACCGCCAAAGGCAAATACCCCTACATCTGCACCTTCCCCGGCCACTGGCTCGTCATGAAGGGCGAGATGATCGTCGAGTAAAGTAGTGCTGGGCTTTAGCCCGCATCGCCTACCATGGTCCAACATCCATCCAAATATGACACGCGATCCATACGTAGCCGAGAAACGTCACCCCATCCGCATCGCAGTCGTCGCGATTTCGAGTGCCGCCGCCATTTTGTTCTGTCTGCATCTGACAACTTGGATAGCCGAGAGTCTTGGCTACACAGAGCGCGGTCGCGCCTGGCAGGCCGTCTATCGACTCAGCGATGCGATGGTCGAATTTCGCGATAAATCAGGCCGCTGGCCCGCAACCCTGGATGAACTGGAGAAAAAAGACCTGCTAAAGCACGAAGGCGTCTCCTTCACCTATGACCCCGTCAAGCACCTGATCACCCTGCCCACAATGTTTCGTCCTACCCTCGTCGAACGCATCTGCGGCCAAGGCGGTGGGGAAGGAAACTACGGCATGAATCTCGACGCAAAACGCTAAAGCTCATGACTACATCTGCACCTTCCCCGGCCACTGGCTCGTCATGAAAGGCGAGATGATCGTCGAGTGACTTGAGAATCGGCCTGCGGAATACACAGAATACGCGGAAACAGAAGTTCAACTTCTCGACCCATTCATTTCCGTGTATTCCGTGTGTTCCGTAGGCCCAATGAATTCTCTTTTTGTTCCCCCAGATTACTTCCAAGAACTGCCCGAGGTCTTCCCCGCTTCCACCCGCCCGCTCGAGATCGACCTCGGCTGCGGTGATGGCACCTTCATCACCGGCATGGCCGCGCAGCATCCCGAGCGCGATTTCCTCGGCGTGGAGCGCATGCTCGGCCGTGTGGACAAAACCATGCGCAAGATCGAGCGCATGCAGCTTCCGAATGCCCGCGTCATGCGCCTCGAAAGCGCCTACACCGTTGGCTGGTTGCTACCGAGCGCTGGTGTAAGCCGCCTGCATCTGCTTTGTCCTGATCCGTGGCCGAAGAAAGGCCACGCCAACCGTCGCTTGGTGAATCAAAGCGAGTTTCTCGATGGCTTGCACCGCATCCTCAATGCGGAAGGCGAATTCCTGCTCAAGACCGACGATCAGCCTTACTTCGAAGATGCTCTCGTCAGTTTCGAGTCACGCACCCATGAGTTCAAACGTCTCGATTGGCCCGACGACGCATTCTTCTATCCCACCACCGACTTTGAGCAGGACTGGCTCAACATGGGTCGTCGCATCCACCGTGCGAGATGGCAGAAGATCGGTCGTTAACTCGCCCATGTTCCGCCATTGCCTCCTCGCCGTTCTTTTCAGCCTCACGATCGCCCACGCCGCCGAAACCAAAACCCGCGTCGTTCTTGCTGGTGATTCCACCGTCACCGATAAAGCCGGCTGGGGCGCTGCCTTCGCCCAACTGCTGGGCCCCGATGCTGAATGCATCAACTTCGCCGGTGGCGGTCAAAGCAGCAAAAGTTTCCGCGACACCGGCAACTGGAAGAAGGTCATCGACTCGAAGCCGGCTTTCGTCCTCATCCAGTTCGGTCACAACGACATGCCCGGCAAAGGCCCCAAGCGCGAAACCGATCCTGAGACGACCTATCGCCAAAATCTGATCCGCTTCATCGAAGAAGCCCGCGCCATCGGTGCCAGACCCATCCTCGTCACCTCCCTGGCCCGACGCACCTTCGACAACGGCAAGATTCGCGGCGAACTCAAGCCCTGGGCCGATGCCGCCCGTCAAGTCGCCACCGAGCAGCAAATTCCCTGTGTCGATCTTTTCACCCGCAGCGTCGATTTGCACAACCAACTCGGCCCCACCGAGTCCGACACCTTCAACCCACCCGGTAAAGATGGCAAACTCACCGACCACACCCACCTCAATGCCCATGGTGCCGAAGTCATCGCCAAGATCATCGCCGATGAGTTGCGCAAAGTGATGCCGGAGTTGGGGAAGCTTTTGAAGTGACCAAGTCTTGCCTCTTGGCGCAGGGAACAAAGGCGTTTATGATCGAGGCGTGAAGTTTATCTCGGGCATCACTCGCCAGTTGATGGGATTCAAGCGCCTCGTTGGGGTGCTGGCACTGGCATGGGTGTTACAGGCCCAATCGCAGACGATGGACAAGGCCTGGTCGGAGCGTGAGACGAAGTTGGCGAACGAGTATCTGTCGTTGCTGGTGCAGCAGCCAGAATATGGTCGAGTGCTGGATCTGCTGTGGGCGCTGTATGAGAAGCATGATGCGACGAAGTTGCTGGTGGAAAATGTCTCGCAGCAGGCAAAGGCATCGAAGTTTCCGGCAGTGAAGCTGGTGGAGGCACATCTGATTCGTAAGAGCGGAAATTTGCAGCGTGCGGCGCAGTTGTATGATGAGTTGCTCAAGACTGACGGGAAGAATCTGACTCTGCTGCAATCTCGTGCGGCGGTGGCCCGGGAGCTATCTGATCCGGCGACGGCGTTCATGCTGATCAAGAAGGCGGCAGAGTTGGTTCCAGCTAATGATCCGCAGGGGCCGCTCATGTGGATCGAGCTTGGCGGCATGGCTCTGGCAGGTGGCAAAAATGCTGAGGCGGCAGATGCTTATGAACGTGCGGCGAAGCTGAAGCCGCAAGACATTGATCTGGCGCGGCAGGTGGCGCAGTTGCTGTTGCAAGCTGGATTCCCTGAGCGTGCGGCAAATTTCTTCGCCACACTGGCCGATCAAAAAGATCCGCAGCGCAAACTGGATGCGCTCTACGATCTGGCGCGCATCTATGAGCACGCTGACCAGTTTCCAAAAGCGGACAAGGCGCTCAAAGACGGCCTGGCACTGCTGCATTTTCGCGATGGTCGTTATTTCGATTTCTTCCGTCGTCGCGTACGATTGCATGAGCGGTTTGGAGCACTGGAGGACTTGCAGAAAGCATTGGTGACGGCTGCGAAGGCGGTGCCGCCCTCGGAGCAGGCGCTGCTGGATGCGATGCGCTTTTTTGAGATCACTGTGGAGCCGGATGAGCAGGTGAAGTGGCTGCGTGAGTTGGTGAAAGTGGTGCCGCAGGTGGAAGATTATCGTTGGGAGTTGGTGCGTACCCTGCTGGATCACGAAGGAGCTGTGGAAGCAGCTAAGCTGCTGGATGAAAGGCTCAAGGGCGATGGCAGCGATTTACCTGCGATTGTGTTGCTGCGCTGCGAGGCTGATTTGCGCAGTGGTGCTGCGGAAAGTGCAACGAAACGGCTGATCAAGCTGCTAGAGATTCAAAATGCAGCGGATGTCGAGAAACAGGTGCTCGTCTTTGCCCAAACACGGGCGCTGGATGCGGTGATCGAGAAAATTTTACGTTCGCGAGTGATGCGTGATCCGCAGAAAGCAGAAGCAGTGTTTGAACTGGCGGCTTTTTTCCGTGCCCGGCGTGATGTGGTGGCAGAGGACAATCTGCTGCGAGATTTCACCGGCGGTGCGGCGACGGAGTCAGAGCGTCAGCAGCGACTGGGCGATGCCTCCGCCTTTTTAGCGGCTAGCAACAACATCGACAGCGCGATCATTTTGGCCCGTGAGGCCGTGTCCAAACCAGGTGCTGGCCGTGAGGCGTGGGTGCGGCTGGCAGAACTACTCGCTGAACAAGGCGAGAATGAGGAAGCAGCGGAATGGGTGGAGAAAGCTTGGCATGCGAGCACGACAGACGAAGAACGCGTGGATGTGGATGAACGCATGTTTTCGATTCTCATGGGCGACACAAAATCGGTGGTGAAACCGGCAAATACTGGCGAGTTCAAGCTGCCGGATGCGTTCACGGGGTCGGGTTTCGCGAGCAGTGATGAAGGCGACGGCCCTAAGCGAGAAAAATTGCCGGAACGGCTGATGGAATTTGCGCACAAGGCAATTGCCGAGGCCAAGAATATCGATGCCAAGTCGAAAGAAGCTCAAGCAGTCAGGTTTCGTGGTTGTTGGTGGGCGACACGGACGGATCAATACCAAGACGCGTATGAACTTCTGCATCGGCTAGAGTTTGATCCAGTGACGAAGAAGCAAGCGCCGGTGTCATTGGTGGTGGAGCAGTTGAAGCTGGATCTGGCTCAGGTGGATGAAAATTTACCCTTGGTGGAGCGGCAATTGCGACGTCTCGCGGAACTGGATGCAGCTGGCCGTGTGCGTTACACACTGCGGTTGGCGGAATTGCTCATGGAGTCGGAACGCCGTGCGGATTCCGAGACGGGCAGTCCCGGCTGGAAGAGCGACACGCCGTTGTCGCCGCCGGGCGTGGCGGCGGCGAAAGTACTGGAGCGTGTGTATCGCGAATTTCCGGAGTCGGGGCAGTTGTTGTCAGCTCTCACGCAGATTTATTTTCTGCAACGGCGTCCGGAAGATGCCCTGAATCTATGGAAGCAGGCGGTTACACGTGTTGAGGGTCCGGCGGCGATGCCGTTGCTGGAGAGTTATGCGGACATTTTGCTACGACAGCACAAGATCGCAGAGCATGTGGAGGTGCAGGCGCAGATCATGGAGCGCGAGACGGAAGTGAAGCGACGGCGCGAGGTGCTGCGGCGCTGCATTGACCGCCTGACGTTTTCAGATGCGAGCGGTGGTGAACTGGCACCTAGCGTGGCACGTGACCGCCTGAAGATGCTGGAACGTGCGCTGTTGGATCGCGTGCAGCGGCACCCGTTCGACGGTTTTTATCATGAAGCATTATCGCAGGTGTTTGAGCGAAGCGGGGATCATGTGAAGGCGTTTGCCAGCATGAAACAGGCGTATTACACCGCGCCAGACACACCATTTTCGTTGGATCAATTGCGAGACTCGGCGCTGAAGGTGGCGGATCTGAAGTCGGCGATTTATTTCCAAAAACAGATCGCTGCGGCGGCTCCGCCGAAGGAGATCGCAGCGGAATCGCGACGGTTGGTGGAACTGCTGGAGCAGACGTTTCAGATCACGGAGGCAGATCGTGTGCGGCGGCGTTTGGAAAGCAGGTTCTCTCAAGATGCAGGAGCGTTGGAGGAACTGGCGAAGTATTATCAAACCACGGGCCAGGATGAAGCAGAATTGCGTGTATATGAGCAGATGTCGCGCGTGCGGACTTGGGATGGACGTGCGCGGCTGCGACTGGCGCTGAAGTGTCTGCGCTTCGCGGATGAGGTGGAGGCTGAGAAACAACTGCGGGTGGTGTTGAGCACGCCGGTGAAGGCCGGCAGCTATGCGCTGAAAGGTGTGCGTGCGCCGCTGCCACTGACAGATACGCGGCGCACAGGCGCTGGGGTGACGACGGGAGATCTGGTGTCGCTGCTCGATCTCGCGCCGGGTCTGGAGCGCAAGGAACTCGATACCTTGCGGGCATTTTTGGGACAGCCACGAGCGGAATTTGCCGAACTGCCCGAGGATGCAGCGCTGGTGCGGCTGCGTGCGATTGAGGAACTGGCGAAACTGCGCAGCATAAAAGGTGGTGCCGGATTGAGCTCATGGATCAAGCAGTGGAGCGAAGACACACAGGCTAACGAGGTGGAAAAGCTGTGGGCTTTTTATTATGTGGGTGCGGGCAAGGAGTTTCGTGCGGTGCTGCACAAACTATTGCCGGATACGAGCACGCTGGAGGCGCAGTTTTGCCTGCTGTGGCTGACAGTGCGCAGTCACGGAATGGCGGAGTCAGTGCAGTGGGCGGGTGAAAAAGGCTGGGCACCGCAGGTGATGAAAGCGCGCGCTGAGTTGCTGCAGGCGTGCGTCTCGATGCTGGCGGATGTGCCGGGCTTTCGCTATCGCCCAGAAGATCTTCAAGTGCTGGGTGATTCGCGTGTGCTGCGCACCGCAGCAGTCATCGACCTCGCGCGTAAGCTCGCAGACAAGCAGCGCTATGATGAGGCGTTGGCCTTGGGCGGATGTTTGCCGCGCACTTCGCCCGAAAATGAGATGGGTTACTCGCAGTTTTTGGCACGCATTGCGGAAAGCGCAGAGCGCTGGGATTTGGCGCGGCAGTATCTCGATGCAGCAGTGCGTGGGCCGGTCGCTGCAGAAAATTATCGCATGAGTTACGATCCATTCCTGCTGAGCGTCACGCTGCTGAGTAGGATGGCAAATTCTGAGCAGCAGCGCGAGGAGGCGCTGCGCATCGCATGGCGGCGGCTGCAACGCACCCAGCCATCCGCGATGACCTCGATCCGTAAAGCGACGTTGGCAGGTCTGGCGGGTGCGGAACAGCAAGGTGCAGCGACACTGGGGCGATTTTTGTCGGGCCCGTTTCTGGCACAACGCGACATGGTGGAGTCCAAAGGCAGTCTGGTCCCGCAGGGTGCATCGCGTTATGACGAGCCACTGCATCTGCGCAGCCTGTGGGAGGAAACGCAGGAGATTGAGGCACTGATGGTCCAGCAGGGACTCGGCAAGGTGGTGAGCGGCGCGAACGCCACGCTCGCTGCGCATTCAGGTGCGACGATGTTGGGCCCGCGTTCCGATTCGGAGTTCGGCGAATGGCGCATCAATGAGCTGCTAGGCAGGCTGCGAAACTTGGACTACCCGACACGGAAGCGGCTGATCCGCGAGCATCTGGCAGCCGTCGATTTGCGCACCGAGCACTCGGTGGACACACTGGGAAATCTCGGCAGCCGGTTGGAGACCGCAGGCATGGTGCGCGAGGCGATCAGCATTTACAGCATGCTGCCTGATCGTGCGCCGTCGAATCCTGATTATGCGCTGTGGATGCTGCGCGTTTGTGAAAATTCGATGGAGATCGAGCCTGGGCTTGGGTTTGCACTCAAGCTCCTGCTCGCTGAACCGCCGCTGAAGCCACCACAGCCTGGAGATGACACGCTGCGCGAAAAACATGCGCTTTTTCTCGCCCGCGATTTCAATGTGGATGAACTCCGCCGTCAGGGTTTTCGCGAGCAGTTTTCACAGGTTCTTGAACGTCGCCGTCCGCACGAGGTTTCCTACCTGCGTGAGCTTGGGCTGTTGCTTGAACGCATGCAGGACGGCAAGGCAGCGCTCTCCGCTTGGGATCGTTTGCACGCGTCGTATGTCGTCAATGATCAGGCCGGAACTGACCTTGATGTGGAGGCAAGTCTGCACCGTGGTCAGATTCTGCAGCGTCTGTCACAACCTCAGGCCGCGCTGAAGTTGTTGCGCGAAGTTTCATTGGCGGAGCCGATGGATGCAGCGGCGCAGGGGGTGTTGAAGCTGCGCTGTCAAATCGCTACAATCATCGGCGATTGGGCTGAAGTGCGTGAGCTAATGACGATGTGCGTAGAGCGCAAATCGCTGACTTGTGTGGTAGCACTGGCGGCTGGACTGCGCACGCATGATCGGTCCACCGAGGCGCTGAATTTACTCACGCAAGCCGAGCGGACGCTCAAAGACGATCATGAGCGTTTCACGCTGCGTTTGGAACAACTCAAGGTGTTGGTAACGGATGCGAGCTGGACGCCGGAACGTGGCCGCGCACAAATTGCCGCGTTGTTCCGCGTGACGACTCGGGATCAAGACACGCTCAAAGACATGCATCAATGGCTCAAGGAGCTTGCGAGTGGAAAATTGGCGGCGGGATGGATGACTGTGCTGCGCACCGAGGCACGGGCGGGAGCAGATAGCCCGCTTGCCGCACTGGCTTTGAGTTCCTTCACCGCCAAGCTGCCACAAGATGCAGAGGCTGATTTCATCACTGCATGGCAGAAGGCCGAGGAAAAAGATCGCTCCTGCATCGAACTCACTGCGGAAGCGTTGTTGAAAGCGGAGCGTGCAGCGTGGGCCTGGAATGCGTGTGAAATCGTGGCGGGTATACCCACTTTGCGTGAGCAGGGTCGCAAGCTACCACTGGCCGTGCGCGTGGCGCACGCTTTGAATGATGAAGCCGCAGTGCAGGAGTTTTTCAGCGAAACACTGCGTCTTTCCTTTCCTGGCGGCGTGCAGACCATTGAATGGGCACGTGCGTTTGAGGATACCGGTCATGCGGGGCTGGCCCGTGAGCTGTTTGATGCCGCTTTAAGGCATCTCGATGGCACAATGGCCCTACAGCCAGAGCTGTTCGCTGCTTATGCACGATTCCTCCTGCGTCAGCGTGATTTTGAGGCAGCGGAGGCGTTTCTCATGCGCATGAACTGGGCGCTGCCGAATGAGTCAGCGAAACTGGTCTTTGAACTCTATCAAAGCTGGGGCAGACTCGCTAGCATCGAGACGGAACTGCCTAAGTTCCATCTACCCGGTGCGGTGAGGCAGGAGATTTTCTTCCTCACCCGCCAGCTCTCCGCCAAACCCTCATCTCAACCATGAACCACTTCGCTCGAATTCTGACTTGCCTCAGTGTGGTCGTGGTTCTGTGCCAGTGCTCCAGCACGGAGAAGAAAACGACGAGTCCGGCGGAGCAGACCCTAGTGCAGCGAGCCATGGCAAAGCCTGACGACAAAAAGCGCAGCCAGTTTGAAAAATACATTGGCGGCAGCGGCCATGGCCCGCAAGGCAGTGCTGGCACCTACTTCCAGAAGCAGATGCATCACTCCAAAAGCTTTTCCGGTGGTAACTCTTTTGCCGGGCAGAAGCAGTTTAAAACCGGGCAGAGCTGGTTCAGTAAATCCAAGGCCCCTGGAATGGATCAAACCTATGCGTTGGGTGACAAGACTCCTTCAGGACTGAACGGACAGTTTAAGGCTGGCCAGTCACGGTTTGGTGGCATGCAGTCTCGCGATGGCGGCTCCGCCTTCAAAGGTGCCGACAGTTTCAAAACCGGTTCCGCGCTTACGCGTTCTAAGAGCATCGGCAAACCGCCTAACATCATCGAAAACTACAATGACATGGGCGGCAAGAAGAGTGCCTATTCTGAAGATGAAGTGCGCAAGCTCTTGAATCGGAACTGATCTCTCGATGGATGCGCGTTGGTGGCGGCGTATTCGTTGGATGAAATCCAGCCTGCTTTGCCTTCTTGCCTTAGTTTCCGCTTCTTCCGCTCAAGAATTGCCCAAGCTCGATCTTCCCGGTGTGCGTGAGCAGCACTTCATGATCCCGATGCGCGATGGCGTGAAGCTTTCCGCCTATCTCTACCTTCCTGAGGGCGATGGGAAATGGCCGGTGGTGTTTGAGCAGCGTTACGCGGCCCTCACCAGCGCTGGAACACGCAAAAACTCCGCTGACCTCGCCCTGCGTGGCTATGCGGTTGCGATGGTGAATTTTCGTGGATCGCAGCTCAGTGAAGGCAAATACGTCGGTTATCGCGCTCTTGCCTGGGGTGAGTTGAAAGATGGCTACGACACCTGTGAATGGCTCGCCAAGCAATCGTGGAGCACGGGCAAAGTCGGCACGTTTGGCAGTTCACAGGGCGGTTTTGCGCAGAATTTTCTCGCCGCCACTCAGCCGCCGTCTTTGAAGTGCCAGTACATGGTCGATACCGGCTTGAGCCTGTTTCAAGAAGGCTACCGCATCGGCGGCGTCACTCGACCTGGGCGTTTCGCTGACTTCGGCGCGAACTGCCGCAACCCCGAAGACAACGCCACTCTACTGCGCGAGTGGGACCAACACCCCGACTATGACGACTACTGGCGCGCCGAGGATTGCACGCTGCATTTTGACAAAATGAACGTGCCCTGCTTCACCATCGGCAGTTGGTTCGACTTTATGGTGCAGGGCAGTGTGCAGAGCTTCATTGGCCGCAAACCGAATGCGCCGCAGCAGCTTTTGCTCGGTCCTTGGCTCCACGGTCGCCTCAACAAAAGCAGCAAGGTGGGAGATCTCGTGTTTCCTGACAACGCCACGTGGCCCGAGGTCGAGCACATGGTGCGCTGGTTTGATCACTGGCTGAAAGGCACCGCCAACGGCATCGAAAAAGATCCCGCCGTGCGCTATTACGTCATGGGTGCCAACGAATGGCGTGCCGCCGAAAACTGGCCGCCTGCGGTACAGAAAACCAGCTTCTACCTGCAGGACGGCGGCGCATTGGAATCTGCTGCGCCCACCGCCACTGCCAGCGGCACCAGCTACGAGTCAGATCCACTCAAGCCCATGGTCATCGCGGGTCGTTCTTTTCCAGGAGCCAAGGAAGTGAGCGAGTTCGAGCAGCAGAAAGAGGTGCGCACTTGGACGACGGAACCACTGACGCAGCCACTCGAAATCACTGGCGAGATCGAAGCCGAGTTGTGGGTCAAATCCACCGTCACCGACACCGACTTCATCCTCCGCGTCTCTGACGTGCAGCCCGACGGCCGCAGCATCCTGCTCATGGATTACCCACTGCGTGCCCGTTATCGCGAAGGCTTTGACCGCCAAGTGCTTCTCAAGCCCGGCGAACTCGCGAAGCTCAAGTGGCACATCGGTTGGACCAGCATCGTGCTCGACAAAGGCCACCGCCTCCGTGTTACCGTCTCCAGCTCAGGCGCACCGCTCTACGAGCCGAACAATCAAACCGGCGGGCCACAAACCGTCGATTGGATGAAGGAAACGAAAACCGGCACACACACCATCCTGCACGAAAAAGAGCATTCCTCGCGCCTCTTACTGCCCATCATTGCGCATTGAGGCATTTCCGCCTAGTTCACGGCGCATGCGCATTCTCCACACCGCAGACTGGCATCTCGGCGCCCGCCTCGTCGAGCGTGATCGCCTGCCAGAGCACGCCGCGTTTCTCGACTGGCTCATCGACACACTGCGCAGCGAGAAAATCGACGCACTGCTGCTCAGTGGCGATGTCTTTGATGCCGCGAACCCGCCGCAGGAGGCCGTCGCGCTCTACTTCGACTTCCTCAAACGTCTCGCCGACCTCAAAACGGTCAAGGCCGTCATCACCGGTGGCAATCACGACTCCGCCTCTCACCTCAACGCTCCACGCGAGCTATTGCGCCGCTTCGAGGTGCATGTCTTTGGCCACGCCGGAGACAACATTGTCGATCTCGGCGGTGCCGTCATCGCCGCCGTGCCGTTTCTGCGCGAGCGCGACCTCCGCGAAGCCGCCGCAGGCGAAACCATGGCCACGGTGCATGAGCAGGTCCGAGCCGCCATCCGCGCCCACTACGCCGCGCAACTAGCCGCATGCCGCGACATCGCAAAGAGCCGACCCGTCATCGCCATGGGCCACCTCACTGTGCTAGGTGCCACCACCAGCGACAGCGAGCGCGACATCCACATCGGCAATCTCGGTTCTGTTGGTGCAGACATCTTCGCCGGCTTCGATTACACCGCCCTCGGTCACCTGCATCGCCCGCAAAAGGTCGCTGGCAATGAAACCGTCCGCTACAGCGGTTCCCCCATCCCGCTCAGTTTTTCCGAGGCCACGGACAAAAAATCCGTCGTCATCATCGATATTCTAAGCCCTCACACCGCAGAGGTGGGAACGCCGCAGAGTTCAGAATCTCAAAACTCATCTCTGCGGCGTTCCAATCTCTGCGGTGTAAAAATTCAGACCATTGATGTCCCCACCACTCGCGCTCTCGTCCGCGTCACCGTCAATCGCGCCACGCTCGCCGCCGATCTCGCCAACGTGCCCGCCGGAGCCTGGGCCGAGATCACGGTGAAGCTCGACACACCCGAGCCAGACCTCGACCGCCAAGTCCGCGAAGCTGCCGCTGCCCGCTTCGAAACACTCAAAGTCCTCACCGACCTTCCCGCCAGTGAAAATACCCCCTGGCAACCCACCGGCCCCACCCTCAGCGAACTCCAGCCCCGCGATGTCTTCCGCGAACTGCTCAAGGAAAAGCAGATCGAAGGCGAGGAACTCAGCGCCGTATTTGATGAACTGCTGGCGTTGAGGGAGGAGAAAGTGATACGGTAATTCAAAGACCTTATGAAACGTACATCCATCGCTAAGCTGCTCTGCGCATCACTCTTGATGACATTGACTTCGTGTGAAGACTCCGTGACATCGAAACCCGCTGCAACAGAGCTTGTTGGGTTGTGGAAATGCAAAAAATTGCCTGATGGATTCCTCAAGAGCGCGGGCGGTCCAGTTCTTGTAGAGTGTTCGATCCAGTTTAATCTCGATGGAACGTTTGTGGCAAAATCTTTGCCTGAGCGCGATCCATATCGTTTGGCGGATTCGATAGGGAAGTGGGACATCCTCGATCCTTCGAAGACACCGAGCGGAGAGTGGTCGGTTGAGATTGACGGCACTTTTCTTCGATTTGCTCGTCGAGGCGGGAAGTTACTGCTCAAGCAGTCCATTGATGTGCTAGCAGGTTATCGAGCCGAATACGAACGTGAAAGAGCCGAATAGCCCTCTTTCCGATCTCAGCCGTGCGCCTCCTTAACGTCCGACTCCAGAATTTCAACTCGCTCAGTGGGACGCATGAGATGCGGTTTGATGTGGGGCTTCAAGGCAATGACAAGGTGGAGCAGAGGATAAATCTGCGGCGGTAATCAAGACATCAGCCCCTGAATGTCGATGAGTTGAAGCTGGCGACCCTGAGCTTCTGGCACCGCATCGATGCAAACGTAGCGCTCATCGCGACTGCTGCGCGGATGGCAGTCCACGCGCCACTCGCCAGCGTATTCACGCGGCAGGTGGAACTCGCCGAGGTCGATCCGTTTGTTTGTCGCGATGTGATAGAGATGTGGCGTCTGGATGCGGCGAATGCCTTGCGGATAGGTGTCGTTGAGAATCCATTCGTTATTCTTCAGGTAGGTCAGGTGGCCACCTTTATCGAGCACGCCGTGGCCGATCTCGGCGACGATGCCGCTGGCTTTGTCCTCAAAGAGGAAATCACCCCAGTCGGTGTTGCCGAGCCAGTTCTTGGCCTGCGAGAGGATGTGCGTGGCATCACGCCAGATGAAATGAGAGGCATAGCCGTTCGGAATGACGATGCGCATGTCGCTGCCGTCCATGTTTGCGGTGATAAGGCGCGTGAGATGGCCGCCTTTGGGCTGTGTCCAGCGGTGGAACATGATGAAGCGCTTGCCATCCGGGCTGCAAAGCAGGTGATAGGCGTGATGCTTCGAGTCGGAATGGTTTTCCATGACCTCACCCGTCTTCGCGAGTGTTTCGTGGCTCACGATGAGTTTCTCCGCGCCGGTTTCGAGATTCACATGCGTCACGCCACTGCCTGCGGGTGCCATTTGATCAAAAAAACGGTCGCGGATGCCTGCATAGCCATAACCGGGGCGACAGTCAGCCACGCGTGCGAAGTCGCAGCTTACAGCTTCTTTGCCATTCGGGCTCAAAGCATAGATCGGAGCCGGAATCGTGTGCTTCTCGCCCGTTTTCACGTCGAGGACATGGCTGACGAATTTGTCCTTCTCGCGGTCGTTCCAGATCACCTTCGATTCGGTGCCGGGGATCCACTGCAACATGCAGCCCTGCTGCCAGCACCATGCGTTCGACTTGCCGAGTGGAATCCACTTGTCCTTCTCCTGCAAATCGACCATGCCCACCTCGATGACATCGTCCGCCGTCGGTGAGCGATGCTCAAAGCTGGCTTTGTTGCTCAGCACGAAGCGATTGTCGGGCGAGAACTGCAGCTTGTCGTAATAAGCGAACCAATGGAATCCTGGCCCCTTCGTGATGATACGCGTCGGCGGGAACGGCATAGGCGAGGTGCCTTGAGCTCGGCTGCTGAGGGCACCGAGTGCGAGCGTGGAGAGGAATTGGCGGCGGTTAGGGCGTGGACTCATGATCGAAAAGTACGTGTGAGGAACGAAGATGTGTTCAAGCTGCGAGTTCGGGCCACCAACTTCGTATTCCATAGTAATGAATCGCATTTTCTCTCTTCTTTGGCTCGCCGTCGCTATTCCTACTCACGCCGAGGACTGGCCGCAGTTCATGTTCAACTCCGCACACTCGGGCAATGCGGCTCAAATCGACCTCGATGTCGAAAAACTCGGCCTGCAAGGTGCGGTGGCGATGACGGATGGCATTTACACCTCGCCCGTCGTTGCAGGAGGCAAAGTCTATGTCGTCGATGGCTCGGGCTGCGCCGCTTGCTTTGAAGCGGCGACCTTGAAGGAGGTCTGGCGCTTTCAAAGCAAGGGCGGCAAGCAAAACGTGAACAACGTCAGTTCACCGGCCATCGTGGGGAATTACCTGCACTTCGGCACCACGGCGGGCATTTACTATGTGCTGGATCGCACCACGGGAGCGGTGGTGAAGGAAATCGACTGCAAAGAGCCGATCTTCAGCACGCCGGTCATCGGCAAGGATCGCGTCTATTTCGCCACACTCGGCGCGCAGGTCTATGCGATCACGAATGACGGTGACGTGAAATGGAAATGGGATTTCGTGAAGGAAGTCGTCGGTTTCCAAGGAGATCGCTGGAGCGGTGAAGCCTGGGCCGCCTTTTGCATGGATCGACTGAAGGCGACGATGAAACCAGGCACCAAACTCACGTCCAGTGATGGTCGTGTGAACTGGAAAGACCATTTCGTGTGCTCACGCGACATCTGCCTCATCAAAGGCAACACGGTGGTCATTCCTGCCGGTGGACGCACGCTCTTCCTCGAAGATACTGGCGATGCGCCAAAACTGAAAGCCACCGGCGAGATCCCCGAGTGGTCCGGCAAAGAGTTCCCCGCCACCTTTGGCCAAAGCGCCGATGACGACGGCAACGTCTATGTCCAATGGCATCGCCGCGACAACGCCGGCCGCGTGGACATCATGCGCCTCGAAGGCGACACGCTCAAAACCGGCGACTTCGTGCCCGGCACCGATACGAACATTCGTATGGATGGACTGTTGAGTTTTTCGCCCGTAGCGATTCGTGGGAAGGATGTGTTTCGCGTGAAGCCGGAGACGGGGCGGGGTTTGATCAGGCACAACATGGCGAGCAAGGAGTCGCAGATGCTGAGTGGAGCGGGTGCGATTGCGCCGCCGGTGATCACGAAGAAGCATGTGATCTTCGGCGATCTAAATGGGACAATTCACGTCGTGCCACTGGCTGGAGGTCCAACGATCCAACTCACAGGAATCAAGGAACGCGCAATAAGCGCACCTGTCGCTATCGCAGACGGCTGTCTCTATACGGCTAGCGAGAACGGCACTTTAGTGAAGTATTCCACTTTAGCGAACAAGGTCCCGTTGAGCATGGTGCATTCGATACCTTCGCGAATCCGCTCTCCCATCACCGGCAAACTCGCCGACGCCAAATACGACTGGTTCACCAACTACGGCAACTTCGCCGGGCAAAACGCGAATGATCAAGGTCTCGCACCGCCATTGCGCATGCGTTGGGCACGTCGCCTCGAAGGCACGGTGAAGCATCTGCCGGTCTGTGGCGGCGGACGGCTTTACACGCATACGGCGGAGGGTCAGATCATCGCGTGTGAGCAAGACACGGGTCGACTGCTATGGCGGCGCTGGTGGCCGGATGTGTATTTGAGCTTCACATCACCGCTCTACATCGACGGCAAGCTTTTGATCCCACAAGCAGGCATGAAGAAGTCCTTCGTACGCTGTCTCGATGCCGCAACGGGTAAGATGCTGTGGGAAGCGTCATTCACCGGCTCTCCAAGCTGGAGTCGTCAGTTCCCACCAGTTGTCGCAGGCAATGTGGCCATCTACGCGAGCGGCAGTGGCGATTATGCGCCGCAAGGCAGCGAGAAGCCTTACACCTTCGGCGGCGAGCCTGTGGTGCCCAAAGATGGTAGTGAGGTGATGAGCTTCATCTACTCGAACGACAATCCGTATTACCCGAAGAACCATCACCCGCGCGTGTGGGCCTGGGATCTCGACACGGGCAAGGTCGTGTGGGAGAAGGATTTCTCCGATCAAGGCCGCGGTGGCAATGATTGCGGCATCTGCATTCTCGATGGCAAGCTCTACTACAGCGTGTTCTTCGGCTACGATGCCGATCAGCGTGCGCGTCGTGGCCTGCCCGTGAAAAACAACGGACTCACCGTCTGCGCTGATCCGAAGACCGGCAAAATCCTCTGGCAGACCAACGACTACTACGTCACCGCCAAATGCACGCTCAGTGCCCGCGATGGCAAGCTCTATATCGGCGGCAATAACAAAGCACAACTCGGCACCGAAGACCGCTTCGTCTGGTGTATCGATGCCAACACCGGCAAACTCATCTGGAAGTCCGACGCCGTCACATCCGCACTCAATGTGGTCAGCGTTGGCGAGAAATACATCTTCTCCAATGCCCTGCGCGGCAAAGGCAATGTCTTCGATCGTGACACCGGCAAGGTCACTTACAGCATCCTCACCAACTACGCCTGCTGCCGCTTCACCATGAGCGAACCTTATGTGCTCGGAGCCAACATGGACATGATCGACCTCAGCCAGGAAGGCAAACTCGTCTCCACCGGCCCAGCCATCGACTCACGCGAGTGTCTCGGTGCCGTGGTGAGCAACGGCCGCATCTTCTACACCTCGCAAGCCAGCGGTTTCGTAGTGTCTCAGACCTACGGGCCGGAATCGAAAAATCTGCCGCCTGCGTGGGAGGTGCGCGAAGCAAAGTAGCCAATGTCCTGCTTTGGTTGTTCGTCCGCAGCATGTGCTGAGATCAAACAGACGGCTGTAAGGACCCACGATATATCAGCGGCGGTGGATGGAGATGACTGGCTTATTCATGGTTTGGTGGCGGATTCTTCGATGACGCCGAGGGCAAACTCCCGCTCGATGCAGGGGCCACACAAGGTCAACAGTTCACGAGCCTCCTTCACTGATCCTCCGCTCGTGGCCCGCCTCCAGGCCGCTTGGGCGGAAAAAGCGTCGCGCAACACACCGGTGGGTACTTGCAGCGCCATCGCACGGAGTTCGAGCACGTTTTTCACCTTTTCACCGAGCACACCGCCCAGCGTGCCGCTCACTTTTTGAAGATCCGGATTGTTCGCATGACTCACCAGCCAATGCAGCGCCGCCTCGGGCTTGTCATTGGCGAAGGCTCTGATCCAGTCATCAGGCAGCAGTTCGATGCGCGCCGCTTTGTCCGGCAGTTGCAGGATGAGGTCCATCGCCTTGGCACGGTCGATGCCGGATTTTTCCTGATAGCAGACAACCTCCAGAACTCGCTTGCGCAGCACGGGATCATTCATTTTTAAAGCAGCCGCAAAGGCATCCTTCGGATTCTCACGCCCCCAGGTGGAGGCGACCTGGTCCAGCGCCTTGTATCGCAAAAAGGGATCTTCGATCTGTGCGGCCCACGCAGCGTAACCTTGCGGGTCTTTCTCCGCGCCATTGGCCAAAAGCTGCTCGATTCCCGACTCCTGAAGCACGCTGTCATCCTCCATGGCAGTCACCCATTGCCAGGCGGAATCGGCATCTGTCTTGGACCACTCGAACAGAATGCGGCTCAACGCCATATTTTTGAGCTGCGGGGAGGTGATAGTTTTCATCGCTGCGAGCGCGGCTTCTCGATCCAGTTCGGTCCAGCGCATGAACAATAGTTCAACGGCCCGACGTCGGACATCTGGATAGCGCGATCCAAGGATGACTTGCAACATGGCTGGCAGCTCCCCGATGTCGGCTTTTTCGATAAGCATGTTAACGTCCGGCCATCTCTGCGGTGTCAGCCGCGGCCCTAGTCGTTCCGTGCGGGACAAACTGCGAGCTGGCATCGGTGGAGGTGGCGAAGTTTGGGTTTTTGCCACCACCGCAGCCTTCTTGGCTGCTACAGCAGGGGGATGAGCCATGGGTGCCTCCGAAGATGCGAGCCAGAACCCCGCGAAGGCTGCAGCGACATGCAGAAGGAGCTGAAGGCCCCATTTCATGGTGCAGCCTCCAGCCCATAAGCCTTTAAAAGTTTCGCCCGCATTTCGAGGCTCATGAGCTGTTTCGCCACAGCACTTTGCAACCAGGCGAGCGCCGCGTTGCGGTCGGTTTCCAGCCAGTCCCCTGCATGACGCTCCAGATTGTTTGCCCGCACCTGAGGTAATTCGATTTGGGCGTCGAGCCTGATGCCGCGCTCCGGATCGCTGATGCCGGCGACCCAGGCATGGCCTGCGAGTAACTGATCACGTTTCACCGGGTCCGTTTCGGCTGCGATCCAGCGCTCGATTTCCTCAGGAGCTATGTCGCTCAGGCTCACTCCAAGTGTCCACTCCACCGAAACGGCACCCTTGTGTCCCTGGGCCTTCATCTTTGACAAAATCGCCGAGGTATTTCGCCATGACCCAGCCTGATTGGCAAACTCGACCAAACCTTCCGCCAGATAAGCCCGGCTATCGTCATGAAGCGTCGCGGCGAATGTGGCGACGCGTTCCGCAGGCAGTCGCGCGAGACCAAAGGCGGCCCTGACAAGCACGACGTTGTTGACTCTGTCAGTCGGCAGCGTCTCCAGAAAGTGCAAGACCTCCTCCGAATCGTAACGGCTCCATTCCGAGATCAACTCGTTCAGCACCATGTCCGCTGTTTGGCTGCGGGGCAGGCTTAGGACGATTCGCGTCAGTACCCGTGGATCAAAGCGACGGAAATTATGCACCAACTGCTGAGCGATCTGGCCGCGCTGCTCTTCGGTGGTCCCCGCGTTCTTGAGAAACAGCGTCTCCGCTGCGGCTGCGTCGCCTTTGTCCATCTGGCCCCACACCCACTCCAGCGAGGCGGTGACGCTGGTGAATGCGGGCGGTGGTTCGTAGAAGAGATCGACAGACTGAGTCACGTTGGCCTTCACGGCTTGTTTCTGCTCTGCCTTTGGCTCAGCTGCAAGTGGCTCTGGCCGGTTCCACATTCCCACACCCGCCCCGAGTGCACCGCAGAGAGCGCAGGTCAGAAGTGTTCGAAGGGGAAGGCTCATCAACTCCAGAGAAACGTCTCAGCACACGTAACCTTGGAAATTCACTACTTCAGTTTAGCGTCGAGTTCTTCCAGCTTGAAACGAACACTCACAACGTAAGCCGGTTCGCCCTCGGTCCAGTGACCGTAGGTGGTGGTGACGAAGGTGCCGTCGGGCAGAAGCTCGACACCGGGATAGGTGCAGTCGGCGCCTTTGGTGTTGTCCATGATGCGGATGCGATACTGGCCTTCGGTGCCATACACAATGTCGTCGTATTTGCCGACCCAGCCGACCCAATCGCCCTTCGTGGGGCTGACGTGTGTCGTATCACGGAATGAGATAAACAGGCGGCCATCCGGCGCGTATTTCGCAACGTGGCGGTCGCCGGTGAGCGCGGCAGGCAGTTCCTTCGGCTCGGTCCATGTCTGGCCTTCATCATTCGAGAAGATGACGAAGGAGTTGTACTTGCGGCTATTCTCACGCAGCAGAACCGCGATCTGCTTACCATCTGGCGAGCGGAGTGCTCCCGGCTCGCACAAACTCGCATCCGGCAGCATCGCGATGGGCGCTGGCACGCTCCAGGTGAGGCCACCATCCTTCGATAACGAGGTGTAAATCCAGAAACGCCAGGCTTTGGCGGGAGCCCCACGGATGTGGCGTCCGTCATCGTGGAAGAAGGCGAGATAATGGCCCGGCGTCTTCAAATTGATCACCGTGGCCATCGTGACGATGCCGCCGAAGTCGCCGATGGGTTTCATCTCGCTCCAGTTCGCGCCATCATCCTCCGTGACGGCCATGCGGATCGGATACAGCCCGCTGAACATGATGATGCGCTTCTTTCCCGCTGCATCGACGACACGATGCAGCGTCGGTACTTCAAGCGAGGTCTCCCACGACTTCGGTGTCGGCAAACGCTCACTCCAGGTCTTGCCGCCATCGTAACTGCGTTTGTAAACGATGGCACCACGTCCATGACCCTTCGGATAGACCGTGAGCATGGTTGTATGATCATCGAGCAGGACAGTGGTGGGATGGCCGAGATACTGTCCGGGTTCGCGATCCACAATGACCTGACGTTCCTTCTCCGCACTGATGTCCACGATAGGAATCGTGTAGCCGGGTGGGAGTTGTGTTTTGAGGTTCTTCGGTGGGGTCAGTGTGACGTCGGCTTTTTGCAGCTTGGTCTGAGAAAATGCGGGGGTGATGAGTAGCAGCGAGAGCGCTGCGATAGGTCGGAAGTGCATGATGCAAAGTCAACGCTCTGCGATGGGCCAGCCTAACGAGGATCAATGCCGTAATTGCCGGTCTTCTCTTGGCTAGGGAGCTTCGGCTTTGAAGCCTGCGGCCTGTCCTCGGCAAACCAGTGGTTGCTCTCAAAGCGGAAGGTTTCGGGTGCTGTGTCGCCCCCGATGTTGATTTCGATTTGAACTTGGGAGCGCTGAAAGACGATGCGATTATCTTTGATGAGGACGTTTCGGCATGGAGCGAAGCCCGGCTCGCGGGTTTCCTGAAGAATACGGAAGATCCATTTCGTGGGGAAGCGGATGGCGTTGCCAGTAAACTCCGCACCATCGACGCCGACAAACGCGGCTGCGCACATGCTGCCTTCAATGAGATTGTCACGCACGATGAGACGGGCAGCCTCACACTTCGCTCCCTGCGGGCGGAAGTATTCGAGACCGGTAGAGCCACCGATGTTGATGGGACGCTCACCAGCGTTGGTGAAATGACATTTCTCGACGGTCACATCGCTCGTGCCACCTTTAAGCTGAACCCCGGCGCTGGCGGTAAAGCCTTCTTTGCCGATGAAACGGCAGCCTGTAATCAGCGACTGATGGCATCCGACGAAGTCGATCCCCTGACCGCCCCAACCGGTGATGGTGCAGTCACGGATCGTCAACTTGTCGAGACCAGAGCACTTGATGCCATCGTGATTGCCGCTGGGGCCAATGTCGCTGACCTCGATGTGATCGAGCGTTATGCCGGTCACAGGATGATCAAGCTGTCCACCATCATCGAGGTTGAGTCCATTGCTGCTTTGACCCGTAATGTGAAGGTGCCGTAGCGTAAGATCAGCACAACGACTGAACTGCCAGCCTGTCTTGCCACCTTTGAAAACTGGCGGCTGTTTCGGGTCAAGCGCCTCGATGGTTAGCTTCTCAATATCGCTGACTAAATGTCCGCCGGGATACTCGCCAGGGGCGATTTTTAACACTGTGCCTGCCTTGAGATTGCGTAAGGCTGCGCGGAGCGAATCTGCATCTCGCACGATGATCTCGTCGGCGACCACAATTCCGGCGAAGAATAGGAAAGCAGCCGCTTTCATGGTTTCGTCAAACCATCAGGAAGCGTCTGGAGTCGCTCGATTTCAGTGACCTCATGGAAGAACCACGGCTTGTTGTCCTTCGTCTTGAGGATAATCGTCTTGCTGGCGTATTTCACACCATCGTGTTCCTTCCAGTCGCTGAAGCGGTAGAAGTCCCCACGCCAGTCGAGGCGTTTGAGAAGGTTGGTCTCCTTGTCGAAATAAAAACTCATCGCGGGGGTGACGCTGCCGCTGACTTGAAGGCCAAAGCAGACTTTCCCTTCGTCAGTCAGGTCGGCGATGGTTTCGATCTTCGATTTCTCATCGACCAAAATGCCAAGTGTCCAAGCCCACACGTCATCTTTGGCCGGCTCGACAGCGCGCTCCTTTTTGCCAATCCACCAAAAGCCGGGAACATCGAGAATGGACTCGCGGGTGGAGGGCTTTTTGCCCTCATCAGGCTCAGGAGTGCTGCCAAAATGAAAGACCTCTTTGATGCGGAATATCTTCAGCAGTTTGTCCTTACCACCGACGGCCCTGAGGGTCTTTTCGACGAGCGGTTTAGGATCGGCTGTTTGCGCAAAGGCTACTGTGACAAAAAATAGAGGGAGAATGAAACGGAGCATGGTGTGTGCGGGTAAAACGATTCGAGAGAGACATTCTTGTCGTTTAAACCTCCTCCAACATAAGCTTCGCATCGCCAAACGTCTTCGGTCGCACATTCATCTTGTCCATCATCGACATGAACAGGCGGCACATCTGGCGCTCGGGTTTGTCGGTGTAGTCGAGCATGCGACCACCTTTGAGGCCGCCGCCGAGGACGATGATGGGCAGCTCGTCGTTGTTGTGCTTGGCTCCGACCATCATGCTGGAGCAGTGCATCAGCATGGTGTTGTCGAGCAGGCTTCGCTCGCCTTCGCGGATGGCGTCGAGCTTCCTTGCGAGGTAGGCGAGTTGCTCCATGAAGAACTGATTCACCTTCAGCCAGTCCTCGCCGTCGCTGTGGCTGAGCAGGTGATGGATCATGTAGTCGATGCCGTGTCCGGCCTGCTGGATGCTGGGCAGATTCGGGAAACGCAGGGCGCTGTGGTCGTTGTTGAGCTTCAACGTGGTGATGCGGGTGGTGTCCGTTTGAAAACCGAGCACGAGGAGGTCGATCATGAGCCGCATGTGTTCGCCGATGTCCTGCGGGATGCCGTCGGCGGGGCGTTGGATGTTCGGCTTGTCGAGCGTGGGCCGCCAGCCTTGCAGTTCGCCGCGTTTCCCAGCGTTCTCGATGCGCTTCTCCACCTCGCGCACGCTGTCGAGGTATTCGTCGAGCTTGCGTTGGTCGCTGGTGCTGATGCTGCGGCGCAAATCCTGCGCGTCGGCCAGCACTGCGTCGAGCACGCTTCTGTCAGCGGGTGATGCCTCATCTTTGAAGAGTCGGTCAAACGCAAGCGCGGGGTAAAGCTCCAGCGGGGTGGGCGTCGTCGGTGATGACCACGATATGTGCGAGCTGTAGAGCATGGAGTAGTTTTTGTGGACCGACGGATTCGACTTCTCGCAGGCCAGCACAAGGCTCGGTACCTTCGTGCTGCGACCATACGTTTGTGCGAGCATCTGATCAAAGCTCGTGCCCGAGCGAATCTCACCACCGCTTGCGATGGGTGCGCCAGAGAGCATGTTGCCCGTCTGCGACGAGTGAATGTTTCCTTTGCGCGCCTCCTCATGATACAAGCCGCGCACGAAGAGCAGCTTCTCTTTGAACTGGTTCAACGGCGCGAGCACCTTGCCCAACTCCATCGCCTTGCCTTCGCCCTTCGCCCACCATTCCTTCGAGTGGAACCCGTTGCCGGAAAACGTCACACACAAGCGCAGCGGCGCTTCACTAGCTGGTCGGTTCTTCTTTGGCTCATCGCCCCAGACATTGAATGACTCCATCCACGGCAGCGCCATGGTGACGCCTGTCCCGCGAAGAAAGGCACGACGTGTGAATTGATGGCTTTTCATGTTCATGAATCAGTGGTTGATGGCAAAATCTTTCCCCCGCACCTCACGGAACTGCGGGCTGCGCACGATCAGATCGACCAGCATGCCAATGCGCAGATCGCTCTTCACCATCTGCTCGATCAGCGGCTTGTCGGAAAGCTGCACGCTGCGACCCAGGGCGTAGCCGAGGAGTTTGCGGCTGAATTGGCGCAGGAAATCATCGTGGCGTTTGGTGAGCAGGTAGTTGCGGAGGTCGGCGAGGCCATCGACTGCGCTGCCATCGGGCAAGATGGTCTTCGTGTCGGCTTTGCGGGAGCGACCGATGGCGTCGAATCCTTCAAGCGCGAAACCGAAGGGGTCGATGCGCTTGTGGCAAGCGACACAGTTTTCATCGCGACTGTGACGTTCGATGAGTTGGCGCTCGGTGAGGTTGGCGGGGGCTTCTTCGGGCAAGGTGGGCACGCCTTTGGGTGGCGTGGGCAGTTTATCACCGAGGATGACTTCACTAAGCCAAGTGCCGCGCAGGATGGCGCTCGTGCGTGAGGCTCCGGCTTGCTTGGCGAGTGTGGCGGCAAAGCCGAGGATGCCACCACGGCCTTGAGCGTGGAGACCGTCGATGCGTTGCCAGTCGCCATTCGATTCGAATCCATAGTGTTTCGCGAGTTCGGCATTCACGAAGGTGTGATCCGCATCGAGCAGGCTGAGCACACTGCGGTTGTTTTGGATGAGGTCGATGAA
>Ga0114970_10000363_pt1 | contig 33511 bp, 44 predicted proteins | sample M_140205_XF_Meta_FD_87030 | JGI IMG/M metagenome (GOLD analysis project Ga0114970, IMG submission 87030) | Freshwater microbial communities from Lake Montjoie, Canada to study carbon cycling - M_140205_XF_MetaG | ecosystem: Environmental > Aquatic > Freshwater > Lake | place: Lake Montjoie...
AGATAAAAGTTATCACCAAACATATCCTTGTATTTCAGAACCATTTCTTCTGCTTTTTCTTTTCCATATAGCTTCAAAGCTCTTGCTGCTTCTGAAGCGCAACAACAACTAGTAAAAATTATACCTTCTCTGTGTTTCTTTAATAATTCATGATTAACTCTAGGCTTTCTGTAAAAACCTTGTGACCAACCAAGACTACAAAGTTTGGTTAAGTTTTCGTAACCTTTGTTTGAAACGGCAATGGCTAATATATGACTTGATGTCTTGAATGCTTCATATTGATCAGGAGAAAGACTCTTTATAAAGTTAGTTCTTTCCTCTTCATTCTGAGTTGATTCTGTATGAATAGGATTAACGTAAAGCTCGCAGCCAAAAACTGGTTTAAACTTCTTTTTATCAAATTGTTCTGTTTGTGAGATTAGACTTGGGATTGATGCCATGAGTCCATGATCGGTAACACAAAGGTAATCACCATGTGTGCTCCATCTGTCGCAATATTCTAAAATTTTCCCAAAACCGTCAAGGATACTGTATTCGCTGTGTAAATGCAAATGTTCAAAGCCAACAATATTCATGTGCTTAACTATCCTTGATAACTACAAAATGCCTCCACATTTTAACATATGGAGGTGTTTTTGTCAACATACGATTACATTAATTATGAAAAAACAAATTAACTATTTATAATTAAGGATATCGCATTTATCGATTGCTTCTGCATAAGAATTGTAAGTATTAATTAAATCTTTTGTTTTCCAATCAAAATGAATAAAATGAGATTTGTCAATGAAAGGAATTGCATCTTCTCTTGACATAAAACAATTCCACTCATTACCAAGATTTTTGACATTTAAATTTTTTTGATAAATATTAGCGTTATAAGGGCACAAATCATGCCATTGGTCTTGATGACTCCAGTGAAAATCATAAATACTTTTCAAATCGCTACCGTTACAAATAACCACGCAACTATTCCACATAGGTGATGTTTCTGTAGCCTTCTTGTTTATATTGTATATTTCAAATGTTCTTTGCAAAAATTCTTTAGTATGAATGACAGATTTATGAGCTACAGTTTGATCTAAAGCATAAATTCCGTCAGTAAATTGATCAAATATATTGGGAGCGTCTGGTTTTATGACAATATCAGATCCTAACACCAAAACTCTATCAAACATATTTGCCTGTTTAGCAACTGCAAATCTTTCATAATATGGAGATATATCAGGAAATAATGGGTCTGTATGTACAATAAAACTTGCTTTAACTTTTATTGCATATTCCATCATAGATTGAATACCAATTCTATAAGCATTTAAATTAATTAGTTTTTCTTTTTGAACAAGATATGTCCATATACATCTTTTCATAAGCAACCTTTTGTTCAATTTTATTGCTTCAATAGTATTGAATATATATATTTAATACTATTTAGATAATAAAAATCACAAAATTAAAAATTGCTATTGTTTGTATCTTTTTGTCTAATATTTTCCTTGCATTGTTGTTCAAGTAAGAACAAAGATTCACGGAGACGATAAATTTCTTTATTTAATTTTTCAATTGTCATTTGTTGCAAAGAATCAATGCATTGAAGTTCTTCGTTAAATTTTTTGAGGTCATTTATTTGTTTGGTCAAAATAGAAATGTCTTGAGTATCATTCATAATAATCATCCTCATCTCTGTTTTGCTGTTGCGTAAAATATGCAATTATTACGAGGGCAATTGCAGTCATTATTAAAAATAAAATATATTCCACAGCTTGCCTGATCATTTTAAACCCTTATTACTCCAATCATTCTACCTTTCAGGTCACGCCATCCTACCATGTTTGGTCCTTCAATATCAAGATTTTTCAGTAAAATTAAACCATTTTGTTCGAGTTTTTCCATAAAAGGAGTAATATTTATTCTTTGCCCTTTTGCATCAAGATATATTATTTTGTATTTTTTGCGAGAGTTTACATCATAATTTAGATTCATGTATTTTTTAAAAAGATACTCATTATTTTTAACGAATTCATCTATGACAAGTGCTTCCATATTATTTTCTGTAAAAAATAATGACCATATATAGCTAAATGGCAAATTTGCATAATAATCACTTAATTTGTAAAATAATTTTGGTTTATTTTGATAATAAAATTGCCAGCTGTCTTCAAACATTTCGTTCAAATTAATTTGATTGTAATCTCTAAGAACCAAGTTCTTCTGTTTGTCTGAATCGAAATCCAACTTGCATTCAGAAAATGTTCCTCTTAAAAGCATATTCTCGCAATGTTTCTTGATATATCCTTCTATTACATGCAATTCTTCTAAAACATTATTTGAAAAGAAAACATTAATAAATGTTTTGTGACTTATAATACTTTTAATAAAACAAGCATTGGCTATTGTTCTGTCGCCAAACAAAAAGTTTTTATTGTTCTTCTCTTTTAAATTTTCATCAAATCTTGTATACCATTTAGTGAAAGGTAAACCGGGAGCGTTCTGAAAAATAAATCGAAAAAAAGGATGACTCATAGTCGATTCAATTGCTCCCTGCTGATAGTCTTTGGATCAGATGCTTCGTAATCACCATTCATATCTTGACAATAATAAAAAACTTCATCGCCATTATGATTTTTAGTTTCTAAAACAACTGGCTGTCTCATTAAGGAACAAATAGAACGCATAACTTCATAGGCATAAGGCTTATAAAGCTCAACACCTTCCCACCTATGTTCTATAAAGAACATATTACCCTTAAATCTTGGTTCAATTAATTTAATTGATGGCAATCCACGATTAATATATTTCCTAAGCAATTCTTTCTTGATTTTTTTGTAATCTCTGCTTTCAAGCTTAATTTCACCAGTTGGATAACGCTTATACTCAAAGAATTCATTCTTTTCGCAAAAGTCCTTGGTAAAGAACTCATTAATAAATTGATAATCATCATAGTTTTTGCATACTTCAAAAACTTTTTGCTTACCAAGTCCAAGCTTTAGATCCCAGTTTTCTTTTTCAAGAGGATCGGTACAATTCTCATAATCTGTACCGAATCTACCCTTGTCCCATCTTTCCTCAATATCCATAAGAAGAGTGAATCCAAGTTTGTATGGATTCATGCTATACTTGCCACCAAGAACTCCAGCTTTGTGGATTGAATATTCTACAATTCCAGCATCTTCTGTATCTTGACCAAGGCTGCAATAACCTTGCTTTGCAATAATGTGATAGTCACAATAACTTGCAAGACCTTCGTTCAGTGCTTTTGTTTTACCTTGTGGGCTAAAATAAATTGCTTCATTGTAAAGAATTTCTGCAATATCTCGTTGCCAAGGTTTGAATGGCGCATTTTCTTTAATATAACCAAATATGTCAGACTCTGGCGTAATAAGAAGATTGAGATCTTGCATAATCTCACGTTCTTCAATCTTTTTGTTTTGAGCTTTTATGAAAGATTTAGTATTAATCCAATCTTCCATATAATCATTTTTTGTTTTAATCCTTCGTGGAAACATATAGTCTTTATTATCTGTGATGACAACGTCTTTTGCTTTTCTTTCTTTCCAGATATTCATTGGATCAACAAGAGTCTCTATTCTAAATAAATGATCCATAAATTCAGTAACAGTCTCTCTCCCATATCGAGACATATACTTTCTTACATTAGATCCATTATTAGCAAGCTCGTTATGAGCATTCGTATTAGTTCTGGAAAAATGAATGTTGTTTTTGAAAAAATGACAATGCCCAAGAGCATGAGCAATAACCGTAATATTATCAAGCAAAGTATTTGAATTCAGGCAATACAGATAACATGGTGAAGAGTTGATCACCATTTCATATATTCTGTGATTTCCGTGCAAATATCCTCTTTGCATTTCTTCGTATTCTGCGCCAAATTTCCAGTGAGGAAATCTTACTGCAAAACCGCCATAAGATGCAACTTCAGACATCTCGTCATGAGAAAGCATTTGAACAATGGTTGGATAAAAATCCAAACCAAAATCTTTACAAGCTTGAAAAATAGTGGGAATGTGTTTTTGCAGTTCTTCTGGTATAGGCACACCCGGAGTGGTTGCTGATCCAAAGAGAACAGGTGAACCAAATAAAAACTTGTCTGACATAATTAAAACACCCGATTAGCACTTTGGAAAGGAGTACCCAAAATATCCTTAATAGCTTTAAGGATAGCTTCATTTCTTTTCTCTTCACTGTTAATAACATCAAATGGAATTTCTGCAACAACTACGTTATCTTCTAAATCACCTTCAACTATTGCTTTTTCAACAGCTTCTGCGACACTGTTCTTATAAGAATAAGCACCAATTTGTGTTATAGCAACAAGATTAACAGTATTTTGTCCAAATTCTTTCTTTAACAGTGATGTGAAAACTTCATTGTCATTATCATAGTTTTCACCATCAGTGAAGTAAAAGAAATAGATATTCCAATTATTGGGAGGAAATCTATTTTCAAATTGTTTTGCAACTAGATCTAAAGCTGTAGAACATGTTGTTCCACCACCATTTCTAATTCTGTAAAAATCTTTAGCATCAACTTCATGTGCTTGAACATCGTGCCACACATAAAGTCTTTCTACTCTTTCGTAAAAATTTCGAATATAAGTATCAATCCAATATGCCATGTCAGAAACAACAGAAACTTTTCTATCATCCATAGAACCGCTAGCATCTCTGGCAAAAATAACGATGGCATTACTTGATGGAAATTTAATTTCTTTGTATTGACGATATCTTTTGTCAGAGTTGATTGGATTAATCATCTTGACTTTATCTTTGATGCCGGGAATTTCATACAAATTATTAATTTCGCCTGTTCCACATAGACGTTTCATTGCTGTAAGCATTGTTCTGCGTGTATGACGAAGAGATTCTGGACCGACAAGGGAAATATTGTTGTATTTAATCTTTACATCTTCAAGATTAGCTTGTTGTTTAGGCTTGAGGTCAGGAAGTTGCAATTCATCCTTCATAAAATGAAGGATATCTTCCATGTCGATTTGAACAATGATGCCTTCGCTCTCGTCTTGTCCAGCACCGTTGCCTTGTCCTTGTCCTTGACCTTTACCTTTTCCTAACGTATCGCCTTCTTGCCCATCTCCACGTCCGACACCATTAGGGTTTCTTCCATGAAGAAAATGAGGAATATCAATGGCAGGAATCTTTATAGAAACTTTACCATTTTTTCCACGGTGGCGAAAAATTTCGCCACTTTTGATAAACTTCTTTAAATTTTTTCTAATTCTGCCGCTGACAACATCTCTGAAGTCTTTATGGTCAGAATCAATCCTTCTTGGCAATTTTATTCTCCTTAAATTAGAACAGATCTTCTGCTAGATCGCCTCTTGCAAAAATACTTGAAACATAGTCTAAAACATCTGTCGCACTTTGTTCATTGTAACCATATTTTTCAACAAGTCTTTGCTTAACTGCATCAATCTTCTTCTGAACGTCTGGGTCAACTGTTGTTGCTCCAGATGAAAATGCGCTTAACTTAATATGATCTTTTGTATCTTCAAACAGCTTTGCTTCCAAAGCTTTCTTAAGAAGAGGATTGCTATCCCACCTAAAAACCTTTTGCTTAACAGCAAGATCACCAATGAATGCTGCAATCATTCTGCGGAAGTCATCACAAGTCGATTCTGGGACATCAATCTTGCTCTCAATAGATCGCATTAGCTTTTCATCTGGAGTTTCTTCTCGTCCAGTAATTTTATTTGTAATTTTTGCCTTATTAATATAAGCCATCAAATTATCAATATAATTTGCACACAATCTAACAATCGCCTCTTCGTCTCCCACAAGAGCCTTCTGTACTTCATTCTTAAGAATGTCATCAAGCTTTTTGGTTGCAAGAGTAATACAGTTTTGATACTTGCGTACCAAATCTTTATTGGAAATAAGAGAATGATTATCGAGTCCGCTCTTTAGTGCATTTAAAACCATGAATGGATTAATATAATCGTGTCTGCTTGACAAAGTTGAAGAAATCTTATCTTGCACATATCTTGCAGACATTCCAGTCATACCTTCAGTTGGATTCTTGTCCTTAATTTCTCTAACTCTATCAATTGTCCATCCGGGTAACATTTTCCCATCATAAAGATCTGCTTTTTCAGTCAAAGTGATCTTATTATCTTTATCGTCTTCAAGTCGTGTAAGAACTGAAAACAATGCTGCAATCTTCAAAGTATGAGGAGCAATGTGCTGCTTAATCTTATTTGAATTATAATCTTGTTCTAACACCTTAAGTTCCTTGCTCCATTCTAGAAGGTAAGGAACTTCAATTCTCACAGTTCTGTCCTTCAAAGCTTCCATGTACTGATTATTTTTAAGCTTTTCGTATTCAGGGATGTTGGTGTGTCCAATGATAGCTTCATCAATGCTAATTTGGGAGAACTTCTTAGGCTTGATTGATTTTTCTTGTGATGCTCCGAGAAGATCGTACAAGAAAGCTGTTTCAAGCTTTAACATTTCAATGAATTCAATAACTCCACGATTGGCAACGCAGAATTCACCATCAAAATTGAATGTTCTTGGATCAGAATCACTTCCAAATGTTGGAAGTAAAGCAAAATTGATATCACCAGTAAGTTCTGTGCTATCTTGATTCTTTTCGTCTTTAGGTTGGAAAGAAGCAATGCCAACTCTATCTGCTTCAGAATATTGTTTTCTGGCAACAACAATGTGATTGGTTACAACTTTAACCCAATCTCCATTGTACATTTTAAGTAATTTATCAAAGAAAAACTTGCATTTTGGATTAATTTCACCTTCTACAGCAAGGCTATAAAGAGTTGTTCTTTGTGATGGGTCAGCGTTATCAATATGAATCTTATTTAACTCCTCAAGTACTTGCTTTCTTACTTGGAGAGGAAGAAGTTTGAGTGGATCTTCATTCATTGGACAATCACAAACATCGCTTGTGTAAAATCCATCTTGTCCTGTTGGTAGGTTGACCCACTTGTAAGAATACCAAGCACCGTTTTCAGTCTTGGAGTAATCTTCCATGTTACGCTTGATTAAACGGCAAATAGTAGATTTGGCAGAGCCTACAGGTCCACATAGAAGAAGGATGCGCTTTTCTGGACCATAATGTCCTGCGGCACCCTTGAAATGAGCAACCAAAGACTCAAGCTGTTCTTCAATACCGAAAACTTTAATTTCTTCATGGTTTTCAAAAAATTTATAGGTTACAACTTTCTTGCGATACTTGTCAATTTCTTCTGTTCCGAAAGAAGTGATCATGTCGTAAATTCTTTGATGAGAATTACGAGCTAATTTTGGATTGTCATAACACCTATTAAGATATTCTTCAAAACTAAGCTCTTCGTGGAGCTTTTTATAATCATCAAGATTATTGTTATTGGCGAACTGTGTTAAACTAACCATATTATTCTACCTCTCCAAAGTGGTTGCCACTGGAAATATCATCAATACGCTTGTACGGGTTTTCACCAACATTAGATGCAGCTTCGGCATCCCTACGCAAATTCTGAGCCTGTTCCAAATTATAACCTGCTCGATAATTGAAATTATCGAACTTACTTGTGTCTTTAGGCTGAGCAAACTTGACGTTAGCGTCATTTAACAGCTTTTTCTTTTTCTTTGAATTGCAATGTGGACATGAGACACTAGTGTATCGACCGTTAGGATCGAAAGATACTAATGTCTCATAGTTTTTATCGCAATTTTTGCATAGGAAATTATATGTAGGCAAGATACTAACCCCTGAACCAAACTTAAAATAGTATGGTTCAGGAAAATCATTCAGTGATAATTTTTTTTATTTCTTCGTATACAATTTTAACTTTTTTCATTCTTGCCGGAATAGACATGAATGACCACATCCATGAACCTTTACAAATTTTATAAGCTTCTTCAACAAGCTTAGCTTGTATTTCTTGTTCTATTAGAACATTCTGTTCCATTTGCATAGCAATCATTTGCGAATCGATGAAGTTATTCTCCTGATCTTCTTGATCTTCGTCTTCATCATCATCGAACCCATCATCGCCATAAGCAAAATCAAATCTCTTCATGGCGAACCTCCTGATTTAAAAGAGTTCTTATGTTACCAGTATTATTCCATATAGACTCAAGTTTATTTTGATTTAAACTTTTATCACCAGAGAATATACAGATATTATTTATTAGCTTGTCTCTAACTTCTTCAAAATTATTTTTAATATTCCAAAAACTTGCATGACAATATATGTTATTTTTTATGTCTTCTATTAAAAATTCGCTATTATCAGGTTCTTCTGAACGCATTATCATAAATTCGCTATCAAAGTTTTTATTAAAATTAAATTTTCTCATGCAGAAAACATTTGAAATTACAATTGCATAGGATTTATCCCACATTTCAAGACCTATCAATTCATTGGGATGAAAACAACCATGAGCATGCAAAACAGGAAAATTTAATTTTCTTGCCCAAACTGCTATGTCAATCGGTGAATTACCAACAACAATTATAATCGGATTTACTTTTGGTAAATGTTTAAAAAATGAAAACCAACAAAGAAAGGAAAGAATATCAAACGGCTTGTGTGATGGAATGACAATGCCTAAATTAAATTTTTGATAATCAGGTTTTGGAAAAAGGATCATTAAATCTTAAAGAGTTTTTTCGTTTGCTTTTTTACAGAAACTGGTTGTGGATTGCGATAATTCATCCTCAATACAGTAAAGCTGTTATGGCGCTTGCCACCATGACCATTAGCTTCATCCATTTTTAAAAATTCTTTAAAAGTCATTGCTGCCTACCAGCGCCCATAGCTCTAAAGGCATTAGCAATGTATCTGTCTGATTGATCAACTTGCTTGCCAAATTTTGCACTTGCTGCTGGGTCTTTACTCACAACAGCATTAACAGCCTTCTGGATTTCATTCTCATTACCAGTTGCTTTTGCTTTTGCAACAGCAGGGTCTGTAATAATCTTTTTCTTCAAATTTTGAACAACAGGATCATTTGGATTAACTTTTGATTGATTTGCTGCTTGTGGAGGATTTGTCATCTGTGATGACTGAACAGCTCCTACAGATGGAATAGTAGCCGCTGCTTCTTCTATTTGATTCATATATTTTTTAAATGATAACATATCTCTATTTATTTAGGAGGACTCAAAAATGAAAACATTTGTCACATTGGTAGTAGCTTTTGTTTTAGGTTTTTTAGTTGGTGTGACTTCAACAATCATTGGACAGTTTCATTACTGCCCATTCGTCAAAGCAAAACTTATCCATAAACACTAATCAAACTGCCTGTTTGATATTTCATTAAACCTCATTATCTTCTCTGTTGTTGAGATGCTATCCACATAATCAAAAATTATAACATTTGATATGTTGTTACCAACAACATTTTCTTTCTTATAATCTCCACCTTTAACTATTATGTCAGGAACAATTTTTTTAATTGTTCCTATAGGTGTGTCTTCTTCAAAAGAAATTACAAAATCCACACATTCTAAAGAAGATAAAATCTTTATCCTATCTCTTAGTGGCAACATTGGTCTTCCAGATCCTTTTAATCTATTGACGCTTGCGTCACTATTCAAACCAACAACCAATTTGCTTCCCTGAGATTTAGCAAATTTTAAACAATCTACATGTGCTGATGTTAACCCAAAATCAAAACAACCATTAGTCCACACTAAATCAAAATCTCTGTTTTTCAATACAAGTGGGTTGGTAATTAATTTTGTATCAACAAAAAAATCTGATGGATTCAAAGGTTTATTATATCTGTTGGCAACATATTTTGTTCCCGCTTCAAAAGCTATACTTAAACATTCAGGAAGACATATATCAAGACCAATAGCCATTGCGAGAAAAGAAATAAAAGCATCGCCAGCACCAATGCAACTTTCTGGTTTTATTTTTTTATTACCTGAAAATATACGATGTATTTTTTCATCATCATCAATTGCATTTACACCTTCTCCTGCATTCGTAATAACAACATTTTCGCATCCCAATAATGCTTGAAGCCATTTTAACTGATCTTCCACATTTTCTTTATTAACAAATCTTCTCGCCTCAATTGCATTAGGTTTGAATAGATAACAACCTTCCCAAATATTAAGCTTCTTTTTGGGATCAACAAAAGATTTAGTTTGTTTTAAATATTTTTTATGCCAATCTGTAGAAAATAATCCTTTGTCATAATCTGAAAAAATATTGATATCTGCTTCTGGAATTTTAAGTTTTTCAAGATAAGTCCCAATATCATTTAAACCAAAATTAGGTTGTTCAATATCCCATCTTGTCAATGGATGAAAATCTTTATAAAATCTTTTTTTAATAGGATTTTTTATTTTATCTGAAACAATAGAATATTTTGTTTCGATGTTGTTTTTCAAGCAAATTTGTTCAGTTTTCGGGTTAAGAAGAGAAATAAGATTTACTTTTATATTGAAATTATTAAATTGAGCAGCAACATTGGCAGCACCACCACAAAGAATTTTAGATGGTTCTTCTGTAGAAGAACAATGAATGGGAATAGGAAATTCTGGACTAATCCTATCAACTTCTACTTGGTGATATTCATCAACAAGAACATCACCAATAACATTTATTGTTAACGAAGAAGAATAAAGCTTATCAAAAAAGCTTGAAAAAAAACTATCCATGAAATAAATAGAGTTATAACAAGGGGTGTAAAAAAATGCTTAATGATTTAGATAAAAAAATATTTGACAAAAAATTTATTAATTTTTTGGTTGAGAAAAGGATTCACCCATCACATTTACTTAAATTGGCACAGCAAATTGATTCAGGTAAAATTTTAAAAGAAAATATTTTTAGCGGCATCGGTGGTGCGCTAAAAGGTCTGTACCATGGATTCAGAGCAGGATATGGTAGCGAAGATGTAAACCAAGCAGGAGATGTTCTAATAGATCAATTAGATTTTGCTTATAGAACATTTGCAAACAGCATTGAAAATGCAACTGGTAGTAAATTTCAAGCACAAAGCATATTAACAAAATTACGCAATAATACAGAACCTTTGTTAAAAACATCTATCACAGATCAAGACATTAAATTGACAGCTGAGAAAAAAGCAGAAATAGCAGCTAGAGAAGCTGAAATGAAAATGAGTCCTGAAAGAAGAAGAAAAACAACAACAACTAGGTCACCTAAATCTTCAACTAGCTTAGCCGATTTATGGGATAGAATTTCATCAAAACCAAAACCAGCAGAACCAACAACACCAACACCAACACCAGAACCAACAACATCGCCTATAGGAGGTTTGGGCACAACAGGTGATGGGACTAGACCAGATCCTGAAGTTGGTGATATTGATCCAAGTCTACGAGTAGGTCCAGAACCAGAACCAGAACCACGTCCAGAAGAACAAATTTTTGGCATCGTTGGGAAAAATTTCTTGAAAAATTTTAATAATTTTTATCATGAATTTTTTGACGAAATGAATAAAAGTGAATATTTTGGCAACGAAGAAAATAAACCTCCCTTCTCTACTCTTAAAATAATAAAAAGACTTTATACCTATCGAGAAAGTGATACTGCATTACCATTTACTAAGAAAAATATGACTCGCTTGGGTAAAGATTCTTGGAATGAAATTCTAACAAATGCAATTGGAACTTTAAAAAGAAATAATTGTAATTTTAGTGATGAATCATTTTGTGATGATATTATCGCTTCTTTAAAAGAATTAAGCGAAAATGGATATTATTCCAATATACTAAATGATTTAAAACGATCTAATCAAAATTGGGTTCGATTGTTGAAAGCATTAACACAAATATCAAAGTATATAGATACATTTTGCACAAGGCATCCTGATAAATGTGAAGAAGAAGGAAAAAAAGGTGGAGAAAAACTTTTAAAGAAATTAAGAGAAAGCAAAAACATTACTTTTTCAGATTGGTTGTTAATTAGCGAAAATAAACTATTTTAAGAATAGACACGATTTTATGGAGATAAAATGAAATTCCTATCAAGCATTTTGTTATCATTTGCTTTAGCGTTTACTTGTTTTTCTGCTGAGTCATTTGTAGCAGTTGAACCACCACCAGTCCCTCAATCTCCAATATACTCTGTTGGCAACAAGGTTGAAGGACTAGAATTGCCAGAACCAGTTACAGTTGATTCTAATGAAGGATTCATGCTTGTTCAAGCTAAAGCTAAAGGACAAGTTAAATGGTTTGTTCTTGGTAACAGCAAAGTAAAATATGTTGCCAATGAGGCTGCAAACAGTCTCATTGTTTCTGTTCCACAATCAGGATCAATCAATATTTTTGCAATTGCTCTTAATGATGGAAAATTAACAGATTTTGCAAGAACAGACATTACTGTAAAAGGCGTAAAACCAGATCCTGTTAAACCAGATCCAGTTGATCCTGTTGATCCAGATGTAACCTTAGAAAAGGTTCCAGAAGGATTACATGTTACATTTCTTACTGATTACAACCAATCAACACCAGATATTGCAGCTGTTTTAAATAGCAAAGACATCAGAGATATTATTCTGAAAACAAAAAGTTTTTACAAAGTTTATGATGTTAGCAGCAAAGTTGTAAAAGATAAAAACATGGATACCCTTCTTAAGAAGCTAAATAGCAATAACCTATTTGTTGTACAGAAGACTGATGGAACTGTTCTTTACTACAGTGCTATTCCAAAGACAGAAGCAGAAGTTATTAAAGTCCTAAACAAAATTACAAAGGGAGAATAACATGAGTTTTCCATCAATATATTTCGACGGTTATTACCGTATCCTTTCCCATACGCCAAGTCCAGAAAACGCTACTCCAAAATTTGGAGATTCATTCAGAAGCTTTGATGCTGCCGCTCTTAAAGAAATTGATATGTCTTGGGAAGGACATAGAATCCTAAACCAAAAGTCAACTAGCAGCTGTGTTGCTCACGCATCTACTGCTGGTATGGAAATTTTGCAAAAACAACGTCAAAATGTTCAAAAAGACTTTAATCCATTCTTCCATTATGCTTTAATTAATGGTGGACAAGATGGTGGCGCTTTTATTTCAGATAGTCTTGACATGCTTAAAAAATATGGAATTTGCGAAACAAACGCATTTCCATACGACCGAGTTTACTATAAGAGAAGCTTAACCAAAGAAGCTTATGATAATGCTGCAAGATTTAAGTTGGAACAAGCTTATCAATGTGAAACATTTGAAGAAGTTTGTCAAGCAATCAACCTTGGTTTTGTTGTAAATATCGGCATTCTTGTCGGATCTAACTTCGCAAAAGTTGATTCAGAAGGTATTGCCCCACTTCCAGCAGGTGGTGGTGGTGGACATTCAATGCTTGCATGCGGAATAAAGCAACACAGTAAACATGGCTGGCTGGTTAAGCTTCAAAACAGCTGGGGTTCCAGTTTTGGTCAAGGTGGCTATTGCTACGTTAGAAAAGAACACTTTACAAGTCGAAGCAAACTTGATTGCTTTGCTTTCCAAGGTGTTGTAGAAGATCCTCTAGATAAAGATAAGACAGACGATGTACCTGTTGTTAAAATATAAGGAGCTTGAAATGAGCGAACCGGAAACAAGATATTCGTTAGTTGATATTGAGGTAATGAAAGAAAGTGCCCTTAATATGGGTGCTTCTACAGAATTCATTGCCGATTGTTTAAATAAGTATGGTCCTGAAGTCCTTAGCACTGTTACAGAAGGACTTAGAAACGGATTTTCGTTTGCATTCATTCTTGAAAGTTTCAGACTATTTGGTCCATTTGTTTTAGACTTCTTTATTTCTTTGATGTCTAAAAATAAAATGCAAGCAAATCTAATGGAAATCGTAAATCAACAAACGCTAGGAGCGGCTGCTCTTAGCAGAGAAGATATCAACAATTTCGTCAAAGATGAAAACATTGACTTAATGAGTTCCAATCTTATTAAGGTTTTTATTGAAAAAATTCTTCCATACATTGGTAAAAAATATGGTCCTCTTATAATCGAAGCAATTATTGATGCAATTACAAAAGCTGTTGATGAGGATAAATTGTGAGATATTTAATTCTTCCTTTACTGTTTGCATTTAGCTTAAATTGTTTAGCTCAAGATTTACCTGTTATCAAATTTCCATCTAAAAATGAAATAGATAAAGCTATAATCAAAGAGCTAATCAAAGAACTTGATGCAAACAGTAAAGAAGAGTTACTAAAGGAAGACCAACAAAAAAAAGAACTAAAAGAAAGTCCAAAAGAAGAACCAAAGTCTCTTCTGCAAGTCGTTCCCAGTACATCTTCCCCCAAATTGTATAATACACCAACAGCTGTCAAGCCTATGTATTATACAAAGCCAATTTCTTCAAAGAAAATAACAATAAGAACTAAACCTAATTGTCCTACTTGACCAAAGTAGGACAATCTTCGGTCGAAGATTTACTCGGAAATCATAGAATCTATAACACTAGTCCTTGTGACAATCATTCTTCCTTTTACACTTTCAGCAAAAGACTTGCAAAAAGCTTTCATCTTAACAATCACATTGTCGTTTTTTGCATCTTCTTTAACAGAAAATTTAGGCTCACTAAGTCTAATGTTTCTGGTATCTGATACTTCAAAAAAGACAATATTAACACCATCGACATTCTGACTGTCAATGATATTAATTTTAGGAGTTTTTGATAGATTCCAATTGATGGTATCTAAGTATAAAGTTTTGTTGGAAAGTTGTGCCTGCAATTCTGTTTCACTAATTTTCGCACCAGAATTAGAAGGCATCTTAGAAGACACTAAGATCATTATGCCTAAAAGTGTCAATGAATGAAAACCTAAAAAAACATATCTCCAAAAACTATGGCAATTCATAAGCACCTCCATACTAAATTAGTGGTATTGACATGGTTCTTCAAATAGACAAGAATGCAATCCCAAAGGAGGATCGTATGACTGCTCAAAAGTTTGAAGAAATAAGTGAATTCCTACCATGTGAATGTGCATGTCTAGAACATCATGCTCACATTGGACTAACTTGGTGGAGCAGAGATAATATAGCACAAGGATGTCAATGCACAATTAATATACATCTAGCGCCACAATCATTCTGGAAAAGATTGGTATATGCGTTTAAATATTTGTTCCAGATTACAACTCCATCAGGAAGCTATGATGAAGTTATAATCAACAAAAATCGTGCAGAGAAAATAAAAAAACTTATAGAAAAATACTTAGCATTAGAAAGTCAGCTTTAAGAACTTGGAAATAATTCCTTGATCTTAGCTTGCCATTCAGCCTGTTCACGCTTATTCTCAGATGCAATCTCTGCTAAATTCCCTTGAAGATTGGAATTAGAGATTGCATCTTTTTCCAATTTCGTAAGACTAATTGCTTCACGCATTGGATGATAATCATTCCACGCTTCAATCGTCCATGGAACCAAAGGTGTAATAAGCTCAAGAATAGCATCAGCATACACCCTAATTTCCTTCTGAGCGTGTGCATCTGCTCGAAGTGACAAAAGATGCAATAAATTATGCAAGTTCTGTTTCCAGTACCATTCTGTGTAAAGATTAAGAGGCAAAACCATTCTGGCTTGCTCTCTTGAAACACCAGCATCCAACATTTGCAAATAAAGAGAATAAGCATCTTTACAGTTTAAATTAATCTTATCAACAAATTCTTGAGATGACTCTTTGTCAAAAGCTTCTTCTCCACCTTGTTTGTTAGTTGTTGACTGTTTTCTTAAATCTTCAACATCAGGAATGTAAAATTCGTCTTTCATTACAGAATATCTTCCTGAAATTTCATTGAGCGATACAGTTCTGTGTCTTATCATTTGTCTAGCAATGAAGATAGGCATTTTCATATGCAGCTTAAAATCGATTCCCTCGAATGGAGAAGTGTGATTGTGACGAAGAAGATAACGAATCAGTCCTTTGTCTTCATTAACAGATTTTGTACCTTGACCGTAACTTACTCTTGCCATTTGGGCAATTGCATAGTCACATGTCTGCCCATCTGGAATAATTCTTGGCATTACATCTACTATTTCAACAAATCCCTTGTCTAAACAATCAATTTTAGTTTTTGAAAGAAGTGAAAACGCATCCATCTGAATAACTCCCAAAGATTTAATTATAATAACAGATTAATGCTGTAATACAAATAAAAAGCGGAGGTTTTTTTTAGGAAACCTCCGCTCTAGACATGTCATATTAATTTATTATTTATTTCTATTAGGATTTTAACAATATGGAGATCGAAACCTCCAACTTTATATATGCCGCTAACTATTTTTTTAATCGTTAAAATTCTGGTTCACCTCTTGGACCTGTTCCTGTAGGCTCAGGTCTAGGTGAAGGTGCAGGTGTCGGTCTAGGCGCTGGTCCTCCAGCTTGAAGTTGTCTTTCAATTTTTGTTGACATTGCTTCTAATACTTGTTTAAGTCTTTCTATTTTTCCAACTAAACTTGTTACTGCTGGAATATTTTTCATGGCATTAATATATGAATCAAGAGCATGATGTGCGTTTTTATAAGAATCTTTCATGTGAGATACATGCATGTTTTGCCATGCTTTTTTCATTTTATCCCAACCTTGTGTTGCCCAACCAGCTGTTTTACCGCCAAGAGAAGCACCTGCTGCTGCTCCAGCAGCTGTACCTAATGGACCAAGTGCTGATCCAGCAAGACCACCTACAGCAGCACCACCACCCACACCAAGTTTACCAATTGCAGCTTGTCCAGCACCTTTTATGCCTTGCCAAATGTTACCTAACATGCCGGGTTGGTTTTCAAATGCTTCGTTAAAATAATGAGCATTATTTCTTCCATATGTTTCAACAAAAACATTATTCAATGTTTGTGCTGGATGAACAAATAAACTTTGTATTACCAAATGTTCAACAATTTCGTCCAAAACAGACGGACGTTCTGATATTTCTAAAAATTCTCTAAAATTTCTCATGATCTACCCTTTCTTAATCTTTTCTTGTTACCTATGAAATCTGTATCAGTTAAATGTTGAATTGGTCCGGCTAGCCCATAATCAGCAACATTAAAAAACTGCGGAAACTTTCTAGTAATCATTCCAGCGCCAATTGGTAATGCAAAATGAGCCACATCACCTGTGCTTGTAGAGACTTCATCAATTTTCAACCAATATTTGAAGCCTTTCATTTTGTTTTACCCTTCAAGAAATCATTGTATTTTTCTGCGCCAACAAGACCTTGAGTTTTCAAGTAATCCACAAATGTTGGTGTAACAATAGTTTTTATATTTAATTTACTTGGAACATGATCTTTATATGTTAAATTGCCAAAAACTTTTCTATTCTTCATCATGTAATTTTTGCCAACTTTTTGCACGTCAAAAGCAGATGTACCAATTTCATCGTCACCATACATAGCTTGCGAAAATACAGAAGGTGTTTTCTCTATAGCTCTGTCTAAGCTTTTTTGATCTATATTAAAAAGATTCAGACTTGTCATAAAGTCTGAATTCTTTCTTTCTTCGTTAATGTATTGAATAAAAGTCTTCACATAAATATATATTAACACATGGATAAAAAAAATACAGGTAGAAATTATTGTTGCTTTGTTTGCGATCAAAGCTTTGAAGAAATAGATTTATTACGGTCTCATATCGTAACAAATCATAAAGAAGGTGATGATTATGTTGTTTGTCCAGTTTGCACAAGTCCAACAAGAGATCTAGTTGCACATTATAGATCTAAGCATATTGGAGAGATAATACCGCAAGGAGCACAAACAAGAGCATTAATCATTCGAGATATTAAAAAAAAAGGCAATAAAAACAAATTAATAACAAAATTTAAACAAGGAAACTTTTATTCAGAAAAGAACAAATGTAATATTTTCTTTAGAAGTGGTTTAGAATTAAAATTTATCAAACATTTAGAGAAAAACCCTAAAGTAAGAAAATACAAAGCAGAAAGCCTTCAAATAGAATATTTCTTTAATGGAGGAAATCACAATTATATTCCAGACATATTAGTGGAATACACAGACGGTAAAATAGAATTGTGGGAAATAAAGCCAAAATCACAAGTAAAATGGGATAAAAACATTGCTAAATGGAAAGCAGCTAACATTTATTGTAAAAAAAGAAACTGGGAATTTATTGTAATGACTGAAAATGCGTTAAAAAAATTAAATATATTATGAATTAATATTTATATCCTTTTAATTGAAATTTTTCAATAACAAAAGGAATCAACTGATGTATTACTTTCTCTTCTAACGTCAAAAGATTGCTATCATTCTTTATGTAATAATCAAACATTGGGTAGTTGATATCAGCAATAATTCCATTTGCATATTTATTACCAAAATAATCTGATACTTCTCCCATAATCTTTTCGCTATCATTTTGATCAGTGTTGCGATGACTGGGACGATCAATAAGAACAACGATGCCGCCTTTTTCTTTAATTGCTTTAGCTTCGTTAAGATAACGACCATCTGTGATAATCACATTTTGCATTTTATTCAAAACTTTATCGATCCAAACAGAATTTTTAACTTTTCTAAATCCATCACCAATCATTTGTAAAGCTTGTCTGACATTCATTGTAAAACCGGGAGGAGGTTCGGGATTTCTTTTCCATTCTTCAATAAAATGAAAATCAACGTCAAAGTAATCACAGAAAATTTTCTTCACATTGTATGCAAAAGCAATTTTTGTAACAAGTGGTCTGTCATGATCAATATATTCCCACAGACGTGGGGCAAGCATTGCTGCAACTGTATCTTTGCCAGATGCTGCCTGTCCAAATAAGCCAACAATGATGTTTTTCATGACTCTATTATAGTATGAAGAAGAAAAAATGCAAGAATTGTTTTTGTTTTGATAAGAAGGAAAATGTTTGCAAAGTGAATATAATTCATGAATGTAAAAACATTAATATGCCAGTTAGTCCAAATGACAATTGCCATTACATTGAATTAGGAGTTTCGGTAGAACAGGTACGATTTTGGGAAGAAGAAATAAAAGGCGAAAAAGTTGTAAAAATGGAATATCCCAAAAACTTTTTTGGCAATCCTAGTGATCAAATTTGATGTCTTTTATTGATGTTGATTCTTTATAAAGTATTTCGTAGTTAAGATGATTGCCAACTTTTGCTTTTGACATTGGTCTATTTATAACAGTTTCTTTGTCGCAACCACCAACAAGAATAATAGATGATATTTTCTTCTCTCTGTCTTCCAACATTACATAACCAAAAATATAAATGTCGCTTTTCAATTCCATCGGATTGCCATTTTTATTTGTTGCTGTTATAAGACCAGCTTCATACCAAGGTCTTTTGCTTGATGTTTTGACATCAACTTTAAATTTATTGCAAACAAAATCGTACTTGTCGCCACCTTCTCGATAAGTAAAATCAACTGGAAAACCAAACACTTTTGAGAATGCCATTTCACCAAGTTTGCCTATGCGTTCGGCTTTATGTGGATCATCCTTTGAATTAATCATTCCTCTTCCATAGAATCCTGTTTTTTTGTTTGCCCACATATTGGAAGAAAAATCATTACACATTTCATATTCGTCGCCAACAACATCAACTTTATAAACTACTTTTTCAATGTCACCAAAAGTAAGTTTCATTAAGCTTGGCTTTACTTTTTTGCCTGTATAAAACTTTTCTTCTGGCATACTAATCTCCTTAAACACTTTACTTAAAGGAGATAGATTAAACTTTTTTACGATGAAATCTTTGTTTTAAATCAATAAAGAATTCTGATCCACACTTCCATTGACAAATCTTTGCAACCATATTCAAACAAGCACAAATTCTACCAAAGTCTTTTACAACAGCTGGTATCAATGGCGATAGTATTCCTGTTGATCTATTATTAAGCATACAGTAATAAAGATATCCAAATTTTATTGCACTAGATTCAACAAAACTATTACCAATTAGTTCACGAATTCTATCAGAATATTGACCACAGAACAATTTTTCTTCTTCTGTTACAAATGATTTTGTATTTGATGGAACAAGCGACAAATAATATGTAAGAAGAGAATCTTTTCTAACAGATCCTGCAAAATAACGAGAAAAGTTTTTAATCCATATACTCAAATCGTATGGATCAATAAAGAAAGATACGCTTGGTATTCCTAATCTTTTTATTTTATAAGAATCATCTATGAGTTCAATAAATCTCATTCTGAGAAGACAATCAATAGTATTTTTTAAATATTCTGATTTAATTTTTCCTAAACAAGCACCATAAGTATTACTTAAAACATTCCAAATTTTATCAAAACTTAATTTTTTCTCTAAATGTATCAAAGCAAGTATGTGCCCTGCAAGCTTGTAATATTCTAAATCATCATTAACTACAAATAGTTTAGAAACTACATTGTCAACTTTTTTGTATTCATTTGCCAAGGTTATTTTGTTATCAGGGAAAAATACATAAGCATCTCCTTGATCATCAATTCCTTTTCTGCCGCTTCTTCCAATCATTTGAAATATTTCAGATTTTTCAACAAGTTGATTTCCTCTGATGACACCAGCAATAATAACTCTTCTAGCTGGCAAGTTAACGCCTGCTGCCAATGTACTTGTTGCAACAAGCAATCTTAATGATCCTTCTTTGAATTCCTTTTCCATTACTTTTCTTTTAGCGGATGCTAAATCTGCTGAATGAAATTTTGCTTCTAATCCTTTTGATTCAATATGTTTGACCAAACGCTTGCCTAAATTCTTTGAATGAACAAATACAAGAATTTTGTCAGATATATGTTTTTCGCAAAGATTGGTAATTGAATCGAACATGTCGATGGGATTGCCACTTTGATTCATAGATGTATCATATTTACGATAATGAATATTAAGGGGAACTGCTCTATATTTGGAATTTAATACAATTGTATGCTTTTTATTTAATACTGTAAGCCATTCTGCAACTTGATCAGCATTAGGCAATGTTCCACTCAGAAAAACTATTTTAGCATTATTTTTTCTTGAAAATTCAGAAAGAGCCATTTCAAGTGTTGCTCCTCTGTCATCTGTTCCTAGTATGTGCGCTTCATCGACAACAATGACTTCTACGTCATCAAAACAATCTGGTGCTGTTCTGATCTTATGGCAGAAACTTTCTATTGTAGCGATGATTAAGTTGCCTGTAGTGGTCTTTTCCTCATCTCCAGACATAAGCCGTATCTTCTTCTCATGGAATGGATGAGAATCATCAGACCAAGCAGTGTATTTTTCAGATGCTAACGATTTAAGAGGACAAAGATAAATTGCTTTTTTGTTTTTGCTAACAAGGACATCAAACAAAAAGAATTCTGCCATGATGGTTTTGCCACTATTAGTGGCAGAAGCAATAATAAAGTTTTTGTTTTCTTGATAATGGTCCAATACTGCGCTTTGAACAACATTGAATTTATCGAATGGATATTGATAGTGATGGAATAAAGAGGAATCTTTTTCAGCAACTTCTTCAATATGAATGGGAATCATGTCCATTATTATATGTATTTAAGAATTAAAGTCAAATTTAAAAAGTAGCCCTCCAAAAAAGGAGGGCTACTTAGTTCCAACCCTGAAATCACCCCCTTAGAGCGGGTTTAGAACTGGGTCTGCAATCTTTCGGCGTTTGACTTCAATAAAAACCAAATTAGTAAAATCTTCTAAATTTGAATGGAAATCAGATGAACACTCAACATTTGTTAGATACTCGTTAATTTCTGCAAATTTCTTGGCAAATGAATCAAAAGCTTGCGACAAATCATCTTGATAACGATGCAAAAGCCTCGTATAGATGTATGCCAAATCATAATCGCTCATCTTAGTAAAAAAAGTTAAATTCTTTTTCACAGTCAAATCCTCGGATAACTTATAAACCCAACTTAAATTAGTTATCAAACAACATTTATTGAACGAACTTTATTACCTTCGTTGTCAACAAACTTATCATCTAAAACTACTACCTTATCATCGTCTTGACAACGGATACCAATATTATATTTATCTATTATTGTTGCTCTTTGATCATTTTTGACAATGGTATAGCAATAGTTTTTAATTTTAGTGCTATTACCTGAATCATCTTCGTTAGTAATTCCTATTTCAATAACAAAATCATCTGGCAAATTAATTTGAATTGTGCCATATTTTTCTAAATGTTTTATTATTGATGATTGAATCCTGCTGGTGGACGGTTTCTGATTTGTCATGATTATTCAGCATGTTATTGCTGCTCCAGAGGAACTATTATATTTATACTTACAAAATATATTATTCAATAAATGATGGTATGTCTTTTACCAAATAGTAATTATGTCCCATAAATTTTCTATCTAAACAGCTTCCATTATTAGGTTTAAGACTATTTCCTTCTTGATCATACATTTTATTCCAACAATAAACAAATTTGTTGGGAGTTAGAATTTGTGTAAGAATCATATTTTCTGAGCCAAAAAAGGCTATAGCAATTTTAAATGAAACGGTAAATGGTAAAAAATACAAATCTTCTGACCAGATTTGTAAAGTTTCAATTATGTTTTTGTCTTCTTCAAAATAATCTGTCTCTACACAATTAAAATAAAATTGTATATCATAACCATCGCAATTAAATAACCAAGTTTTAAAATCCTTTGCTGACAATTCTATATCAGGATTACCCTTTAAAGAAGAATATTCTTGTAATACATAACCCATCAACCTTCCATACTTTACCGCTTCTTTCAATCCATTGATGCGATTGACAGTTATGTTCTCGTTCATCGTCCTTCCAATCTGTATACACCACGCTTTAAACGAACGCAGTTATATCCATCAGATTCAAGCTCTTGTCGAGCAAGTTTAAAATTGTTGTTCAAACCGGGAATTGAATAATTAAAACTAGAAAACATTTTACATATTTGAGAAAACGATATCTCTTTCTTATCAAGAATTGTTTCTTTAATTTTATTTCTGATATAACGAGAAGATTTATCTTTCGTCATATTTTTATCAATCGTTTCCGATGCTTCAGAAATAACATTGCTAGAATTTTTCACATAGTTGGAATCACAAAATATATTTGCGATTTCTTCAAGATTGACGACATTTTGAACATCGTCAATCTTGCAACCTTCAACTTTTATATTAAAACAATCAATGAACTCAGACAACGATAGCAAGTTATTGTAACTTGTTACAATATTTTTGCCATCAGGACATTTAAGCATGACGTAAGACGGTGTCATGATCTTACCCTCAATTATCCTAGAAGATCGTCCACTTCGAGATCAGATTCGTCATCTACATCGATAACTTCACCAGATACTTTATAATTTATCACATCTGCGTATAACTGCAAATATTCTTTCATTTGTTCTTCTGTCGCATCAAGAATTCGAGAATATTCCTGAGCAATCTCAATTGGAATGTCATTTCTTTCTATCGAAGATTTAAACTTTACTTCTTTACCATCAGTAAATTCTGGATTTACTAAAAAATTACCTGCTCCATTGGAGATTACTCTTCCAGCATCCAATAGTGCGCCCAAAGCACCACCCAATGGATTCATTCCTCTGTCAAAATAAAGAGGAATGTTGTCAACTTCAACAAAAGGACGATAAGACCTGTTCTTCTTGTTCTGAATCTTAATATTAATACCAAGAATCTTTTTCTTAGCTGATCCAGCAACACTTTGTTCAATCTTCTTTTGAGTTTGGCTACGCATTCTTAACGAAGCGTAAAATGGCAATCCTTGTCCCCCTCCAGCAGTAGTTTCGGGATTACCGTAAAGAACACCAATTTTGTCACGAATTTGATTGAGGACCACAACTGTAACATCATTCTGCTCCATTTCAGTGTTAAGTTTTCTTAATTCTTTAGAACAAATCTTCGCCCTTTCTCCGGGCTGTTCATTTCCACCAACAATACGCTTAAAATCAGCTTTGCTATATCCTTCAGGTAATTTTGTTTCCCTAAATTCTCTAGCACTTGGTGAAACAGAAATAGAATCATAAACGATACAAACTGGGACTTCTATTTTCTTCACTTTGCGAATATAATTAATAACACGATACATCGTGCTGAAACAATCTTCCAGTGTTTCAGGAGTATACCTTAATAACTTACTTATATCACACTTAGTTGCATTCTGAATAAATTCGCCATTGATAGCATTTTCAGTGTCAAGAATAACTCCAATGCCACCCATTCTTTGCATGCCAGCAAGGATGTTTGCGCCAATAAGACTTTTGCTTGATGCTGATGGACCATAAATTTCAGACAATCTACCACCGGGGATGCCACCACCATAAAACTTGCCAGAGCAACAATAATTGATAGCAAAATTGCCTGTATCAACAAAATATCGAGCTTGATCAAGTTCGGATACTAATTCTGCGCCAGTTGCGCTTGCGATATCGGTAAATAAATTATCGAGGGAAGCTGAATCTTTCTTTTGACGAGCCATGCTAAACTCCATGCAGAACAATGTGACTCAACCTAATAGAGTGAGTCACATTAAAAATACTGGTTAATTTTTACGGTAATTGATTTTCTATTAAATGTCATCTGAATCCTCTTGTTTTTTTAGATAACGATCATACATAGAACCCGGAACAGGTTTTAAATTAAATTTTTCAAAAAGTGATTCTATATCAAATTCACCATGAAGAGGTACAAAAAAATCTTTTATAGTATAAATGCTTCCACTTTGTGTATGAATGTCGTATTCATATCCATTGGTTTCTGAAGGTTGATTTACACTTACAATCATGCTTGTTCTAATTCGTTTTTCTGGTATTTCTAAAGTAAAAGGATTACCACGAGCCTTATCCCGATGATGAAAAACCGTTGCTTCGTCAGCAAAAATATGATCTCCAGCACCTTCTCTTAATTGAACATATTCATGAAATTTCATCTGAATCTCCTAATTTTTACAAAACTATTTAGTGTATAAACAAGAAATTATCCTTGTTGACCGGGTTGATTATATGTTTGTTCATATTCATGTTTTGCAATTCTATAAAATTTACCTTCAGCTTCTTTAACAAGATAATCTTGAGGCTTCAAAACCATATCTTCACCCCAAGAAGCCTTAAACATAACAGGTTCATTACCTGTATATAAAGCAACCATTCTAGGGCTTTGTTCTGGATGTACAGGTCCACCAATGTTTCCTTGATATAATTTTGGAAATTTTGCAGATTTAACAACATATTGTTCACGACTAGGTCCACTCATAATAATGTCATTAACATCAGCTGTATTAGTAGTTTCTTTTCCATCAGCAGTAACAGTAACAATCGGTTTTGACTCTTGTGCTACCGTATAGGAAAAAGGAGGCATGTTTGTATCTCTAGCAACATAATTATAATTCTTTTTCTTTTTAGTAGTTGGCAAAAAGTTTAAATCAGTAGCAACTTCCTCTATATTGATGGTATTTTCTCGCATAAGATAATATTCATGAAAACTTTTCATATTTTTTCTCCTTGAGTTATTTAGTATGTAAACAAAAAAACACCCATAAAAATATGGGTGTTTCTGTTAACTAATCAACAAGTATTATCGTTTACCAAATCCGATGTTACCAAGCTGTGCTTCGATATCATCATCAATCAAACCTTCAACATCATCCATGATGCTGCTTTCAACCTTTGGAGCAACATTCTTGCTTGTTGCAGCTTTTGGCGCAACTGATTGTTGTTGTGGTTCGCTTTTATCAAAAAAGCTCCTTAGTGCTTCTTCGATTTGATCGATAGTAAGATAATTTGGAATTGCTTCCAAATCATGATACTTGGAAAGCCAAGAGGTGATTTGCTCTTTGTTTCCCAAAGCGGAAGAATCTTCAAAAAACGACTGATCGTAATTTGGATAACCGTTAGGTCCACGGACAACCTTGACGATCTTGAAATCTCTACCATTTACTGGATGAGAGACATCACCCAAAGCTCTTTTACCAGTAGTTTCATTTCCTGACATTGAAACCCAAATAATATTGTGAATAGTTTTGCCAATGCTAAGAATCTTAGGACCAACATTAGTTTCAATCTGATTGGTCTTGGGATTCAATTGGGAACGAACAATGCAGTTATAGTAATACCTTTCAATCGGCTTAATAGAACGTGCATCATCCTGAAGCTTCTTAGCCCGATCAGCAGGCATCTTCTTGGATTTCTCCCACATTGCATTGTATTCTTTGCAAATAGGACAATCAGTTTCAGGACTAACTGTCCGCCACTGTTCTCCTTTAGGAGTCTGTACTAATTTCTTTGTACAGAAAATCGTTTTTGCGTTCGGATATTCACCAAGACGATGAATACGAACTGCATGAAAAAACGGCTTGCCTTTTAATTTTGGAAGAAGTCTTAGAAGAACAAATCCGTCCTTCTCTGGCATGCGAACATAATCATCGTTCGCTCCGCCCTGCTCCTTGTTTAATCTGCTCGCTTCTTTGCGGATATCATTAATATCCAGAGTATCTAACTCGTAATCTGCCATAATCGACTGCCTTTCTACTGCAAGGAATCTTAACCTGATTCCAAAGGTTACACTACAGGTGTTCCGCTATTATCATCGGAAGGAGGAGCTGAGTCAACAGCTTTTTCCTGCTCTGCCAATAATTTTTCCATCTGCTCAAGTATTTTAAGATTATGCTCCAATCGTTGCGTAATCTCATCTCTGCTTAAGTATTTAGATTCTCTGTCTTCAAATTCTTTTTCTAATCGAATTTCTTCTTTTCGAGTTTTTCTAATTTCTTCTCTACGAGCAAGAACTCTTTTTCTTGCTTCGCTCTTCTTAGCCTTGTTCTTTTGATCCTTTTCACGCTGATTCATTACTTGCCCCTCAAGTTTATCATTCCTTCAGATGATCTATCACCTTGCCAATTCAATAAATCATTATTGTCTCGTTTAGAAGAATTCATTTCATTTTCATATCCAAGTGAAGCATTTGCTGGAACAAAATATTCATCTATAACTTCAACAGCATCATTGTTATCGTCAAGTGTTGTTACCATCATACCAATGCCATTTGTGTTATATCTCTCAGAATAAATAGGATAAACTTTGTTAATCGTAAATTTATATGGGAAACTCTTTTTGTCTACTGTTAAAGGTGGAACAAATGCTACCTTTCTAAGAATTTTTCTGCTTTTTACGTCTTCAATTTTTCTTTTTAAATTTTGAAAATTAGTAGGTGGTGCTTTGGTAATTTTTGGAATATCTTGTGGTTCATTAGCAACTTCTTCTTCTGAAGATATACTGCAATTTTCAGCTACATCAGAATTATTAAACTTGCTTTTTGCTATTGAAAAGCCATTTTTACTTAATTTGAAATTAACTTTCTTCTTGGTATAAGAATATATCTCAACATCATAGATAAATATATCTCTACGAGCAAGTTGCGTAAGAATGTACTTAGCAAGTTTGTCTTCTGGATAATCTTCATCTACTTTGCCAAACTTGTTTTTAAAAACAAGTGGCTCGTTTTTATCGTAGTCAAGATCTTCTTTTTGTTTATAATACTTAAATTCTATTTCAAACATATTTTAACCTAGTGTTCCAGTATTAATTTTTCATCAAGCTCAACTATATCAACGCCACATTTCTCAAAGAGAAATCTACTTCCAACAGAATAATCCTTATCTTTATTTGATAAACAAAACAATTTTTTTATTCCAGAATTTATAATTAATTTTGTACACTCAACACATGGCAAAGTACACCATGCAAACATATGCGATCCGTTTAAATCAGCAGATGCATTAACTATAGCATTTGCTTCAGCATGAGCGCAAGAACATAATTCAAGCCTTTCTCCAGATTTACATCCAATAATTTTTCTTGGACACTGTTTTTCATAAGCATAATTCTTGATAAATTCTTCTTCATCAAAATTAGGATCTATTTTGTATTTATCTTCTTCTGTAAGCTGCGGAAGAAAAATTGTTTTAAGATGTTCTGGACTATCACAATGAGGTGCATTTCTTGGTGGACCATTGTACCCCATACTAACAACCTTAGTTAACAAGCTATTAACAATAACTACTCCAATTTTTCTTGAATAACATGGATTTTTGATATCGCCAAAAAGCTTAGCTGTAAGCATATACTTGCGAACAAACTCAATGTTAAACATTGTGATCTCTCATGCTGTGGCAATGTGACAAACCTAAGATTATTCGTTTATCTGGAAGTTTAACTTATCCATCTCTTTACGCAACATATGCCCTCGATTGTGAGCATCTTCTCTTGAAGCATTTAAAGCTTGCAAATGTGCATAAATTCTATCTTTGCAATACCTGCTTTGAATGCATTCTCTTTTCAAGGCAATACATTCATCATCACCTTCAGCTGCCAATTCTGCTGTTTTATCAGATTTGCCAAGATCTTTTTGTTCTTTAAATTTTTGGATAAATTTTCTTTTATATTCAAGTTCAGCTATAGAAAAGCATTTCATAGCCAATGCGTGACCGGCTCCCACATAATCAATAATTCCGCCTACTTTTTCAAAAAATATATTAAGCGTTGCGTCTGTGAAATTTAAATCACGAGAATCAATTGTCCATACCTGATCATTTAACGTAATCTTCTCGATCATGATTCATCCTACTTTCTGCGAAAAAGGGAAAAGGGAATCACATACCATCAATTCAAAATAGTAAGGCTTATAGTCATTAATTTTTGCCGCCCCACTGTTGTGCCATTGCATCAGCAATTCCTTGGTAAGTCCTGCTCCTAATTTTCCACCTATCGTCGGTTGGCGCAAGCTTATTCTGCCCTGAATCAACTTGATTTCCCCATCGTTTTTTTCCATTAACTATACGAGGTGGGTAAATTTTAGTAGGCACCAATAACGGAAGATTTTTTAACCAAATACATGTCGCCTTGCTCGCATCACTTCCAAATTGCCATGGTTGAATTATTTGATCTGATTTGCGGATACGAGTCGAAATACATCCGATTGGATTCTCAAGGGCAATCATATGAATCGGAGCATCCATGAGCGACTTGACGAACTCTAATGCCTCTTCTGTTTTTTCTGATCTTCCAGCAGTCCTAGAGTTCCAGTGCATTCCAGAAGCACAAAGATAAGTGCATGGAGGATGAGCAATCATCAGATCCCAATGAGGATGATCAATAGGTCTTCCAAACAAAATTCCATTCTTCTCAATGTACTCGATGCCATCTTGAGTTGGTCCAATACACGAACACTCTGACAAATCAACATCTCTTGAATGACACCAACCACTGCCATCGGGATCACATTGTGATGTAAACTGCACTGGTTCCCATCCTTCGAGCATATGTCTAACATCACCCTCGTAGTGTGCTCCAATCGATTCAGATGGCAACAAATCGCATGACCAAGCATCATGTCCAGCAGACTTAAAAGCATCCCTAACAACACCACTATACTCACAAGCAACTAAAACTCTCATCTTGTCCTTATTTTTATTATTATATTGTCATTATAAATAGACTCCTTTTAATTTATTTTTAAAATAAAAACAGAATCAATCAATTGGATTTGATGGATCTTGTTTCTTTTTCTTACCTTTCTTTAAATTGTTATCATTAGTAACAGCGGCGTTATCAGATGTAACACTATAAGTGTTAGCATCTTGTTGAGCTTTATTGTGCATCTTATTTTTATATTTATCAAAATCTATTTCAGATAGGGTGAGTATTTCGTCATTGTATTCTACTGGGAAATGGTATCTACTTTTACCATTTCTACTTTTGATAACGAATATTCTGCCAACTTTAGCACTAGCTTCATCTGTAGTTCTATTGATAGACCATAGACCATCAAGAGGCTTAAACATGTCAAAAGATGCTCCAATGTTACCTTCTTCAATGAACTCCGATGAAGACAATTCGGCAGCTGATTTATTCGGCTGCATTGCAGTAAAGACAACCATTTTCTTTTCACAAGCAAGTCCTCTTAAGTCACGAATAATTCTATACTTTGATTCCCAAACAGGAACTCCGGGAGTATCTTTCATTTCACCGGGATAATCTACTATCAATACATCGGGAACAAATCCGTATAATTCCAATTGATTCATATAAGCTCTAATATCATTTACATCAATACTTCCGGCAGGAAACTGTTTGACAACCAATCTATTCTTATCTTCGTATTCAAGCCCCTTATATTCAAGAATATTTTTAATTTCTTCCTTTTGACTGACAAGTTTGCCAAAAGGCATTCCAGCATAAACTGAAGTAAATCTTTTGGAAATTGAAACCCAATCCATTTCAACAGAAACAAAAGCTACTTTAAAGCCTTTGTTTACATTTTCAACAGCAGTCTTAACCAAGGCTAATGATTTACCAACACCGGGAAGAGCGATGTAAGCGTAAATTTCTCCACGACGAGGTCCACCACCAGATAGTTCAAAATCAATTGATAAAAATCCTGATGTAAATTTATCGACTCTTTCTTCATCCTTGGTTAATTCGTTAAAAAACTGATCAATTTGCGTAAAATATTGGAAGCCTGCATCGAAAGTCTTGGAAACTAACATGCAATTACGGAATCTTTCATAAACTTTAGCCCATGTTTCTTCTGAATCAGGATTCTTCTTAAGATCCCTTTGTGATTCCTCCATTGCTATCCTAAGACTTTGAATCTTAGAAAAATTAACCAATTTATTGAAAAGAATATCTCTTGATGCTTGATTAGGAATAAAGAATTCATACAAAGACTGAAATTCTGATCTGTAATAAACTTTAATAGAATCTGGCTTATCTCTTACTTTTTCAAGTAAATCATTTTCTAATATTTGCTTATCAGGTATACCAGTAGGATATTCTTCAAATAATTTAAATAATATTTTACAAGCTTCTACATGAACCTCATTGGAGAAATATTCTGGAGAAATTAAAGCTTTTCCTTGGATAAGGAAATTTCTGTCAGTTAATAAAATACCAAGAATTCTTCGTTGGAAATTCTCATCCCAACGAAATTTAGCCTGAGTATTCTGTTGTTGAAGCATATTCTCCAACAACTTTTGCTGATCTTCTGTCAGTTTAACTTCCATGCTAAAAAAATCCTTTAGATGTACAGGTGTTCATGTTCACTTAAGGAAACTTGTCCTACACGGATAGTTTTCTCTTTAGTGATTTTCTTCCCAACATGACGAGCAGCATTCCATATTATCTGCTTCGTGTAAATAATAAATTTCGTGTTGATGATGAGTTTCAAATTAATATCAGGTCGTTCTTGTAGTGGAACAAATTTTTTAACTAATTTTTCCAAAATTTCTTCTTGAGGTTCACCAAATTTGCGACGATAGGCACCGTGATGTGTTTTATTTTTCCATAAATCCTTTAATGAATCAAATAATTTCTTAAATATTCCTTCTTGAGGAACATGTTTTTCCAATATATCAAAAGATGACTCAATATAAGTTTGTCTCTTATAATAACTTCCAGCTCTTAAAACAGACATAAGAAGTTCTTGTTTAATATCTTCTACATCTAATTGGTGATTATTGCGGGAATTGTTAGAAATTAATTGCCAACTGGCATAAAGACATAATTGTCCAAATTTCTCTTCTAGTTCTTTAAATTCCTCTGCGTTAATCTTAAACATCTGAAATATTGTCATTTCAAGTACCTCCTTGATAGCTGTAGACGCAATGCTAGTCTTAATTTTAATAGAGTCAAATTTCAGAGTAATTTTTCAAAAATGCTAAATTTTCACCAAATTTGATATCAACAAAAAGTCTCAATGGTCTGTATTCAGAAAATTCTTTTTGCAAAACATCTTTTATTTGATTCACTGAAGAACTAAGTTTTTCTTTTTTGATAGAAAAAACAAAACAGTCATGAATTGAAAATAATAATCTGAAATCTTTGTTTTCAATTGATTGAACATCATTCATCTTCATAAAACAAAAGACAGCAGCTGGAGAATGAACAGAAAAGTTCATTGCTTTGTAACCATCATTTTCACTAAAGCTTTTCTTTCTCTTAAAATAATCAAAACAATGACCAACATTGTCAGCTTGAGCCATTTGTTGTGTCACATAGTCAAATGCTTTGCTAAATAAAGACTTTATTTTTCTCAAGTAAATTTGTGATTCATTAATAGAACAACCTAGAGATTCAGATAGCTTAGATGCAGAAATACCATAAATTGTTGGTAAAAATAACTTCTTACCTAAATCTTTATAGTTCTTATCTTCAAAATTATTTAAATCAAGAACATATTGAGCTATCTGCTCATAGGGATGACCTGTGTTATACAATAGTGTATTCAAGTTAGCATCATTACTCAAAAATGCTAACACATATAACTCTAGTGCTTTAAAATCAAAAGATACAAATATTTCGTCTTCTGGTAAAGCAAAATTTACCTTAATTTCATGTGTTAAACTATGTGGATTAAAATTTTTACTTGAAATTAATTTAGAGTTAAGTCTACCATTTTCTTGAAATCTAGATGAATAGTAAGGATAAACAAGTGTAGCTTCGTTATCTAAAATGATTCCTTGATTTTCCATATGTGGAATTGTATGACAAAGTAATTTCTGAAACACATTGGTATAAATCTTAATATTTTCTGATTTAATAAATTTCAAAAAAGTTGAAATTATATCACTTAATTTTTCAAAAGAACAACTTATATCGTTGTAGTCAACAAACCAATTTAAGTCAAAAAACACTTTAAAATCAATTAATTTTCTGCAATTTTGTTTTAGGCAAAATGATTGAAAAAGCTTGGTATTTAAGCAAATTATTGGTCGATTATATTCTGCTAAACAATTCACAATATGGTGTACAAATGAACATGTGTTGTTTTGATGTAATTTTATTTCAAATTCAGAACCCTTTGGTCCATGGAACTTTATGTGAAGTAAAAGATTTTTCTTGTCTGTTAAATCAGGTTCATTTAAAATTTCCAAATAAATAAATGGCTCGACACAAAATGTGTCGTAAATTTTTTCAAAAGTAGTTTTGTCAATGTTCACAAAGAAAAATCTACGCTAATTCACAACGAAAGTCAAAAAGAATTTTGTTTAACTTTGGCACACTTTTTGCTTCGTGCGGAGAAATATAAGTTATTATATATACATTCCCAATTACTTCGTAATTGGGAATGCTTTAGTTTAAGCAGTAACAATATTTACTCTTCGCTTCGCTCAGAGTAAATAAGTTACTGCTTAACAAAAATATAACTTAAATTAAAAAACTTAATAGTAATTCATTTGTCTCTAAGTTAATTATATTAATACTTAGTATTAATTAATACGCAAAAACCATGCCAATCAAACAAGAAAATTAAAAAAAATGTTGTTTTTATTAAATCGCTTAAAATCGCTTGTAACGCAATAAGACAATAAAATCGACCTGAGTCCCACTTGGTCATAGAAAACGAGTTCTAGACCCATTTATTCAAAAATAAATGGCATGTTTGATTCAAATCCCCAAAGTAAAAATTCAGAAGTTAGGTTTGACTTTCTTGGAAGGATGTTTTAGGATTCGGACATGAAAGAAATCTTCCGAACATCAACAGACCAATTACTCAAGCTATCTGCTGATGCAGATATGTCTTTTGCTTATAGAT
>Ga0114970_10000364_pt1 | contig 33476 bp, 28 predicted proteins | sample M_140205_XF_Meta_FD_87030 | JGI IMG/M metagenome (GOLD analysis project Ga0114970, IMG submission 87030) | Freshwater microbial communities from Lake Montjoie, Canada to study carbon cycling - M_140205_XF_MetaG | ecosystem: Environmental > Aquatic > Freshwater > Lake | place: Lake Montjoie...
ACAGCCTTCGGTGGCGGATCCTCGCGATCGGTACGGGAAGCACCTTTGGCGTCGGTGTTCATCAGCGCGATACCTACGCCGCACGACTTGAGGCACTGCTGAACGATCCGCGCCGGGGAGCTGCCGCTGCGCCGCGGTTCGAAGTGATCAACTGCGGGTTGCGAGATGTGACCCCAGCCCTGATCCCTGGCGTGGTCAATGCCCTCGCGGCGCACTATGCCCCCGATTTGGTGCTGCTGACGGTCGGACCCGACGATAGGTCTTTGGGCCGGGGGAACGACGCCGCGGCGAGCCCCGCATCCTCGGCGGCGCGACTCGTCGGCCTCTTCCATCTTGGGCGTTTGTTTCAGCGACGCGATAAGTCTGAATCATACGCACCAGATATCGCGTCGACCGTGCGCATGGTTGGACTCGCCCACGCCTCGGCCCGCAGCCACGGCGCCCGCCTGGCGCTGATGGTGTTCCAGCATCGTCGAGGACAGTACTGGACGAGCCTCGACAGTGCGCTTGCCAAGGCGGTGCCCGCCACCGTCCCAACGCTGAATGTGGGGCCAGCCCTGTTACCGTTTGGCGAACCAGCGCTGGTGGTGCATTCGCGCATTGACTGGCATCCCAACGAGCTTGCCCAACGGTTGGCCGCCGATGCCCTCCAGAAGTTCCTGACCGAGCGAGGGCTGTTGGGTGTCGTCGTGGGCACGGACATCTCAGCCAGACGAGATGCGTCGAGTCCGCGCACTCCATAAAGTGCGCCGTGATGGAGTGGGTTCGTGGCGTGCGACAGAGCCTCGACGCGGGTCCGTGGGTCTGGCCTGCTTTCCGATGTTCGTTTTGCATCCCGTAGCAATCAGCGGGTCTCATCCCGACAACCTCAGCGTGCTGTGATTCTCTCTGTGAGCACCCGCCTTGTCGATCGGAGCGTGCACACCGATCACCACCGAGACACGGCGTTCGTCATGATGCCGGCGGACTCCACGTCATGATGCGATTTGGCCTCCCGCATGTGCCGCGCTTGAGCTTCGTCGTTGGTCCCGGGACCGATTCCAGCGCGTCGTCATCCATGATCCGACTCCGCGTGATCAATCGCGATGAGGCATTGACGCTCTTACAGTTGCGGTTGACCGTCCTCAACATGGACCATCGGATCATGGCTCAGGCCCACTTCAGCAAACTGTTGCCGAGACGAAGCGCGCAGGATCTCCACGCGTGCATCCACTGGGACATTGGTGCGCTCTCGATCGAGAGTGACGCGCCCACGACCTTTTCGACCACCTCAGTGCCACGGATGACTCACGTGCTTCGTGCCGAATTGATGGGACCCGGTGGCACTGCATACGACGTCCTTGAGATCGGGGTGCGCAGTGCCGATGTCGTTTCCGGAACGACCACGATCGGACTCTCGTCGTGAGTGACTTCGACCGCGTTGTGCACCTGGCCAAGACTCGCCTGGCCATCAGTGGGATCCTATCGGCAGACCTCCCCGTCAATCTTGGATCGGCACGGTCGCAAATCGCGAGCTTCGTTCGTGACCGCGAAGATTTCGACACGCAGTTGTACGCTCAGTTGCACGTCCTCGAGCACAGCGTCGACAGCTTTGAGCTGAATTCCGATATCCCGCGCACGCCGTTCAAGAAGGTCGCCGTGGCGGTCTTCAACCGGTTGTTTTCGGTCGGAGGTCTCGCTCGACATCTCGGATCAACCCAGAAGCGTGCCAATCAGGCAACGCTTGCCGCTTTACGTCTCATGCAGACACGCCTCGAGGAGCAAGACCGCACCGTGGCGGCTCTGTACGAACTCGTACGCATACAGAGCGCACAGGATGATGCCCGAGGGAATCTCGGCGAATGAAGATCCTCCATGTGATCCATCGCTACCCTCCCGCCATCGGTGGATCAGAGGTGTGGTTGAGGGAAATCGCCCAGCGATTGGCCAACCACCACGGCCATCGCATTGAAGTTCGGGCGCTCGCGGTGCACGAGGAACAGGAGTACTGGGAGCACTACGAATCCTCTCGCCGCCATGCCGCGTATGGTGAGCGCGATGTCGATGGGCCAATCGACATCATCCGGCATCGTGCAACCGTGCCCCCGCATTGGCTCGTGCGAGGTGTCCTGCAGCCACTGCAGCGGCTGACGGGAACCTATCTCGAAGGACCGCACTCCTTCGACATGTACCGTGCGCTTCCCGACGCCATCCGCGACGCCGATGTCGTCCATCTGCACGCGCACCCGTACCCGCAGGTGTCAATTGGGCTCTGGTTGTGCCGACGCATCGGCCGTCCTGCCGTTGTCACGCCGTACTTCCATCCAGACATGCCCGTGCATCTCGCGAAGCGCACCATCCGGGCCTTGGCGCTGGCAGATCGGATCTTTGTGCTCACCGACGTCGAGCGCGCGGCGCTGGCCGCCTATGGGTTGGATCCGGAGCGCATGGTCGTCACCGGTGGCGGCGTTGACGTCGAATACTTCGAGCGCCTCAAGGCCGAAACACGCCCATCCGCGTTCGACCTCTCGCGGAAGCCCGGCGTCGGTCGTGTGGTCTTCGTCGGCCGCAAGACCGAGTACAAGGAGATTCAGGTCCTGATTGAGGCTGTTCGGCGTGTGCGCGAGTTCCGACCGGTCGAGCTGATGTTGGTAGGACCGACGTCTGATTGGTTCCGACAGTTCGTCGATGGCTGCTCCCCCGCGGAAAGATCCTGGATGTGTGATCTGGGAGTGGTGAGCGACGCCGAGAAGGTGGCTGTGCTGCAATCGTCCGATGTCTTGGTCCAGCCCAGCCGACATGAATCTTTCGGCATCGTCTTTCTCGAGGCGTGGGCGTGTGGCTTGCCCGTCATTGGAGTAGATGCGGGTGCGGTCCCGAGTGTGATCGCTGGTGGTGGTTTGACCTTCCGAGCTGGCGACCCAGCGGCACTGGCGGAAGCCATCGGGCGATTGTTGAACGACCCGGAGACAGCCCGATCCTGTGCCCAAGTCGGCGCCAGTCGGAATCGACAGCTCTTCGATTGGAATCGGCTCGCCGATACGGTCAGCGCGACATATCGTGCCGTGCGGCCGAGGCCCCGCCGCGTGCTGGTCGTGAGCGGAATCTACCCGCCGTACTCGTTTGGGGGGGCGGAGGTGATGGCCCGAATTGGCGCCGTGGGAATCGCCGGTCGCGGCCACGAGGTGCAGGTCCTTGGCACCTATCGGGATTCCGATGCGCCGCGCTGGAAGCACACGCTCACCCATGACGAGGGCACGCTCGTCCATCACTACTCGGTGAAATACTACGACAATTTCCCCGGCTACGCTCGTCACCATCGTGCACCGGAGGCCGAGGAGGCCTTCGCGGAATTGATCGCCCGGTGGCGCCCGGAGGTCGTGCATTTCCACAACATCCAGACCCTCTCGCATCGCCTCATTGACATTGCCGAAGACGCGGGGATCGCCACTCTCATGACGCTTCACGACTATTGGCCGATCTGTTTCAAGCATACGCGCGTCTTGAACGATGGACGAGAATGCCCGCGAGGCGGCTTCGCGTGCCTGTCCTGCAGGCCTCAGATCGAAGATGCGCCGGAGGTCAGCATGGTGGAGCGCAATGCGGCCGTCCGTGGTTCATTGGATCGCCTACGACTCCTCCTTGCGCCGGCGCAGTACATCATGGATCGGTTTGTCGAAAACGACATGCCCCGGGAGCGCCTCCGGCACCATCCATACGGCATCGATCTGGCACCATTCGCACGAGTGGCGGCAGCCCGTCAGCCTCGTACGCCATTGCGTTTTGGCTTTATCGGATACATCGGCGACCACAAAGGCATTTTCATATTGGCCGAGGCTGTGAAGCAGTTAGTCGGTGATTTCAAGCTTCTGGTGTACGGCGTCGGCGACAAGGAGCCGGATTTGGCCGCCGCGCTCTCCTCACTGGGAAACAAGGTCGAGATGCGCGGCCCGTGTCCGCACGATCGCATCGCCGAGGCATTCGCCGCCATCGATGTCATGGTACTTCCAGCGTTGTGGCCCGACAATTTCCCGGTGTCGATTATCGAGGCGCTGGCCAGCGCGACGGTGGTCGTCGCCAGTCGCGCCGGAGGAATGACGGAGCAGATCAGGCATGACGAGAATGGCTACCTGGTTCCAATGGGTGACGTCGCGGCACTCGCCAGCACCCTGCAAGGCTTAATCGACGAGCCCGCGAGGGTCGCACGCCTTGCAGCCGGGGCCCAACGATCTTCCGACCGCTACCCGCTTGATCTGTATCTGGACAAACTCGAAGCGTATTACGAAGAGGCATTTCACTCGGCGCCCCGTTTGGGACGTACCCGGCCGCTGCTCGTGCATTCCGGACTGCACAATGATGCAGGCGGACGCGACATCTACCGGGCATTGGGCGAACTTTCTCGACGCGGTCTGGAGATTGAAGCGCTCGCACTCCAACATGCCACCGACGCCGATCTGGAACAGGCGATGGCCGTGGTACTGACGTCCGGTGCCGACGATGCGGTCGAGCTTGCGCTTCGTGCCGTGGTTTATCGACGTCATATCTTCGCCCCGCGTTCCGATCCTGCCGCGGTTCAGCTCCTGTCGGAGACGGCGGTGGGCAGCCTGTATGGCGATCCATTCGAACTGGCGACGGAACTCGCGGACTTGGTCACCCAACCACGCCCGACGGCGGACTACGCTCGTGCCGACAGCTATTTACGGCACCTCGTCGCGGCCGCCGTGGCGGACCCGTGAGACGTCAGCGGTCGGCGTCCCGCGTACGAACGGATCGCGGTCCGTTCGTACGCCGGTCACGGTGACGGCGGGTCCTCGTCGCGGTTGCTGAGCACGCCCCTTCGCAGCTGACTCGCCATCGCATCCATCGCGCGAAGCGGTCGTGTCAGCCACCATGACTTGCTTGAGAGAATTTGCGTGAGCAAGGCCGACGTCTTGGCCAACTCAGCATGACCGGACATGACTTCTTGCCGTGCGAACAGGAGTTCCGCCCGCGCGGCACGTTCTCGCTCCTGCAGAGCCCGGAACTCGAGACGCAGCGAGTGCTCTGTCGACTTCAATATCTCCATGTCGGTCCGTACAGCGAGAAGCCACGCTCTCGTGTCCTGCAGCTCAGCCGTGGCAGCGTGCAGCTTGGCGTCGGTGTGCTGCAACTCGACCCGGGTCCTCCCCAACTCGGCCTGGGTGTCCTGCAGCTCCGCCGTCGTGTCCCGCAGCTCGACCTTCGTGACCCGCAGCTCGACCGTCGTGACCCGCAGCTCGACCGTCGTGTCCTGCAGCTTAACCGTCGTTTCTTGCAGTGTAGCCGTCGTGTCCCGCAGCTCGACCTTCGTGTCCCGCAGCTCAGCCCGTGCGCACCGCAGTTCCGCCTGCGTAACGCCGAGTGCTTCCGCCGTTTCCAGCACATGACGACGCCTATCCGAGCGCTCGGCCTGTAACGCAAAAATCTGATCGTGCAGCGATGCGCTCTTGATCACAAGTTCCTGAAGATCCGCCGGACTCCACGGATCGCGACAGGCGACCATGGTGAGGACATCTTCCAACGTGGCGGTCCCAGTGCGCACGACCTCGTCCACCAGCGCGCTGTAACGCTCGGGAATGCGACTGTCATCGGCGGCGTAGAAGTGCCAAGCCACCGCATCGGTCGCCACCCGTGGTGACGTGAAGACCTGTGCGTTATAACGGTGATCCAGCACCGCGAGACGAGGGCCCGTGGCCAACAGCGCTGAATTAAATGCCGGCTGATCACGAACGCTTTCGTGACGGCCTGCCGACAATGCCCAACGCCGATGCCATTCATCGGCAAGGCGACGGGCACCCATGGTGTCGTTCCAGAACAACACCCCGCCATTGATGTACACCTCGCTGCCGATCGCCCATCCCATGTTCCGCAGCATCACCTCGTCCTGCTCCCAGATCTGCTCTGCAAGCGTGTCACGTGAGTGATTCGGTGCCCCCGCCACGTCGCAATCGAGTGAGAAGATCTCGTCGAGTGGACCACGAACGAATACATCGCTGTCGATGTACAGGAAGGGTCCGTCAAGGCGCGACCGAAGGGTGGTCTTCAAGAAGCGACTTTGAAACGCCGCGCCACCCGGAGGCGTGTCGAACGTGAGCCAGCGATCGGCCTGCGACACCAGCGGCGCGCCGGCGTCCCGCAACGACGCGTCGGTATCCCGATCACACACGATGACCGCACGTACGCGAGGATTGCTGGCCCGCAGTGCCGCCAACGCCACGCCCGTTCTGGCGCCATATCTCTCCCCGGCTCGGGCCGCGAGAACGAATACAACCGTGGGCGGCTGCTTCACTGCGCACCAAGAGCCAGCCCAATGGTCGCGCTGCCTCGCGCGATCGTGCGCATCCGCACGCGATAGGCGCCCATGGGGCTCGTGCGGTTATCGTTGTGTCTCAGGTCAAGATTACGCACGCCCAATCTCCCGAAAACGCCGTCGATGAATCGTCGCGATCGATCACAACAGACTCTTGTGAATCAATACAAATCCACACCAAACTTCTAGAGGTCCGACTCCCCCTACCGTCACGCGACCGGCGACGAGATGCTTTCGACGAACGCAGAGTGCAGCCACGCGACGCCCTTGCACCGTCGCACCATCTCCACGTTGACGCCCAGCGGGGATGCCACTCCTTGGGTCTCGATCATTTCGAGCCACATCCTGCCGGAGGCCGATGTTCAGGAGACGGTACGTACCGTCCTGCTCCAGACGCTGCACCAATGGGAATGGATCATTGTCGACGGTGGTTCGCTGTCGGCGCACTCACGGGCGACACTGCAGCAGTACTGCAATCAGGATCCCCGGATTCGTGTCATTCCGCTCGCCGTGCCGCGTGGAGTCGGCGCGGCACGCAACGTCGGCGTCGCAGCGGCTCGCGCACCGCTGATCATGCACCTCGACGGCCGACACGAATTCGACGCGACCGCGCTGGAGAGGCTGGCATGGTATCTCGAGGCCCGTCCCGACGTGGCCTATGTCACGGCCGAGGCCATCGGCCACAACGCGCGGCCACACGCGCCGTCGAGCACACTGCCGCACGCGCCGCCACAGCGGCGTCCCGAGCAGATTGCACCCGCTGTCCTGCTTCGGCGGTCGATGCATGACGCCGTGGGCGGATACGACGAATCCGTCAGCAGCAGTCTCGCGGATGCGACGTTCTGGCAACGCTGTGCCGCCGCGGGCTACCGTGGCGCATCGGTCCCCGGAGATCGGGCTGACCATGCCGTCGCGACGTCGCCACGGCGGCATGATTGGCCATCTGGCAACGAGCGGACGACATCGAACCGTCATCTCCTGTTCATCGTGCCATGGATGTCACTCGGCGGTGCCGACAAGTTCAATCTTGACCTGCTCGATCAAGTACGACGCCATGGATGGGATGTCACGGTGGTCACCACCCGAGAAGATGAGGACGTGTGGTACACCGAGTACCGATGCAGAACTCCTGAGATATTCTCGCTCCATCGATTCCTGCCGCTGCGCGACTATCCTCGCTTTCTCGCGTATCTCATACAGTCACGGCATTCGGATGCCGTACTCATTTCACACAGTGAGCTTGGCTATCGTCTGCTGCCGTATTTGCGAGGCCGCTTTCCCAACGTGGCGTTGCTGGACTACCTGCACGTGGTCGAGCCCAGTTGGAATCACGGCGGCTATCCCCGTTTCGCCGTGGACTACCGGGCCCACCTCGACTTCACCGTGACGTCGTCCGATACGGTTCGGGAATGGATTTCCACGCGAGGTGTGCCCGTCTCACAGTCCGCGGTGTGCTATACCGCGGTTGACACCGATCGAAACAGCCCTGATCCGGCTGCCAGGCACGAAGAACGCACTCGCCTCAATGCGCCCAGCGATCAGGTGGTGATCCTGTTCGTTGGACGACTCTGTGCACAGAAGAATCCACGAATGCTCATCGCCGCACTTGATCGGGTGCTTCGTGCCCACGCGACCGCATCCGCGTGGATTGTCGGTGACGGACCCGATCGGTCGCTCGTCGAAGCCGACGTGGCCTCGCGTGGCCTAAGCGAGCGCATTCACGTGATGGGTGCGGTATCGCCGGAGACCATCGGACGTCTCATGTCGGCGGCTGACATCTTCTTTCTGCCGTCTCGCTACGAAGGAATCTCACTGGCACTCTACGAAGCGATGGCGTCAGCGCTCCCGTCGGTGGCGTCGGACGTCGGGGGACAACGCGAGCTTGTCACGGACGAGACTGGAATCCTCGTTCGACCAAAATCGTTCGACGAGGATTTGAATCGCTATGTCTCGGCACTCGAAGCGTTGGTGATCGACTCCGATTACCGTCAGCGATTGGGGCGTGCGGCGCGCGCACGGGTCGTGGCACACTTCGCCCTGCCAACCATGGGGACGTGCATGGTGCAGTTGATCGAAGGCCAGAGCAGGCGCCGAGCGGCTGCACCGCGATTGATGGACTCCGAAGCGGATTCGGTCGATCGGGCAGAACAGGCGCTTGAACTGACGCGTCTCGCAAGCCGGTCGGAATCGCTTTCCACGTCCCGGAGCGGCGAGAGCGTGAGAGAGTGGCTGTACATCGGCTTGCAGGCATTGTTTAGCCCGGCATACGAGTGGGCCGCGACACGAGGCTGGCGCTGGCCGCTCGCCATCGGTGGCCGTTTGCGGCGATCACTGCTCATGAAACGATGAGGTCGAGATGCGCTTCATCAGTGCGCCGCTCGATGAAACGCTTGCAAATAGCGACTCGTCTGCGCAACCGCTTCGCGCCAGCCGCCATCGACCAGAAGCTCAGCCGCCAGTTGAACCATCGAATCTCCGAGCCGGTCGGCACCGACCACTCCATGCCTTACCGGAAATCGAACGTATCCAGAGACGCGATCTCCCACACGTAATCTGCAATCAACAAACGGCGCGTCCATGCCCGGATATATCGGCCGTGCGAACGCCTCCATCTGCAGGTCGATCCGCTCTATCGTGGAGCGCTGCAGCACAGGGGACGCGATCACCGGATCGGGAAACGCATCTGACGAGATAGATGCGAACTCATCGACCAATGCGTTTGCGGTCATGCGCGCCGCGCGGTAGATCTTGTCTGCACCTCGCATCTCCCGGAACTCGGCCAGAGCAAGCGGCCTGAAGTTCTTGTATAGCAGCGCACGGCGGAGATGATAGCCAACGGCAATCTGGCGCTTCATCGCGTTGAACGCGGGTCGTTCTTCCGGGAAGGCAAGAGCGGAGCGCTCGATCGCACACGCAAATCCCCGGCTCCACCCAGCTACTTGAGTCATCAGCGCCGGGATCTCTCGCCGATGATCATGCCGCACGACGGCTCGAGGCTCGATCGCCAGGAGCATTCGCGATTTCAGCGCCCGAAACAAATACTCGCTATCGTCGCCGGCCCCACTGGCCGTCCCCGGCCCCAGTGCCGCATCGAACGGGCCGATTTGGTCAAAGACACGTCGGCGCACAGCGAAGTTGGCACCCGCACCATACTCGCCGACATTGCCAACGCTGCCCGCAATACTTCGGAGGTCTGGTGCGGCGATCCAGCGACGGACGTAGGTGCGGGGGAAGCCGCCGTACGCCTCAAAGAGCTGTTGCGCCGGAGTGGCGAGTTCGCGAGGCTCCACGATTCCCGTGACAAGATCAACCTCTGCATTGCGAGCGAAGACCGCGCGGTGGGCGTTGACCCAACCCGTCTCTGGCACGCAGTCGTCATCCGTGAACAGCAGCACATCCGCACGGAACTCGGCAATGGCTCGATTGCGAGCCCAACTCAGTCCCGGTCTGTCTTCCACCACAACGCGGACCGAAGGAAATCGAGTCCGGTCAAACGACGCTTCGGTATTCGAGGGCGCATTGAGAATGACGAGCAGTTCATCGCTCATTCCCAGCGTTCCGATGATCGCCTCGACGGCACGCGCCAATTGCTGCGGTCGATCACGGGAACAAATGGCGACGGATACTGATGGTAACTGCGTGCCCAACGCAGGTCGCACGTCGCACGCACGTTCCTCCCGAAGGGACTCAAACGCGCCAGTTATGGTGAAGCGCTCAGGCGGTCTCGATCGTCGCATCCAGGCGGCGAGCACCAGCATCAGCGCGTTCTCGGCGTGCCTCGGCGTCACCGCCCCGGCAATGGCGTCGCCGAGCGACAGGTGCCGCGACACGCCAAATCGTGCGGATCCCACCGGCGTTCCCCCGCAGCGGAACAGCGCCCACGTGTGAGTGCCGAGATCTCGATGGATATGCGGATGTCGATCGAGCAAATCGATCTCTTCGATGCGGATCTCAGTCATCGCGCTGTGCTCAGGCGGTATTCAGAGCGGTCGAAGCCACCTTCCACGAAGCTCGCGCGTGCGCTTCATACTGACGTGTCACTTCGTCAACGGTGCCGACTGCTCGAATGCGCCCGCCGTCAAGCCACACCGCGCGCTGGCAGAGATCCTGCACTGATTCGAGGTCGTGCGACGCCAGTATCATCGTGCCTCCGCGGACGCGGAACGCCTTCAAACGCTCCTGGCATTGCAGCTTGAACGATTCATCACCGACCGCGAGAATCTCGTCAAGCAGCAGCACATCTGGACGAGCCGACATGGCAATGGAAAAGGCCAGCCGCGATTTCATGCCACTGGAGTAGTACTTCAACGGGGTGTCGGCGAACGCTTCGACGCCAGAGAACCCGAGAATGCTATCGGTGTGAGCAACCGCTTCGTGTTTCGGGATGCCAAGGGCAGCGGCATACAAGCGGATGTTTTCGCGCCCGGTCAACGTCGGCTGAAACGTGGAGCCCAGTTCAATGACCGGGATGATCCGCCCGTGCCGGCTGATGCTGCCACTGGTTGGCGGGTAAATCCCGGCCATCAGGCGCAACAGGGTGCTCTTCCCCGAACCGTTGTGTCCGATCAACGCGACGGCCTCGCCGGCCTCGATGCGTAGACTCACATTGGACAGGTGATAGCGCGCGCTGCGGAGATGAATTGCCTGACGTCGCAGCGTCCGCACGAAATATTCCTGCAGCGTCGTCGTGCGGTGCTCGTAGTAAAAGAATCGCTTTTCTACGTTGACCAGTTCGATGGCCGGCGGTTGAAGCGCCGTCATCGTCAGACCACTTCCGCGTACACGGATCGCTTCCATCGAAACACCCAGCGCCCTGCGAGGAAGACCACGAGCGTAGAAAGCACCGGCGTCACGATCTCGGCGATGCCTGGAAGCCGACCTTCGTACAGGGTCGCGTGGTACAGTCCCAGAATCCCGGCGAATGGGTTGAGGGACACGATCGGCTGCCAATGTGCCGGCAAGTTGGAGATCGGGTAATACACGGGGGAGATCAAGGTCAGCATGGTCAGCGCCACCGGCACGGCATGCTGTACGTCTTCGAAGAACACCCCCAGCGCCGCAATCGGGAACAGAACCCCGGCTGTGAGCACGGCGTGCAGTACCATCACGAACGGCAAGGCCACCAGACCGATGGTGAACCCCTGATGCAGCACGGCGGTGAGTACCACGACGACCAAGAGCATTTCGATCGCGAACTCGACAAACCGTGAGATCACCGTGCTCACGACCAGTACGTCCGCGGGAAACGCCACACTGCGTGCAATGAAGGAGTGATTGCTGACGACGGTCGCGCCAATACCCAGCGTGTTCAGAGTGAACACCCACGCAAAGTACCCGCTGAACAAGAAGGCCCAGTACTGCGCGGTCTGTACTCGGAGGAGCACGCTGAACACCGCCACCAGCACGAGCCCGGTTAACAGCGGATTGAGCAGAGTCCAGACGGCGCCGAGAAACGAGCGCTGATATCGCATCGTGAGGTTTCGCTCCACGAGTGCCCGAATAAGCTCCCGATGGGTCCACAGCTCACTCACTTGCGTTCGCCTCCCCTCGGTGAATAGGACATTCGTCGGTCAACGACCACCCAGCGTTCTGATTCGCTGGACGCCGCGAACATGCGCAATCTATACCGTCGCGGGTCGCACGCACCTGCCGGGCCGTGGACAACGAGGGGGAAACTCGTCGTGGCCCTTGCGGCGTTGCGCGGGGTCGGGACGCCGCTCATATTGCCGCTCCGGACGTGCGGTGAGGATGGCCGCTTCCGCAGACACGAGCACATTCGCGACGCGATCTATTCGGCACATCGCTGGCGTATGGCAATCTGGTTCCGCCAGGGACGGGCGTTTTGGAGCTTCTTTTCTACGTACCGCAGTGTGACGGCGGGGACCTCCCGTCCACTGTCGATGAGTACTGGCCGTGGATCACTCGGCAATCCCATCTCGGTGCGTGGGGCCCGAGGAATTGGACCGTGCAAACGTTCCTCTACCTCACAGCCCACGACGTTCCTTGCCGGATCGTGGCGACGCTCCCCGGTGAGGGACTGGTGGTCGCACATCGGGACTTCCTGCCGACGTCGCTGCGTCCCGGGCCGGACCTGTACCTGATCTGCCTTCTGGCTGATCGCGATGAGCCGGGTTTTATCGGCAGGCATCCATTCGCGCAGTTTCACATGGTCCAGAATCCGACAGACCGGAGGGTGACGCAGCCAGAGGCGCTGTGGTCGGCGGCGTATGTACCCTACTGGCCACAGCCGGGTCTCGTGCCGCGCGATCCTAGCCGTCGGGATCGCTTCGAAACGGCCATGTTCTTCGGCTATCCGCACAACCTGGCGGCAGAGATGCGCGAGGCGGCGTGGGCGCAGCAGCTCATCGAGATGGGCCTGCGATGGGTCATTCCGCACCGTGCACGATGGCACGACTACGAGAGTGCCGACGTCGTCGTGGCCGTCCGGGCCTTTGATGACGAGCGCGCCTACGAGGGAAAGCCAGCATCGAAACTGCACAATGCATGGCGCGCCGGTGTTCCGGCGGTGCTAGGGCAAGAGTCGGCGTTTCAGGCGTATCAACGGTCGCCCCTCGATTACATCGAGGTCGCGTCACCGGAAGCGACGCTGGAGGCGCTGCGACAGCTTCGAGATCAACCGGCACTCCGGCGGGACATGGCGGAGAATGGCATGGCGCGTGCGCGTGATGTGCATCCGGCGCAAATTGCCGGCCGATGGCGCGACATCCTCACCCATCGCCTGGGCCCGTCGTACGAGCGTTGGCGCGGCGCCTCCCACAGCGAGCGTCAGCGTTTCTTCGATGACCGGCTGATCGCCGAGCAGCGGGCAGCGGTGATCCGTAACGTCCACGGGCCGTTGTACCCGCCGATCGATAGCGACGCGACCGGCGACGTCCTTCCGGACAGCGGGGCGGTAACGTGGCGCTGATCCGGTGGGTGGGATTCAACGGGATCGACAGCACCACGCTCGAGGAACGTCTTCGCGTCGTGGGCGTCGCGCCGACGATCGAGCTGGGCGCGTTCGGGCGGGACGGCGCTCTTGGCGTGAAGATGGGCGCGAGCGGCGGCATCGAGCAGGATATCGCATGGGCCGCCGCGAACGAGCTGTGGTTGTCGTTCTCGTACAAGCCCGTTTCGGCTCACGAGCCCGATGGCGCGAACCCCACCGTCTGTTACCTCGCTGACGACAACGGGACGGACGTGGTCTTCGTCGTCTGGGTGGTTGCCGCCGAATCGTTTCGCATCATTGGTGGAGCGCCAGAGTACATCACGCTCTATCAGTCTGCCGACGGGTCTGCGCCGGCCGGATCGTGGCGCTGGCTCGACGTGCGCGCGAAGGCCTCGAGCGCGGGCGCGGGCGATGTCGAGCTGTGGGTCGATGGCGTGCAGCTCTACAACAGCAGCAGCGTTACGACGGCGTCGCCAGGGGCGACCTTCTACCGTCGGTGTACCGTCGGGGGATGGAGCACCGGCGAGGCTTACACCGACGCCGTCCTCATCTGCGACCTGACGGGTGCGGCACCCTACAACGGGCGGCTTGGCCCTTGCCAGATCGCGGGGCCACTGGAGCAATTCTCGCCGGCGTGGTATCGGGTCCTCTATGAGGAGCTCGGCGACGGCGTGGCGTGCTATCGGCCTGCCGACGCGCCGGACTATGGCGGGGGCATGCTGAAGAGTTGCGGCTGCTGCCCCCCGGATGCCGAGCTGTATCTGCTCCCCGGTGAAGAGGTGCTGTTTGACGACGTCCTGAATGACACGGACTTCAAGCTGATCGATCACCCCGTGCTCTCGGGTCGCAAGACCGTGATCTGCGACAAGCGGGGACTTTGTGGCGGACGGAAGCCATTTGTGTGCAGGACCCACCCCGTTCACTTCGTTACGGGCACGCTGGTGTTTCAGGAATCGTGGTGCCGACTCAAGGCCACAGCGTTCATCGGCTGGCACAAGGAGGCGGTGGATCGTATTCGCGCCACTGTGTACCGGTACGGGCTCGAGAGCGTCGTGCTCGGGTATGGTCGTTCCATCAAGACGAAGTTCGACACCTGGTATACCGAGAATTCTCGGTAGGCCGCGCAAGCGTCCTCAGTGCGAGGCGCGCGTCTGTTCGGCTGGAGAGGGAGGGGGACATGCTGGAAAGACACACCGCCCGGATCTGGATGCTGCGTGACGAGTCGCTCGTCAGCTCGCTGGTGGCATCGGATATCCCACGTCATGTCTCGGGGCTGCTGGCGCCGGTGCTGTGGCAGAGTTCCGGCCTCGAAGGCATGCGCTCACAGGATGAGCGTCGTGCGTCCTACACGCGAACGTCGGTCAAAGGGGCCTTAAAAAGGATGATCGATCCTGTCGGCCCATACCGCTTCATGCAATGGAAGGGCCTTGGGCTGGGTGCTCACGCGCACACGGGATGGTTCAGCCCTCAGCCCCTCACATGGGGCAATGGACGCTCCCACCCCTTGAGCTTTCGCTTTGCCCTCGCCTCCACTGCACCAGCACCGTTTCCGGTCTTCACCGCTGCCGTACGGTGGCAATCCAGCGAGCCGTGGAACCCGATCTACACGAGACTGTACGGGGGAGCGCCGTACGAAGATCTGATCGCCGAGGCAGAGAATACGCGGCGCTGCGCGCAGCTCACGCACGGACGCCTCCGTACCGGTCATCCCATTGCGCTCTACAAGTGGACCCAGAAGGGCGCCCATCTGCTGCATGCCCCTCGGCCCGAAGACGACCGATGTGACAGTGTGCTCGGCGAGAGCTTTGCCGGCTACATCACGCGCCGCCGGGACGAGGGAGATCGAGTGGAGGATTCTTGTCTCCGGCCGAATCACAACGATCACTACCAATCGGCGATTCTTGGACAGAACATCCGCCTCTTTCGCTGCCCGTGGCGGTTCGAAGATCTGGAGCTCGCACTGTTCCATCCTCAAGAGCCTGCGCACGTGCACGCCATTGTCGCTGATGCGATGGAGTGTCTGCACTGGGAGTTTGGCACGCCCATGCGATACCCGGAGTTCTGTCTGACGTTGGCTCGGATCCTCGGTGGTCAGGCAGCGCTGCTCATGACCCATGGGATCGTGCATGGTGCGCTGTATCAGCACAAGCAGGACGTCACCTTGGCAGGAGAGCTGACCGATTTCGACGATTGCGTTTTCCTCAATGAGGAACTCCAGAGCCGCAGCGACTCATGGGAGCGGCGCCGGTTAGTCCAGCAGCTGTTTCTCCTGGCGAATCACCTCACAATTCTTCCCGAGGCCGGCGTGCTGTTGCGAGAGTCGGTCAGCCTCATGGCATTGGCGACGGCGTTTATCGACGCCTTCGGTGAAGGCGTGTCAGATGCCGATCTCAAGACCTTCCTCGAGTACTGTGAACAGGACCCTGACGCGGCGACCGTCGACGGGATGGTGGGCGGCGACCCCCAGAAGATGAAGAACCTGGACGGCTTTCAGCCGTTCTTCGGCGCGCTCATGGTTCAGCTCTCGGTGGCCGCCAAGACGCGGTGAGTGGAATCCACCCTCCGGCCGCCCTGTCGGCATCGCATACATATTCGAAACGCGTAGAAGCTGAGACTCGAGCGCTACCCCAGGTCGTGGAGGTATCCAGTGCCAGAACGGAGGACAACGCACGTGATGTTTGACGTATCGGACGTGCTTCCGGGCGTGTGCCTGACACCCGATGTCGGTCGCCCGCCGGCGGTGCCAGCGTGAGCGAGCCGCGCATCCGACCCGATTGGCGAGGCCACCTCGCCATGGCGCGCGTGGATTACTGGTTCAAGAACGTCTTCGTGCTGCCCGGCATCGTGGTCGCGATCGGGACGATCCCTGCGGTCGACTGGCGGGCGCTCGGCGCGCGCGCGCTCATCGGACTGGCGTCCATCTGTCTCGTCGCGTCCAGCAATTACACGCTCAATGAGATTCTCGACGCGCCGACCGACCGCTTCCATGTCGACAAGCGCCATCGGCCCATTGCGGCCGGACGCGTGCGGCCCGCCGCCGGGTACGTGCAATGGTTGCTGCTGGCCGGCCTCGGCTTCTCCCTGGCCTGGCGGGTGTCCGTCCCGTTCCTGGTCACGATGGTGGTCTTGTGGAGCATGGCCTGCGCCTACAACGTGCCGCCGGTGCGCACCAAGGATGTGCCGTACCTCGATGTGCTCACCGAGGCGGTGAACAATCCACTGCGCATGCTGGCCGGCTGGTTCATCGTAACTGAGCAGACCACGGCTCCGTCGTCACTACTGCTCTGCTATTGGATGATCGGGTGCTACTTCATGGCGCTCAAGCGCTATGCGGAGCTCGTGGCCATCGGCGATCGCGCCCGCGCCGCCGCTTATCGAAAGTCGTTCGCGTTCTACACCACCGAACGGTTGCTCGTGGGCATCATGTTCTCCGCGACGGCCGCGATGCTGTTCTTCGGCGCGTTCTGCATGCGCTATCGCATGGAGCTCATTCTGGCGTTTCCGTTCGTCGCGCTGGTGATGGCCTTGTACCTGCAGGTCGCCCTCAAGCCTGACAGCGCCGCCCAGCAGCCCGAGCGTCTGTATCGGGAGCGTGGCCTCATGCTCGCCGTGATTACGGCGACGGCGGTGATCCTGCTGCTCCTGCGGAACGATATTCCTGCCATGTACCGGTTCTTCGCGCCGACGGCGCCGGTGCAGGAGCACATCGCATCGGCGGCGATGGTGAGCACGCGACACACGCTCTTCGTACCGTGATGACGCTTCCCGCCGAAGGCTCACGGGACACCACACCGGCTGTTTGCCAGCGTGGCATTCGCGCTGCCGCTACAGACGATTCAGCACCAGGTACACTCGACAATTCGCCGGCAGGCAGGCGGCGTACGGAGGGAACGTCGGAGTGTTTGGGCTGACGGCCGCCGTTGCGGTGGCCCTCAACCGTGGCGCAGACACCCCGAGCACCGCCATGAACAACCCCGATGACTGACGGCTGACCGTGACTTCCACGGCGTTGTATTGGCTGCCTCCGCAATTAGCGGCCGGGCTGTAGACCGGCAGGAATGCGGGACCCGTATCCGCGTAGGTGCCGCATAGCACCGACTCTACGGATACCGCGCCGTGCATCGCCGAATTCTTGGCGACCCAGGCCGCGGCGACGCTCCGGGGATCGCCGGCCGGGATGGACGAGGCTTCCCTGAGCAGCTCCACCGCGCCTGCCAGCGCCGCGGCATCGGCCGAGGTCTGCAAATCAGCCTTCAGGCTATCCAGTCGACCAAAGTCCACTGCCAAGGCCAGCATGCCAACCATGCTCACGAGCAGCATGCCCACGAGCACCAAAATCGCGCCGCGTCGATTCCCCGCACACGGGAGCAGTTGGCCATCTGGAGCGACTTGAGCTCCCGACGCCGATCGGCGTCGAGGGGTGCGGCTGATGGCCACCATCAGATCTTCCCGAGTTCCTTGATCACCGTGAAGATCGCCGGTCCAAGCACCACGATGAACAAGGCCGGCAGAATGAAGAACATCAAAGGAAAGATCATTTTCACAGGCGCCTGCTTGGCACGCTTCTCTGCCGCCTGTCGACGTTGGCGGCGCAGCGTTTCAGCAGACACACGAAGCACGGTCGCGATGCTCGTTCCGAGCTTCTCACTCTGCACCATACTGGACGTGATCGCACGAAGCTCCGTGACGCCCGTACGCTCCCATAGGGCGCGCAGCGCTTGCTCACGCGGGACGCCGGCGTTGGTTTGACGACTGACCATCGCCATTTCATCGCTCAACGCCGGGTGCAAGTGCCGCAACTCGCGTGCGACGCGAAGGATGGCGGCGTCGAGTGAGATGCCGGCCTCGACGCAGACCACCATCAGATCCAGCGCATCGGGCACGGACCGCGTGATGGTGGCTTGACGCAGACGGATCATGCGATCGAGCACTGCCGCCGGGACGATCAGGCCCATGAACACGCCAAGCCCGACGAGCAGAACGTACCACACCGGCGACGACTGCGGCGCGAGCAAAAGGGCAGCAATGGGAAACACCAGCAAGGACAGCATGCGGAACAAGAAGTACACCAACGCTGCACTGCTCGAGTTCACCCCCGCCCGCTGCAACTTGGGCCGCCCGGCATTGTTTTGGGCCGACGTGGGGACAATGCGTGACAACCATTCCAGCCACTTGTTCGGCGCTGTGTCGGGGATGAGCGGCGACACGACAAGTGCCAGGTCTTCCGTGCCCGTCGCGCGGCGCAGCACCTCACGTTGCCGCACCATGGCGGCCAAGGCAAATCCCGCCGCAATGATCGCCGCCACGCCGACGAGCATCGCGGCAATCAGCATCGGGGACCACGGCATAATTGGCGACATGGAACTCACAGCTCGATGTCGGCGATACGCATCATGATCAGGTACCCGATGACGACTGAGCCGCCTGCCGCCCCCAGCAACCACGGACCCAGGGGACTGATGAGCATCGGTTGCACAAAATTGGGACTCATGAGCATGATGACGGCGAGCACCACGACCGGCAGCACCGACAGGATCCGTCCGGAGAGTTTCGATTCCGCGGTGAGCGAGTTCACCTCTCCCTTAAGTGCGGCACGCTCTCGCATGAGGATACTGATGCGTCCCAGCACTTCACCAAGGGTGCCGCCAGACTCCCGTTGAATCAGCACCGCAATAACGAACATGCGGAAGTCGAGGTCGTTGACCCGATGTTGCATCGCCAGCAACGCCGTCCGCACCTCGACGCCGAGACGTTGTTCTTCATAAAACCGGACGAATTCGAGTCCGAGGGGCGCGGGCATCTCATCACCCACAAACTTCATCGCGGATTGAAGCGAATAACCGGCTTTCATCGAGCTGACCAACATGTCGATGGCATCCGGCAACTGCCCATTGAACTTCTCTCGATGTGACCGTTCGCGTGCCGAGAGCCAGACGAGTACGGCGGTGCCACCGACCACGGCGCCGAGCAGCGGCACGAGGAGCCCAGGCCAAACCAAGGTGCCCACGATAAACCCGACACTGGCGGACAACGCCAGGCGCAACACGAAGCTGCCGGGCGACATGCGTGATCCGGCGCGCGACAACCGCAGGGACAGCGTGGCGGTCCACTTCTGCCTGACGAGAAACCGGTCGAGTGCAGGCAAGTCACTGACCGTGTCCTTCCGCAGTAGACTCTGAGAATCGGCCAGCGCCTGTTCCACTTCGCGCAGGCGCTCGCGGACCGCATCGGTCGCCTGCAGCGATCGTCGATTGAGAAAGATGTAGCCACCGTACAGGATCCCGGTGGTCGACGCAAAGACGGCGACAAGCACCATCAGTTGGATCATGAGGCGCTCAGACCGAACATGCCAACGGGAAGATCAACGCCAGCAAGCTTGAGTTGCTCGGCAAACATGGGTCGTACGCCAGTGGCCACAAACTGACCGATCACCCGCCCTTCCGGTGACATGCCGGTACGCCGGAACACAAAGATGTCCTGCATGGTGACGATATCGCCCTCCATGCCGGTGACCTCGGTGATGCCGATGACGCGACGCGTGCCGTCGGAGAGACGCTGCACCTGCACGATAAGGTCAAGCGCCGACGCGACTTGCTCGCGCATGGCACGGATCGGCAACTGCGTGCCCGCCATGAGAATCATGGTCTCGAGACGCGCGATGGCGTCGCGAGCCGAATTCGCGTGGATGGTGCCGAGCGAACCCTCGTGTCCGGTATTCATGGCCTGGAGCATATCGAGTGCCTCACCAGAGCGCACTTCGCCGACAATGATCCGATCGGGTCGCATACGCAGGGCGTTCTTCACGAGGTCACGCGCAAGCACTTCACCGCGACCCTCGGCATTCGGCGGACGGGTCTCCAAACGCACCACATGGGCCTGCTGCAATCGGAGCTCGGCAGCGTCCTCAATGGTGATGAGTCGTTCGCCCGACGGAATGAATGAACTCATGGCGTTCAGCAGCGTGGTCTTGCCGGACCCGGTGCCGCCGGAAATCAGTACGCTCAGGCGCGCGCGGACACAGCCGGCCAATAACTGCACCATCTCCGGAGAGAGTGCCCCGAGCTCTAGCAGCTGTCGTACGCCGAGTCCCGCGCCGAACCGTCGAATGGACAAGACCGGTCCGTCGAGCGACAACGGGGGAATGATGGCATTGACTCGAGACCCGTCAGGTAATCGCGCGTCCACCATGGGTGACGACTCGTCCACACGCCGACCCACGCGGCTGACGATGCGATCGATCACCGCCAGCAGGTGCGCGTCATTGCGGAACTCGGTCGAAACGCGCTCGAGCTGTCCCTGCCGCTCCACGAAAATACTGTGCGCGTTGTTGACCAGAATATCCGTCACCAAGGGGTCGCGAAAATACGGCTCAATCGGCCCGAGCCCCACCACCTCCCACAACACATGTTCGACGATTTCGTCACGCTCCGCTTGGGAGAGCGGCGTCGACTCCGTCCGCAGAAACTCCGTGACGGCGAGCCGGATCTGCAACGAGACTTCCGCCTCGTCTTTCATCTGCTCCAGTGCTTCGAGATCAAGCCGCGAAATGAGCTTGTGATGGATCTCGATTTTCAGACGGTCAACCGCACTCAGGTCGTTACTGGACTTGGTGCGGGCGATGAACGTGGCGGTGGCCTCCGCCTTGGGCACGACGTCAAGCGGGTCGAGGCCGTTGGCCACGGCCGACACCGCCACCGGAGTGTCGGATGACGTGGTGACTCGACGGGTGAATCGATCAATAAGGGACACGGATCAGGTTCGCTTGCGCACGAAGAGTTCACGAAGACGCGATCGCGGGCCTGGTCCCGTCGCAGAGGATGACGCGGATGCCGACCCGAACGGCAGGGTACCCCCGGCGATTCGTTGCGCCAGCTGCCGGTAGGCTAAGCCAATCGGAGAGGTCGGATCCTTGTGCTCAACCGGAACGCCCGATGTACTCGCTTCAGAAACGGTCTTGTAGTCGTTCGGCAGGCAAAAGAAGACGTCTTCCTTGAACACTTCGGCTGCCTCCTCCATGGACACGACATCACGTGACCGATAGCGATTCACGACGATAGCCACCTTCCCCTTGGGATAACCGAGACGCCGAAACACCCCGAGCGAACGCTGCGCCGAACGCATCGCCGGCACCTGAAGCTCCGTCAGCAATAGAATGCGGTCGGACGCGTCGAGCGCTGTCAGGGTGCGATCGTTCAACCGATGCTCACAATCAAGCAGCGTGTAGTCATACGTCGATTGCAGCTGCGCAATCGTGGCGTTGACCGCCCGCTGATCGATGAGCGCGTCGTCCTCCAAGTCGTCGGGCCCCGCCAGTAGCCACATGCGATCCGTCGTCGGCGTCATGACCGACTTCAGCAACTCACCATCCAACCGTTCGAGCTTTTTGGCGATGTCGCGAATGGTGTACTTCGGACGGACGTCCAGCAGAATGCTCGCGTCACCACCGGGAACTTCCATGTCCGCGATGGCTACACGAGCCGAAGGCTGCAGGGTCGTCAATGCGCAGCCCAGATTGACGGCGACTGTGCTGACCCCTACGCCACCTTTCGCACTGTAGACCGCATAGACCTCCCCACGGGCATCGCCGCTCTGCAGCCGACGTTGCAGCCGTTCCAGGGCGCTCGCGCATTCTGTCTCGCTGATCGGCCGCACCAGAAACTCCTGCATGCCCGAACGCATGGCACGGAGCATGAGCCGTGGATCCGCGGCCGGGCCGGTGGCGATGACCCGCACATCATGGTCACGCCAGACCGTCCGGTCGATGGCCGCCAGACTGGCGTCCTCCACTTCGTCGAGCGCGAGGACGAGCAATTCGATGGGCGTCCGGCCATATCGGTCGACGGCGTCCATGAGTGTGGCCGCATTCAACACGTCGGTGTAGCCGAACCGCGCGAGCGACTGCTGAAGCACGAGATCGCGGGTGTCTGGCGCGCCGACGAGCAGGGCGTGGCGGCTCATGTCGGCCTCAAGGATGCGAGACGCGCACGTGTGTTCACGGCGTTGCTGGTGGCGGTGGCAGGCGCCGCTTCAGGGCGTCCATGGCCGGGCGCGTCGAATCCGGCAGGAAGCGCAGCGTATCCCGTTCGCGTGGACGCAGCGGATCGATGATGACTGGCGTTACAACGACCACAAGTTCGGATTCATTCCGTTGAAAGGATGAACTCGAAAAGAGACTGCCCAGAATGGGAATGTCCTTCAGGAACGGAATGCCGTTGCGGACGCTCTCCTGCTGGTCCGAGAACAAGCCCGACACCAGCAGGCTCTGGTCCCTGCGGACGTCGATGGTACTGCTGACGCGGCGTGTCCGGAACGCCGGAATGCGGAACCCCGACAGCACGACACCGTTGGAAAAGTCCAGACTGGATACTTCCGGCGTGAAGGTCAGCTTGATGAGGCTGTCGCTGACAATCTCGGCGTTGAACTTCAGACGAATGCCGAACTCACGATACTGGACGCTGATCCCGTTGTTTTGGCCCGTGCCAACGCCGCCTTGCACAACCGGAACCGGAACCTCCCCGCCCGCCAGAAATGAGGCGTCTTCCCGGTTGCCGGCGATGATGTTCGGCTCTGCCAGGAGCCTCGCGTTACCACGCTGCTCTTCGGCCTCGAGAAATGCCAGCACGTTGTCCGTACCGAAATTCGAGAGCACAGAGAGGAATCGCGCCGAACCCACCGCGTCGTTCTCACCGGCCGTGGTTCCGGACTTGAGTGCGCCGGAACCGACTCGCGTCTGCTGGTCGCTCCAGAAACCCGACAGTCCGACGTTTCGCAGCGCATCACGGCGTACTTCGGCAAACTTGACACCAATCGCGATCTGTTTGCGGTCGGACGGCGAGTGCACGGTGATCCGATAGTGCGATCGCGTTCCATCACTGTGCCAGAGAATGGCATCGGTCTCGCCCAGCGAGAAGGCACTCACCAGCACTTCCCGCTCGGAAATCACGACGACATCGGCGATCGCCGGCAACGCGATGGAGACGCGCGTTACGTTCGCCGTGGTGCTCACGGGATACGCGCGTCCGACCGAGAGGGATAACGGTATGATGGTCGTTTCGAGTTGCTGCGCCGACACCGGCGCCGCGTTGACCATCGGGGCCAATGCCGCGATGGCAAGAGCACGCACCAGCTGAATCCAGAATCGCCGTGGCAAATAAACCTCCTTAACAGGCCGACCCGATTGCAGAGCGAAGAAAGGTCGCCCCAATCATGGCCGAATGGTGTCGCGTTTGACCGAGTCTTTTTTGAGCTTCTCTTCGGACTTCGTTGCGCCACGAATGACCTGAATCGTGAGCGATTCCGGCCGGGCGACTCGTGGCGGTGGCTCCGGGGGAAGGGGGGTCGGCACCACCACCGGTTCAGGCCGCGGTATGGCAGCCTGAACGCGACGGGGCGGCGCTTTGGCCGCGGTGGCCGTTGGCACCTTCCGAAGCAGCGCATCAACGCTGTCCGCCAACTTCCCCCCCGCGTTCTTGCTCACGGGCTTTCCGGGTTCCGCCGAACCGCGCAACACCAGCTGTATGCTGCCGCGAGATTGCGCCGCGGCGAGCCGCTCGGCCTCGGCCGGCGTCACTTCCACGGTCGCGACCGAGCTCGGCTGCACTCGGCCGTCGGTGCCGCGCGTGACTTCGGACCCCATAGCCAGCACGCGCATGTCTTCCATCAGCAGGATCGAGGTACCCACCGCGCTTTCGTCGTCCGCCGCCAGTGTGAGCAGTATGTCGACGCGGCTGTTTGGTTGCACCATACCGCTGATGCCGGAGACATCAGTGATACGGACGCCCATGGCGCGTTTGCCAGGCGCGATGCGGGACTCCAGGCCGGGGACCACACCCTCCGGCGCGAGACGGCCGGACACAATGGCTTCACCCGCGTAGATCGCCACGCGGGTGACTCGGCCGCCTACATTCGCGGGCGAGTCGAAGGCCTTTTCTGGCACCACGGGAGCTGGCCATAGCTCGACGCGGAGATCGGACTCCTTGAGCTCAGTACCCTCAGCCACATCCTTCGCCGCCACGACCACCGGCTTGGTGGCAATACGACTCTCGGCCGTACGGGCATCGATGAACCGATATACCACGAAGGTGGCGAGCGCGGCGATACACAGCGATGCGAGCAAGACCACTGAATACTTCTTTGACGTCATCGGATCTAGCACCTCAAATTGCTGCGACGAGCAGGATACGAAATGCTAGGTCACCGTCACTACGGTGACCGTTCCCAGCGAAAGACAGCGGTGTCGGAGACCAGCATCGCATCGATGCCATTGAAACCGATCAGATCAGCGAACAGCGGATAATTGGTAACGCTTACCGTGACCTCATTTGTGACTCCCCCCACCACGACAACGGCCGCCGCGACGCCCGCCGCGTCGCTCGCGGAGAAGCCAAATCCAGCCGTGTAGGCGCGTACGCGTTCTCGCGCGCTATACTGCGCGGTGCCGCCGGTCAGGCCTGCGGCATCGAAGGTCGCCGCGACCCGGGCGCCCTCACGCAGCGCCCCCTTCAGCACACCGAGTCGTTGATACGCTCGCGAGAAGACGAGCGCGAACCACACCAGCAGAAAGAAGATCGGAACGACGAGCGCGAACTCCACGATGGCGGCGCCGCGCTCGCTGCGCTTCAGTGTTCGAAACCGCCTTCGCAGTCCACGCATGTAACTCCCTACGTCAGAATGTGCGGAAGCCACGCAACCATCAGCGCCCCACCGGCCAAGGCGACTCCGTACGGAAGATGCCGCCTCTCAATATCGACGTCATCGTTCGTTGGAACAAGGACGCTTAACGATCGAGAAGAGAGCGCCAGCGCGGTCTTTTCGACGCTGTCCCGAAATACGCCCTGCCGCAGGAGCGTCACGACGGCCAGCACGCCGCCCAGTAGTGCTGCCATGAGGGCGGCACGCCAAATGGGACCCGGACCGAGCCACGCACCAGCCGCCGCAAAGAACTTGACATCGCCCGCTCCCAATAGACCGAGGAGCCAGAATCCAATCCAAATGGCGAAGCCGAGGGCGCATCCAGCACTGCTCGTCAAAATGGCGGTCGAGATCTGGCTCGATGAAACACGGAACAGGAAGCCGGATGCCAGAATCAGCAGGACGAGACCATTAGGGATTCGCCGAGCGCGGATATCAGTCACGCACGCGGTGAGCAAGAGCACGGTAAACAGCATGCCCCACCACATGCCGAAGTCAGTTGAGACGAACACGGTGCCCTCGGCTGATCGTGCGATGATCATGAATCCGGTCGCGCCCGCTCGAAGCCCAGCACCCTGCAGCACGTCTCCGCGCAAGGCAGCCGCGCCCGGACGTGGCGGGCGGTGTGTCGAGATGACCACACCGCCCGTCCACGCTCAAGCCACTGGTACGGGGCTGCGAGGTTAGACCGTCGTGATCTGACCGGTCTTCGCGACGAACCAGCTGCTCAGATTCGTGCCAAACGCCCGCACGGCGACGATCAAGACTACGGCGATCAAGGCGACGAGGAGCGCGTACTCGGTCACAGCGATGGCGTCGTCGTTCTTCAGGAACTTGATGATGCGATTCATGTTTCGGAGGCTCGGAAAAGATGGTTGACTCACAGCGCTTGCCCACGGGAGCGGACCGTTCTGTTGGAAGCAGGACTGTCACATGCAAGAATCGTAACACGGTGATTTTATCATAATAATTCGTGAAAACAAGCAAAATGCGACGGTGCTTTCGCGGGCCGGTTTCTCGTACTGGGTGAACCCAAAATCATGTAAACATGATATGCGAGAAGGCTTTACACGATGTGTTGATGGCATCTCAACACGCAGAAAAATACGCAAGGACAGAACGATTCGCTTCTGGACAGATGACAATAGCTGTTGAGGTGGCGCAATGGTTGCTGTTGCGTCCCCGCCGCACTTCGCGGACGACGCAGGGATCGGGCTCGAATCAGGCAACTCTGCCGACGCCATCGTTATTGACAGTGGTGACTCTTCGCGACTTTGTTCCGTGACGAGAGCGGCTGTTCCTGCTGGATCGCGTACACCACCACGAGTCCGCCCCTTCATAATCAGCATCGGCACGAGCGGGAGGAGCACGGTGGACGGAGCAGTCCTTACGACGCAGCGCAGCGCTGCGACAACGGTGTCGGCGCCACCGTCAGCACCACCGCCGCCGATGCGCGAGCGGGTCCTGGTGGCACTCGCCATCGCCACGGCGGCGGGATTGCTGTCACTTTATATGATGCAGCGGCCCGCCTTTTGGCCCGATTTCGTGTACCCCTGGCACGCGGCGCGCCTGTGGAGCGCGGGGATCGATCCGTATCATGCGATCGCGGAGATCCGGAAAGAACCGTTCACGGTGCCCTTGTATTACCCGTTCCCGACGGTGCTCGCCGCGTGGCCGGTTTCAGGACTACCGCTTCACCAGGCGGGCGCCGTCTTCATGGCATCGAGCTGCGGCCTGCTCGCGTTTCTCCTGACGCGCGGAGGATGGTGGCGCCTCTGGATGCTGGCGAATCCCGGGCTCGTGCTCGCGCTGGGTGTCGGGCAGTTTTCGCCACTGCTGGCTGCTGCTGCCGTCGTCCCTGCATTCGGCTGGTTCGGTATGCTCAAGCCCAATATTGGCCTTGCCCTGCTGGCCTCGCGATTCTCCTGGTGCACCACGCTGATCATGGGAAGTGTTGGCATCGCCAGTGTGCTCATCCTTCCAACGTGGCCGCTGGCATGGCTTGACGGCCTCCGGACGCTCGAGGGGCATGCGCCGCCCGTGTGGGGCAGTGCCGCGGTCGGGCTTGTCGCGCTCACGCGCTGGAGGCGTTCCGACGCCCGGTTACTGGTGGCGATGCTGTGTGTGCCGCAATTGTTGTTCTTCATGGACCAGTTGCCTCTCCAGTCCGTCGCCCGCACGCGACAGGAACAGGCGATGCTGGCTCTGCTGGCGTCCCTTGGCTTTCTTGCGTTCGTGGTGTGGGCGTGGCAGCACCCGCGTCAGCCATATGTCCCCATGGCTCAGAACTTTGTGTTGGTCTCCTGCTACGTGCCCGCCCTGGTGCTGATCATGCGGCGACCCGGCTCTGATGGCGAGCCACCGGTGAGATCTGACCTTCAGCGAGACGAATCCGTGTAAGAACTGTTACGCGGACTTTTATGAATGTGCGGCATCGCATGGACCACGAGCCGCTTGCGAGTGGGATGCTCTGCGCGGCATCGCCTTCCACTTATGCCATCTCGGATATGCAATTCTCCATCGTGATCCCCACGTTCCAACGGAAAGACGATCTCCGCGCCTGTCTGCGCGGCATCGCGCAGTTGGATTTCCCGCGTGAGGAGTTTGAGGTCATTGTCGTGGATGACGGCAGTCCCGAGGCCCCGACTGACGTGGTGAACGCCTACGAAAGTGACCTCCCGGTCCGGCTCATTGTGGTCCCCCAGAACGGCGGTCCGGCACACGCCCGAAACGTTGGCGCCCGGCATGCCAACGGGGACTATGTCGTCCTGCTCGACGATGACTGCGTTCCTGAACGCGAGTGGCTCACATCGCTCGCCACGCGACGCCGGGAATTCCCTGAGGCCTTGATCGGCGGCGTTCTCGCGAATGGCGCGCCTCACAGCCTCTGCGCCGAGGCCAGCCAGCAGCTGGGCGAGTTTCTGTATCGGTATTACAACGCCGACGTAGACAACGCTGGCTGGTTCATGTCGGCAAACCTCGCGTGCCCGAGGACCGCCTTCCTTGCCATCGGCGGGTTCGACGAGAGTTTCCCTCTGGCCGCCGCCGAAGACCGGGACTTCTGCGACCGCTGGCGAGAGGCCGGCAGACGACTCGTCATGGCGCCGCACGCCATTGTTCGCCACATGCGCTCGATGACATTTCGACAATTCTGGAAACAACACCGAACCTATGGGCGGGGCGCCCGACATCTGCACCTGGCCCGCGGCAAGCGCCAAGTGGCCATCCCGCGCCGCGAACCACTGGTGGCGTTCTACTTCTGCCTGCTCTGCGCCCCACTCGCCCACTCACGCGGCATGCGGACCCCGGTTCTCATGCTTCTCATGCTGGTGTCGCAACTGGCCTATGTCAGCGGCTTCTACGCCGAGGACGGGACTCTGCCGAAGGCGCTAACACCGCAGGCGCGTGGTCTCAACGCTTGATCCCGCGAGGGCTTGATGCGCCGCACGCGGTGTTTGTGCCGGACGAGACGTCAGGCTGGTGAGGTCGCGGTAGTATGGAAACGATGACGCCCGGTCGACGTGGACAGTCGACCGGGCGTTGTTGTACGCGTGGGGGCAGCATGCCACGCGACGATTCGGTCACAGTCAGTCACAGCTGTGCACGGATGCTTGGCGACTGCATCACGATGGGTGATGATGCACGAACTCAAGCGATGGAGATCGATGCGCCGAGTGCGTGCGATGACTTCCATGCTGGCCACCTTCGGCTGGCTGTGTGCGGCCCACGCGATGACGGGGCTGCTCGCGCTGCTCCTCCTCGTTTCTCTGCTCTATGCGACAGCGCCGCTGTACGCGTTCGCGGAGTCGCGTCCGTTTGCCGGCGCACGCTGGTACAACCCCTACGGTGAACTCTCGGCGCCGGGCCGCTGGCAGAAGGCGAGCTTTCATGCGCACTCCGCGGCGTGGGGCGGAGCCACCAACGGCACGCAGTCCGCGGAGCAGGTGGCGAGCGCGTACCAGACGATGCAGTACGACATCGTGGGGTTGTCCAACTACCACTCGATGTCGGCGGCGGCGCGCACCGGAACCTTCCCGGTGTACGAGCAGGGCTGGAACGTGCAGAAGGCGCATCGCCTGGCCATCGGCGGTGATGCGATCGTCTGGCGTGACTATCCGCTCGGACAGACCGCGCACCAGAAGCAGGACATCATCAACCGGATCGCGCTCACGGGCGCCGTCGTGGTGCTCGCCCATCCGGCGCTGCGCGGCGGACACTCCACCGCGGATCTGCGCCAACTCTCGGGCTATGATGCACTGGAAGTGCTCAATCATTTCGTGCCGCCCGCCACGACGCAGTGGGATGCCGCCCTCTCGTCCGGGCGGGCGGTGTGGGCGATGGCGAACGACGACTCGCACGATGTTCGCCACGCCGGTGAGACGGGGGTCAATTGGACGCTGCTCCATACGCCTTCGAGCCGCCCCGACGACGTGCGCGCCGCGATTCGCGCCGGTCGCCTGATCGGGGTGCGCGGCGCTGGTGGACAGGCGCAGCTCGCGTTTGTGTCGCAGCGCATGGTCGGCGATACGCTCGAAGTGCGCGTGCGCGGGCCGGTGGGTCGCGTCGCGTTCACCGCGCAGGATGGCCTGCCGCGCACCGCGATGGTCACCTTCGCGAACGGCGTCACCACGGCGCGCGCGGTCGCGCGACCGACCGATGGCTACGTGCGCGCGACGGTGAGCGGCACGGGTGTGGCCGATCGGGAACTGTTGCTCCTCAATCCCGTAATCCGGTGGGACGGCCAGCTCCTGGGTGTCGGATCAGCCACCGTGAATGCCCCGCGCACGGCGGCATTGCGATGGTTCGCCTGCTGTGTGTACGCAGCGGCGTTCACTTCGATGCATGCCCGACGGCGGCGACGGGTGCTGAGCGCGCGACCGGTGCAAGTGTGAGCGAGGCCACCCCGGTGGTGTATCGCCGTTACGGCGCCGCGCTCGTCACCCACGCCGTATACCACAGATCGCGCAGCATCTCGGCGCCAGCCGCCAGGCGAGCGGCCGCAAACGCCTTCTGTTCCGGCGTCGCCGTTTCGGGCTGAAAGGCCACCGCCTTGTCGAGCGCATAGAGGCGGTCGAGTTCTCCGAACGACGTGTTCAGGTAGGCGATCACCGCCGCGCGCACATCGGGGAACACCCGCGGCGCACGGGTCATGTTGGCGGTGACATCGCCTGCCTTGATATGCGCTTGCACGAAGGCCGACTCGAAGCGTCCGTGGAAGCGATTGTCGGTGGCGTAGCCCTTCGGGTTGTCCCCCACCCAGCCATTGTGATGCTTGGTGGTGTGATGCGGGTTTGAGCCGTCGGCGACGTAATGGCCGAGAATACCGGCGTCGTCGATGATGCGCTGCTCAATCCACGCGCGTACGGTCGAATCGGGCGCGGTACGCCAGAGCCGAAAGTCGACGCGCAGGCGCTGCACCTGCTCAATGATGGCGTACGGCAGCAGCCCCATTGTGTTGGGAGCCACGCCGGTGGGACGCAAGGAATCGGCGAAGGCCCAGCGATTGGGGGCGGCCAGTGCCCGACGCAACACGGCGGTCTCGACGAGATCCATGTCGATGTAATGATCCGGCGACGTGCCCCCCTCGAGCGCGGGATCGAGCCGTCGTTCCACGTTGGCCTTCCACCGGTCCGGCTCGGGATTCAGGTAGGCCAACTGCTGCGAGGCGTTGCGAAGAAACGCGGGGACATCGCCGGGCAACTGCTGCGCGGCGGTCAGTCCGATCAGACGATGGCCTGCGTCGCCCCACGCGGCGAGTGGTAGTGGCAGCACCGCCATGAGCGTCACGGCCATGAGCGCCACGGCGGCGGCCCGGATGAATCGCAATCGAGCGATGAACACGCGAACGACTCCAGTGAAAATGATAAGGTCGCGCGACACGCCGTGACGGAGCGGCAGCCAATTGTGCTGGCTGCCGCTCCGTAAACCACTACCGCAGGGGCGTGCTGAGCCGGATGAAGTACAGCACCACGCGATCACGGAGCTGGGTCGCCGGAAGAATCTTCGACACAAAGTTAGAAGACCCACCGTCCACGACGCCAAAGTCGTCGTCGTTGGAGACCACCAGCAGATCCTTCCCGATCAGCGTCACGCCTTCCAGCTTGTCGTGCGGGTAGCCGCCGGGGAGCGTGAGCAGGTCATACACCAGCGACTTCGATACGGGCGTGATAGCGTTGGACGCGCGTTCGGCTGGGGTCAACGCTTCGAGCACCTTCCCGCCGAAGAGTTTACCGGTGCTCGAATTCGCCGCGTCGCCCACATCGGTGGCATTGGTCAAATCGATCCGATACACCCGCTTCGAGATCGCCGCCGGTGAGCCGCCCTGAAACAGGCCGTCGCGCTCAATCACGAGAAACGACGTCGCGGAAATCGCCGTGATCTCGCTCACGATATTGCCGACCGCATCGGCCTCATACACAAACGTCTTCGTGGCGCCGGAGGCGATGTCGAAGGTGATAATGCGGTACGCGTTGCTGGCGCGGCCAATCGTGGTGGTGGGATTGTCGAGCGGCGACTGCATGGCGCCCACGAGCGTGCGGCCATCGGGGGTGATGGCCAGTCCTTCCATGCCGCGATTGGGACGACGCAGGGCAAGCACTGCGGGGATCCGCCGGCCGCCGGTTCCGTTGCCAAACGGGTTAATGCGCTCGAGGGTGCGGCCACTCGCGTCGAAGTGCACGATATGCGGGCCGTACTCATCGGATACCCAGAAGCTGCCGTTGCTCTCCACGGCCAATCCTTCCGAATCCAAGCCATCGGGATCGGTGGGAATGGTCGCGCCACTCACATCAATGCCGGTTTCCCCTGTCGCGCCGACGCCGGCCGGATTGGGGCGACCACTGATGTTCACGCCGGCCGCGTTCTTGAGTTCGATCGTCGACACGCGGCGCAGCGAGTCACCACTCAACCGGAACTTGGCCAGCACGGGCGTGAAGTTCGGGAGCGGGAACAGGAGACGGTTGGCCACCGGCGTCGTGGTGTTCGGACCACGGTCGGTCATGATCCAGAACACGGCCGGGTCCGTCGGATCCAAGGCGAGTGCCGATCCGTATCCACCGGCAATCGTTACACCGCTGAGGGTGCCCCACGTCGTCGGCGCGGCATCGACGGCTTTGAGCGGGTAGGTGATGGCGGCGGCTGGGGCCGTGCTATCGTCGCTGCACGCGACGACGCACAATGCAAGGACCGAGAGGGCAAGCGTACGCATGTCGTTGTGGGTAGAGGGTTCGCGTAGATGATCCCTCGGGCACGTCACGGGCACGTCACCACACGGTGATCATACGGTCACTACTTCGCCGAATGACGGGTGGGGCGATCGAGATCGCATCGGCCGGACGTGGCCGCGCGGCAAAGGCAACCGCAACAGCCAGACCACGGAGACCACGGATTACACCGTAACAACACCGATAAGCCAACAGCGTTTGCCGCTTATCCTTGTTGTTACCGTAGCATCCGTGATCTCCGTGTTCTGGCTGTTGTTGTTGCCGTAGCGACCTCGCGGTCACCTCAAACCTTCCAGATCTCGTTGAGATCCAGATCCGGCGTTGCCGTCGCCGCCGTTCGTTTGCAGGTTGAGCCATGACGAACCCTGATTCCTCCCACCCCGCAATCCTGACTGCGCGTTTGCGCGACAGTTGGGACGCGAATGCCGCGGCGTGGACGGCCGCAGTTCGCGAGCAGCGCATCCCGAGTCGTCGTGCGGGGACCGACGCCGCGATCGTGGCGGCGTGCACCGGTCGTGATGCTCGGCGCGTGTTGGACGTCGGCTGCGGCGAAGGGTGGCTGGCGCGCGCCATCGCCCGCGAGTCCGGCAACGTGCTCGGCATCGACGGGAGCGCCGGGCTGATCGAGCAGGCCGCCGCGCTGCCCGTGCCCGGTATACGCTTCGATACGGTCAGTTACGAGACGATTATCGCTGACGACCACGCGGTGGCCGGTCCGTGGGAGCTGATCGTGTGCAACTTCGCGCTCCTCGGCGACCCGCTCAGTCCGCTGCTTGGCGCGCTCGCGCAGCGGTTGGCGCCAAATGGTCGGCTGCTCATTCAGACGGTGCATCCCTGGACGGCGATGAGCGACGGACCATACGAATGCGGCTGGCGTGAGGAGCAGTTCCAGGGGTTCGGCGTGGACTTTCCGGCGGCCATGCCGTGGTACTTCCGCACGCTCGCCTCGTGGCACCGCGAGCTCGAGGTCGCGGGCCTGATGCTGCAGGCGATGGAAGAGCCGCTGCACCCCGAGACCCGTCGGCCGCTCTCGATGCTGCTGCACTGCGCCTCGCGAGCATAGCCGAGGCTCATTAAATGTTACGTACTCAATAAGCTGGCAGGACCACCGCCGGCATGTCGGTCGGTTCGTGGCGCACACGCAGACTTGGAGCAAACGAATGAAGTTTCGACAGGGGCAGCGCGGCGTCATGGCCATTGCGATGGCAGTCGCGATGGCGCTCTTCGCGTTGCCGGCGATGCTGGCGGCACAAACGGGAACGGGAACGGTACGCGGCACGGTGACCGACGCCGCCAATGGCCGTGG
>Ga0114970_10000365_pt1 | contig 33472 bp, 57 predicted proteins | sample M_140205_XF_Meta_FD_87030 | JGI IMG/M metagenome (GOLD analysis project Ga0114970, IMG submission 87030) | Freshwater microbial communities from Lake Montjoie, Canada to study carbon cycling - M_140205_XF_MetaG | ecosystem: Environmental > Aquatic > Freshwater > Lake | place: Lake Montjoie...
AAAGGAATCCCTGATTTACTTGTAGCTTATGAAGGCCATACTATTTTAATTGAAGTAAAAGATGGCGCACATAAAGTATTTACCCCCGAACAAATAAAGTTTATTACGGGCTGGAAAGGTGGATATTTATACAGGGTAAATTCAAGCGAAGAAGCCATAGATGTTTTAAAATCATTGAAAATGGAGTAATTTATGAACGATAATGTTGCAATGTTTGCCGCCACCTTGTTGCACAGCGCAACAAATACGCACTTTTTCCATTGGTCTACAGACTCTTTCAGCAAACACATGGCTTTGGGCGAATATTATGACGGCATTGTAGAACTTACCGATGCTTATGTAGAAGCCTATATGGGTTGTTATGACAAGATTACGACTTTCCCAAGCGTATATCACCAGCCAAAAGACCCTGTTAAATACCTCCAAAGCCTACAAAAGTTTGTAAAAGAGGCACGCCAAGATTTGCCGCAAGAAGAACAATTATGCAATTTGGTAGACGCCATTGCAGATTTAATAGACTCAACCACCTACAAACTACGCTTTTTGAAATAGGAATACATCATGCCAATGGACAAATCAGGGTCAGCCCAAAGCGTAGGTAAAAACTACAAAACTGAGGTAGCTGCGGGAAAACCAAAGAAACAAGCATTGGCAATAGCATTGTCCGAAGAACGCACCCATGCTAAAGGTAAGCGTAAAGCTAAGTTAGAAGAAGCCTACAGCAAATATGTAGCTGAAAACGCATAATGAGTCGTCAAGACCAAATCCGTAGTGCAATGGATACGCATGATAAGCCTATCCCGCATAAAACTACGGGTAAAGGTAAGACTTACAACCCTACAGACAAGGGCGCTGGAATGACCGCCAAAGGTCGTGCAGAATACAACGCTAAGAACAACAGCAATTTAAAACCACCTGCACCACATCCTAAATCAGACGCAGACAAAGGCAGAAAAGCCTCATTTTGCGCTAGAATGAAGGGTGTAGTAGCCCATGCTAAAGGCCCTGCTGAACGGGCTAAAGCATCACTTAGAAATTGGAATTGCTAATGAAACCTGGTTTGTACGCTAATATTCATGCTAAACAAAAACGCATAGCTGCGGGTTCGGGCGAGAAAATGCGTAAGCCTGGCAGTAAAGGCGCACCAACAGCCAAAGACTTTAAAGAATCAGCCAAAACAAGAAAAGAAGTCATTACTGACAAAATGAAGGATATGTAATGAAACACATGACAAGAAGCTATCCGCCAGAAAACGCTATGTTGCGCCCGCACAAAGAGTCAACGCTTGAGAAACAACAAAAGAAGCGTCAAGACCATAATCCTCCATTAGAGTTAGACGACAGCAACATTCTGAACAAGAAAGCTAACCAACGCATGAAGCGTAAAGAGGCATTGTCCAAGGCTATGAACAAGTACCACGATGTAGACATTGTAGGATAAACTGTTGTAGAATTAAACCCTTACAAATCAATTACTTGAGAATGTATGGAAAATAAACTGTCGAAGTCTGTTGAAAAGAACTTAAATAGGGCTGGTCGTAAGGCTGGAGTGCCTAATAAAGCCACTACAGAAGCCCGTGAGGCGATTAAAGCATTGCTTGATGCTAATATACCTTTTATTCAATCGTGGATACAAAGCACCGCAGAAGGCATATTTGACGATAAGACAGGAAAGTTTATTGTTCAGCCTAATCCAGCAAAGGCTTGTGAGATTGTTCAAAACCTAGTTGAATACTCAGTACCTAAGTTAGCAAGGACTGAAGTAGTAGGTGACGAGAAAGCCCCACAACGCATGGTGGTGTCTTGGAAGAAGTAATAGATGTTGAACTAGACTATAAGCCTAGGGATGTATTCTTAGACTTCCATGAAAGAGAACAGCGTTGGGCAGTCATCGTAGCCCATAGACGATGCGGTAAGACAGTCAGTTGTATTAACGAACTAATATATAAAGCCCTTGTTGAAAACAAAGAAGATGGCAGATATGCGTATTTAGCGCCATATTATGCCCAGGCTAAGAGTATTGCTTTCGATTACCTTATGCGCTTTTCTGAACCTGTAAGGGCTAATCACAATGTTTCAGAACTATGGGTGGAGTTAATAAATGGCGCAAGGATTCGTTTGTTTGGTGCTGATAACGCTGACAGTTTGCGTGGTTTGTACCTTGATGGCGTAGTATTAGACGAATACGCTGATATGAAGCCCTCTTTATGGGGTGCAGTATTAAGGCCATTGCTATCTGACCGCAGAGGATGGGCTGTGTTTATTGGTACACCCAAAGGACATAACCAATTCTGGGAGATATACAACAACGCCACTAAAGACCCTAATTGGTATTGCAAAACACTTAGGGCTAGTCAAACTGGGCTTATTCCGCAAGAAGAATTAGATGATGCTAGGAAGATGCAAACCCAAGACCAATACTTAGCTGAGTGGGAATGCGACTTTGAGTCTGCAATACTTGGGGCGTATTACGGCAAAGAGATGCGTCAGCTTACTGACCAAGGCAGAATTACCGATATTGAGTATGACCCTATGTTCCCTGTGCATACTGCATGGGACTTGGGCTATTCAGACGATACGGCTATATGGTGGTTTCAAGTGGTGCATGGTGAGATTCGTATGCTTGATTACCATTCATCCAATGGTCAGCCGGTAGCTTTCTATTCTGGAATTATTCAGTCAAGAGAGAAAGAGAGAGGCTATGTTTATGGCACTCATTATTTGCCTCACGATGCAAGGGCAAAGACACTTGCGTCAAATAGAAGCATAATTGAACAACTTTCAGACAAAATTGCGTTAAAATCAATGAAAATTGTACCAATGTTGTCACTTCAAGATGGAATACAAGCAACAAGACTAGCATTAACTAGGGCTTGGTTTGACCATAAATGTGAGGATGGCATTGAATGTTTAAGGCAGTACCAGCGTGAATACGATGAGGATAAGAAAGTCTTTAGGGATAAACCTAGGCACGATTGGACTTCTCACGGTGCAGACGCATTTAGGATGCTAAGTATTGCCTGGAAAGAAGAAGCTAAGTTGCCCCATAAGGATGACTCCATTAAAGGGCTATTTGTAGGTAAAACCGAAGTAAGTTTGAATGACTTGTGGAAACAACCACAATCCACTTCAAGAGGAAGAATTTGATGGCAAACGATAAAGCTACAGTTAATCATACCTACGAAGATTGGTATAAAACCATTATGGGGTACGAACGCAGCTACAAGCGTTGGGAAGCCAGAGTTGACCGCATAGTTAAAAAGTACAAAGATGATAGCCGCTACGACAGAAACCCTAATGCACGATTTAACATCCTTTGGAGCAATGTTCAGACTATTCAGCCAGCTATCTTTGCAAGACTGCCTAGACCTGATGTTAGTCGTAGGTTTAGAGATAATGACCCAATAGGTCGTGTAGCCTCAATGATGCTTGAAAGGGCATTAGAGTTTGAGATTGAACACTATGGTGACTACAAGTCAGCCATGAATAACGCAGTCCTAGACCGTCTATTAGGTGGTCGAGGCGTTGCTTGGGTGCGTTACGAACCGCATATTGTTGGCGAAGAAGCAGATATGACCGATGGTGCGCCTGATGACGGCTATAGCGTTACTGAAGATTCGGACGAAGCTGAAACTCCTGAAGGTATGGAGAATGAATCACAGGAAAGAATTGAATACGAATGCTGCCCAGTTGACTATGTTCATTGGCGGGATTTCGGACATACTATTGCCCGTACATGGGAAGAAGTAACCGCAGTCTGGCGCAGAGTATATATGTCGCGCCCAGCATTGGTTGAACGATTTGGCGAAGAAATGGGCTACAAAATCCCATTGGACACTAAACCTGACGATTTAAAGCAATCCTACAAGTCTGATGATGGCGTATACGAAGCCGTTATCTATGAAGTTTGGGACAAAGAAACAGGTAAGGTATTGTGGATTTCTAAGTCACTAGGCAAGATTGTTGACGAAAGAGATGACCCATTACAGTTAGAGAACTTTTGGCCTTGTCCAAAGCCACTCTATGCAACTTTGACTACAGACTCACTAGAACCAATCCCTGATTTCACTATTTACCAAGACCAAGCCCGTGAATTAGATGTTCTGTGTGACAGAATTGACGGCTTAATTAACGCCCTTAAAGTGCGCGGTGTATACGATGCCTCGGCTTCTGAGTTGCAGCGCCTATTCTCTGAAGGCGAAAACAACACTATGATTCCAGTAAGCAACTGGATGGCGTTTGCTGAGAAACAAGGCATGAAAGGTGCTATTGACCTTGTAGACTTAACCCCATTTGCAAGTGCATTGATGTCTTGCTATCAAGCAATGGAACAAGTCAAGGGTCAAATCTATGAATTAATGGGTATTGCTGACATTCAGCGTGGTCAAACTGACCCAAGCGAAACCCTTGGCGCACAGATTATCAAGTCAAACAACGCTGCCGGACGCCTAAAGACTCAACAACACGCAGTAGTAGACTTTGCTACAAGCCTTTTGTGCATTAAAGCGCAGATTATTTGCAATCATTTTACCGATGACACGCTTGTTAAGATTTCTGGTGCAATGCAATTATCGCCACAAGACCAACAATTGATTCCGCAAGCTATTGCACTCCTAAGAGATGAAGCAAGTAAGAATTTCCGCATTGAAGTCACTTCTGACTCAATGATTTACCAAGATGAACAGCAAGAAAAGCAAGACAGAATGCAATTTTTGGCTGCCGTTGGTGGGTTCTTTCAATCAGCAGTACCTTTGGTGCAATCTCAGCCTGAATTAGCCCCTATGGCTATTGAAATGCTGAAATTTGGTGTAACTGCTTTTAAAGCCGGTAAGCAATTAGAGGGAATTATTGACGAAACTGCTGATAAATTGCGCCAACAAGCAAAACAAGCAGAAGGTCAACCTAAACCACCTAGCCCAGAGATGCAAAAAGCACAAATGGACAATCAATCTAAAATGCAACAAATTCAAATGCAGGCACAGATTGAACAAGCTAAGTTACAAGGCCAAATGCAGCTTGAAAAAGCTAAACAAGAGTACCAGGCTCAAGAAAACCAACTTAAATTCCAACTTGAAGAACAACGCAATATGATGGACAGAGAAATGGAAATGAAAGTTGCCCAAATGAAGATGATGACTGAGAGAAATACTCAAGTTCTGTTAGCCCACATAAACAATGGTGCAAAGATTGAAGTAGCCCGTATTGGTTCAGATGATTCAGATGGCACACAAGCCTATATGACTGAACAAGACATGGCTAAGTCAATGGAATCGCCAATGCAACCTATTGCAGATGCTATTGGTAGCGGAAATATGCAAATGGCACAAGCTATTAGCGCTTTGGTAGATACCATTAACGCACAGCACAATCGCCCTAAAACGGTGGTTAGAGGTCAAGACGGCAAAATCATTGGAGTTCAATAATGGCTATTACAGTCAAGCATAGTAAGGTTTCAACGATACCTGACGGTACAGACACATCCGTTGTACGCCCTAGTGATTGGAACGCTGACCATACTCTGACAGGTACTATTCCTGTAGACAATGGTGGTACTGGTGCATCAACCCTTACAGGTTATGTAAAGGGTAACGGCACAGCCGCAATGACTGCTAGTGCAACTATTCCTAATACCGATGTAACAGGTCTAGGTACGATGTCCACACAGAACAGTAATAACATATCTGTTACTGGTGGTTCAATGTCAAGCGTTACTATCAGCGATTATGTTGCAACTGCAACAAAAGGTGTAGCTAATGGCGTTGCAAGTTTAGATGGTAGCGGTACAGTACCTGTAAGCCAATTACCAGCCGCAGTCTTAGGCGCTTTAAGTTATCAAGGAACATGGAATGCCAGCACAAATACCCCTACTCTTACTTCGTCTGTTGGTACTAAGGGTTACTACTATGTGGTATCTGTTGCTGGTAGCACTAATCTTAACGGGATTACAGATTGGCAAGTGGGTGACTGGGCTGTTTACAATGGTACTGCCTGGCAAAAAATAGACAATACAGACGCTGTAACAAGCGTAAACGGCTATACAGGTACAGTCGTATTAACTACTACTGATGTAGCTGAAGGCACAAACCAATACTTTACAACTGCTAGGGCTAGGACTTCTGTAAGTGCTGGTACAGGCATTAGTTATGATAGTGGTACAGGCGTAATTACCAATTCAAGCCCATCTTTAGGTGGCGATGTAGTTGGCCCTGCATCAAGCACAGACAATGCAATAGCCCGTTTTGACACCACTACAGGCAAATTACTGCAAAACAGCGTAGTTACTGTAGGTGATACAGGTGCAGTTACAGGCGTTACAACATTTTCGGCTTCTACTAGCGTTACTACACCAATAGTACAAGCATCAAATTCAGGTGGTTTATCCCTTAAAAACTCCGCAGGAACAACCCAAATTAGCATGGGTGCAGGCGGTGGTGATAATGCGTCAATCAATGTTTCTACCAATATTAACGGTGTAAACGCACAAATAGACATTAGTCCTACTGGTACTGGTCATGTCCACATGAAACCTACTGGTACGGGTTCTATTGAAATTGCCCCTACCAATGTAGGAACAATGGACAATATGACTATTGGCGCTACAACCGCTAGGGCCATTACAGGTACAACTGTAACCGCTACTAGCTTTGTAGGTTCAGGCGCAAGTCTGACCAATGTGGTCAATTCTTTGGCTGCAAGCACAGGAATTAGCGTATCAGGCTCAACTGGTGCTGTTACAGTAACAAATACTGCGCCTGACCAAACCGTATCTTTAACTGGCGGTACAGGAATATCTACCAGCGGTACATACCCTAACTTCACTATTACCAATACTGCACCGTCTGGCAGTAATACTTACACAAGAACATCATTTACAGCCACGGCTAGTCAAACAACCTTTACTGTAAGTTATGTCGTTGGTTTAATTCAAGTTTATGTTAATGGTGTATTGTTAAATGGTGCTGATTACACAGCATCTAATGGTACAAGCGTAGTTTTAGCAGTAGCTTGTAATGCTGGCGATATTGTTGAAACATTAGCCTTTGATTCGTTTTCAGTAGCAAGCACAGTTAGTTCATTTAGTGCAGGAACTACAGGGTTAACACCTAATACAGGAACAACAGGAAATGTAACTTTAGGCGGTACGCTTGCTGTAGCAAACGGTGGTACTGGAGTAACTACAAAAACAGGCACAGGTAATGTTGTTTTATCTACAAGTCCTTCTTTAACAACCCCTGCAATAGCAGGTGCAACTTCAGGAAGTATTACTTTAGCTGTACCTGCGGTTGCTGGTACTAATACCATTACATTTCCAGCTTCTACAGGAACAGTATTTTTAGGTTATCCAGTAAATTATTTAATGGCTGCAGGCGGTGGCGGTGGTGGCGGTTCGATTGCGGCTGGCGGTGGTGCGGCTGGCGGTGGTGCTGGTGGATTAATTTCAAATATATTAATTGCAAGTAGTGGTACTGTTTACACTATTACTGTTGGTGCAGGCGGTGCAGGCGGTATTGGTAGTGCATCTCCAACTGCCGCAACAAATTCATCTATTACAGGATTAATAGAGGCAGTAGCTGGCGGTGCTGGCGGTTACAACAACACTACTACAACATCTATAGCTGGTGCTTCAGGCGGTTCAGGTGGTGGTGGAGCTTATAGAAGTGTTGGTGGTAGTGGAACTTCAGGGCAAGGAAATGCTGGCGGTAATGGATTAAATTCTGCCACAAATTATCCTGGTGGTGGTGGTGGTGGCTCAGGTACTGCTGGAGTTACTGCACCTTCAGGCACAGTTGGTGGTGCTGGTGGAGCAGGAACATCAAGTTCAATAACTGGTTCTGCTGTTATTTATGCCGCAGGTGGCGGTGGTGGAACTTATCTTGGTGGTACTGCTGGCGCTGGAGGTTCATCAGGAGTAGGTGGTGCAGGCGGTGTAGCTAACGCTACTGGTAGTGCAGGAACAGTTAATACGGGTTCAGGTGGTGGTGGTAGCGGTTGTACTGCACTTTTAGCAGGAACAGGTGGTGCAGGTGGCTCAGGAGTTGTTATTTTATCTATTCCAACTGCTTATTATTCAGGAACAACAACAGGTTCACCAACCGTTACAACTTCAGGTTCAAATACTATCCTTAAATATACATCTTCAGGGACATACACAGCATGAGTTATTACGCTAAAGTTTGTAATGGAACGGTTACTCAAGTGATTTCTGCCGAAGCAGACTTTTTTACACATTTTGTAGATACAAGTCCTGGCGAGTGGATTCAAACTTCTTACAATACAAGGGGTGGAATTCATTATGGCCAAGATGGTCAACCTGATAATGGTATAGCTTTGCGTGGTAACTATGCAGGAATAGGTTACACATACGATAAAACAAACGATGTTTTTTATCCTCCGCAACCATATCCTAGTTGGACTATAGAATCTCCCACATGGATTTGGACACCCCCAACACCTTATCCTACAGATGAAAATAAATACAACTGGGATGAAACAACTAAAACTTGGGTAGCTATATGACAATTCCACGCAATTTATCGTTTTTAGCAGATGGTGCAAGTTCTACTGGTGTTCTTAGTGTTCCTTTTGGTGGAACAGGATTAACAACCCTTACTGCTGGTTATGTACCCTATGGCGCTGGTACAAGTGCTTTAGGGTCTAGTGCTAACCTTTCATTTAACTCTAGCACTAGCGTATTGACTGTAGGGACAGGAGTTACAGGCGGTATTGCTGGCGGCACATTCTAATGTTTCAAACTGCTTTTCAAGTCAATGCGTTTCAAAATGACGCATTTCAGATTGTCATTACCCCAGTTGAACCTACAAAGTTTGGCGGGGATGACGCACCTTATACAAGGGAAGAATTAAAGCGACTTAAAGGCATTCAGAAAAAATTACGCCAGGCAGAAGAAAAGCGTATTGCTGCATTAAAAGCTGATGCAGAAAATCGTAAGCAAACTATTGCTGATTTAGTAGACCCAAAACCAGTTGCACAGAAACAACAAAGTAATATACAATCCAATCAAGTAGTTAGCGTTGATATACCGTCAAACCTAGCAAACATTGACCGATACATCGCTAATCTTGTAACACAACAACAAGACCTGCAAAACGCTGTATTAATAAGGGCTGCAAAACTCAGGCTAGAACAAGAGTTAGCAATCTTAGAAGTTAAGCGCCAAGCAGAATTAGACGATGAGGAAGCACTATTAGCACTCTTACTTTAAACCCGCACACGGAATATAAGAAAGCCTACGAACACCTCCATGCTGGTCGATTAGACGCTGGATTTAGGCTTTTTGAATATAGATGGCATCCTGAGATTATTGCTAATCAAGCACAGCCATATCATCAGAAGTTAAAAATGCCTGTATGGCGTGGGGAAAGCCTATTAGGGAAAACCATTACTGTTCAAGCAGAACAAGGCTTTGGCGACATTATTCAATATGCACGCTTTTTACCTTTTTTAAAGGTCATGGGTGCTAAAAGTGTTGTTTTATTACAACATGGTTCATTACATACTTTATTTGGGCAAATGGAGTGTATTGATACATTTACTAATATGCCAGAAGAAGGTATTGCCACAGAATCAGACTATTGGATTGGCATTATTTCTTTGCCTTATTACATAAGCCTAGCCCCAGCGTATGCAAGGTCATTATTTCCTGTTACATGTAACAAAATTGTAGGGTCTGAAGGCTATTTAGACGCTATTCCTAGCAATATCCCTAAAAAACTAGCAGTCAACTGGTCTACATCTAAAGGCCTTTTGCACTATGTGCGGACTATGCGCCCAGAAACCATGCTTGAATTAGTAGGCGATGACGCTTATTCATTTTGCCCCGAAGAAGATAGATTTTGGTCGCCACTTCCTAATGATGGTTGGAAACAAGATTGGAATAAGACTGCAAGCCATTTAAAAGCCTGTAAAGGTCTTGTAACGGTTGATACAGGGATAGCCCACCTAGCAGGCGCTTTGGGCGTTAAAACTATTGTAATCATGCCTAGAAAAGAGTTTAAATGCTGGCGTTGGAAGCATGGAACTTGGTACAACTCTGTTTGTACGGTTGAAGAAGATGAATTAGACAAAATACCCGAAATCATAAGGAGAATGTAATGCTTTGCCCAAAATGCGGATATTTCGAAGGAAACCATATTGAAGCCCAAAAGACGGATGAGGAGTTCTTTATTGAATGGTGGACTCCCACTATTGGCAAAGAAGCTGCCAAAGCCTCATGGCAAGATAAGCTAGAAATGAAAACTAGAGAAGCCCCTACAGTTATGTCTGACATACCAGGTCATATATCTATGGCTGATGGTACATGGGTAGATAGCCGGTCTAAGCATCGTGAAAACCTAAAACGCAACGGATGTATTGAATTAGGTAACGATGTGCCTATGCAGCAAAAATCACCAGAAATGAGTAGACAGTCACAAGAAGCACGAAAACGCCAAATTGCTGAATTAACTTACGCAAAACTTAATTACCGATAGGAAAAACCATGTCAGAAGAACAATTAGACCGTAGAGATTTATTAGAAGCTGCTTTAGAAGCGGCAGAGGAAGGCACTCTTGAAGCACCCATCGAAAAAGACATTGAAATGGCTGAAAAGGACGACATTTCCGAGGAGTCCGCTAAAGTTGAAACTAGCACGCAGGATAACGAAGAAACTGCCGAGGATGTTGAACCTATTGAATTTGAGGGCAAGAATGAGGAGAAGGAGGAGAAAGTAACCCGCCCATCTACCTGGAAAAAAGAATATGTCACTATTTGGGACAAGATGGAGTCTGGCGAACAGATTAGCAAAGAAGATTTTACTAAGTTTGCCGAATATGCCAACCAGCGTGAGTCTGAATACAAGAAAGGTGTAAGCACTTATAAGGCTGAAGCTGACAGGGCTAAGTCCTATGAAAACGCTATTGCCCCCTATGCCCAAGACTTACAACGCAGAGGAATACAGCCAACTCAATATATTGAAAACCTAGTTCGTGCGGAACAAATATTGTCCAATGCTGGTTACGAACAAAAAGTTCAAGTATTTCAGAAACTTGCGTCAGATTATGGTATACAATTAAATGGAAATGGACAAGTAACACAACTTGACCCATATACGCAACAACTGATGAACCAATTAAATATGGTAAATCAGGAAGTTTCAAGCATTAAAGGTCGATTTGCCCAAGAGGAAAATCAACGCTTAATGGGTGAAATTGAAAGAGTAAGAAGTGATGTGGAGAAGTTTCCGCATTTTGATGTGGTAAGGGAAGAAATGGCTCAATTACTTGAGTTAGGGAAAGCCCAAGACCTAGAAACGGCCTACAAGAAAGCCGTGCGTATGAATGATGATGTTTGGGCATTAGAACAAGATAGACTCTTGAAGGATGCTAAACAATCAGCACTCAAAGCACAGCAAGTAGCGAAGGCTAAGGCTGCTGCGGTTAGTCCAAAGTCCACTACACCTAGTGGAAAAGTGAGTAATCCAGAAGATAAAAAGGATAGACGGTCATTGATAGCCGAAGGATTAGGCGAAGCAATGAGTCGTAGGGTTTAACTAGCCAATTTTGGCACATTTTTTTAAGGATATATCATGGCATTCGCTAACTCAGCAATTACCGATATTATCGCTACCACTATTCAAAGTCGTAGCGGTGAACTCGCAGACAACTTAACACAAAACAACGCAATTCTTCAGCGCTTGAACCAAAAAGGGAATGTTCGACCCTTTTCAGGCGGAAATGTCATACTCGAGGAGTTGTTTTATGACGATTCGGCAACTAATAATGCCAATAGTTATAGCGGATATGAAGTATTAAACATTGCACCAGATAGCCCTATTTCTGCTGCCCAGTTCAAAATCTCACAATACGCAGACTCAGTAACAATGTCTGGTTTAGAGATGTTACAAAACAGTTCTAAAGAAGCAATTATTGACCTGTTAGATGGTCGTATGCAAGTTTCTGAAGCCCGCTTGTTAAACCGTATTTCTGGTGACTTGTATGGTGATGGTACTGGTAACGGTGGTAAGAACTTGGATGGTCTAGGCGCTGCTGTTGCAGTTTCACCTACATCTGGTACTTACGGTGGTATTAACCGTGCTACTTGGACTTTTTGGCGTAACCAAATTACTACAGGTGCTACATCTGTAAACATCTTGTCAAAAATGACTGACGCTGCTATCAAACAGATTCGTGGCACAGACAAAGCTGACTTGATTGTTGCTGGTAACACAATGTACTCTTACTATGTAGGCGCATTGCAGTCTATTCAGCGTATTGCTGCTGAAGAATCAGGCGCTGCTGGTTTTGCATCATTGAAGTTCTACGGTGGTGGTACATCTGCTGATGTGGTACTTGGTGGTGGTTATGGTTCACAAGAAACAGCTACATATATGTATATGTTGAACACTAACTACATCTTCCTACGCCCACATAAGGAACGCAACTTTGTACCTATCGGTGGCGAAAGACAGTCAATTAACCAAGATGCAATCGTGAAGTTATACGGTTGGGCTGGTAACTTGACAGCTTCTAACAGCTTCCTACAAGGCTTGTTGACAACCTAATAGATTGGGCGAAAGCCCTTTCTAATACCACATTATTTAAGGAAAATATCATGGCATATACCATTACCCCCCTCGCAGGGATTGATTTAGTAGACATTCAAACTGTTGCTGAACAAGCATTGAACGGTGGCACAACTCCTACATTTGGCCCATTAGGTGCAGAAGTATTTGCATCAGATGGTCGCCGTTATGTTTGGGCAGTTGCTGGTGCAGCAATTACAGCTTCAACTACTACCTGTTCTATTAACGCATCAACCTTTGTAGCTACCGCTTCTGCTGGTACTTACTTAGCACCAACAACCGCAATGGCTTCTGGCGATTATGGTTGGTTCTCAGCAGCTTCCGTTTAATAGGTTATTCCTCTTAAATTGAATATGTAGTAAAACTGGGACTCTCTCAAAAGGGGAGTCCCTTTTATTTTTTTATAACCCCCTAACCACTTAGGAGTATTAAAAATGGCAATAGAGTCCGATACACAAGGCGCAGATTCACGGTTAGCAGTCCAATTCTATAAAAAAAGCGTTAAGCAAGAAGATGCTTCAAATGAAGCAAATAGACCGATTTTTAAAGAATTTGATTTTGTAAAAATTATGATTCCTGGCGATAATTTGACAGAAATTGATACTTACGCACAAGATTCCCATAAACAGCGTTTTCCTCGTCAATGGGCACATTACCAAAACCAAGTAGCAAATCATCAAGATATTGTTGGTACACCTTTAGACCAATGGCCTCAAGTTACCCGTAGCCAAGCTGATGAATTGCGTGGACTTAAATTCCACACAGTAGAGTCTATTGCTGACTGTTCTGACCAACAGCTACAGCGTATTGGCATGGTAGCCGGTATGTCACCGCATAATTTCCGCATAAAAGCCAAGGCTTTCTTAAATTTAGCTAATGATTCTGCTGAAGTAGCACATAGAGAGGCAGAATTGCAAGCACTTAAAGAAGAAAATGCTAAAATAACAGCAGAAACCGAGGCGAAGCTATCCAAAATGCAGGAACAAATGGATGCACTACTTGTTGCGGTTGCGGAAAAGACCCCAAAAACCCGTAAACCGAAAGTAGTAGAGGCTTAATATGTCCCAAACGATGCTTCAAATGGTGCAACAGACCGCAGCCGAGTTAAACTTGGCTGTACCGTCTTTTGTAGTCGGCAATACATCTCAAGATGTACAACAAATCTTGGCTTTGATGAATGGTGCTGGCTATGACTTGCTAAAAGAATATGATTGGCAAGCACTCCAAGTGCAGTATCGTTTTTACACACAAGCAATAACCGCCAATGCCACAACTGTTAATGGTTCTACTACATTAACTTTTGAGGCAGGCACAGATTTAAGCGGTGTTACAAGCCAATGGCAGTTAACTGGTTATAACATCCCTCAAGACACTTATGTTGTAAGTGCAAATAACACTACTAAAGTAGTAGTAATGAGTCAATATGCTACAGGCGATGGAGTGCAATCAGTAGTATGCGCCCAAACTGCTTATGACCTTCCTGCTGACTTTGAAACAATTACTAACAGAACCCATTGGGACAAATCTAAGCATTGGGAAATGTTAGGGCCAGAAGATGCACAACAATGGCAATGGCTAAAGTCTGGTTACATTTCAACAGGCCCAAGAGTGCGCTGGAGAATACTAGATAATCAATTCCAAATATGGCCTGTTATGAATACCCAAGAGTATTTGGGTTGGGAATACAGGTCAAAAGGTTGGGCAAGAAGTGCTGCTGGCGCAGTTAAAAATAGCTTTACTGCTGACTCAGATACAACTGTTTTTGATGACCGCTTAATGGTTTTGTTTACCAAAATGAAGTATTGGGGCATTAAAGGCTTTGATACTACCGTTGTTTCTCAAGACTATCAGCGTGTATTGACTATTGCTAAAGCTAACGACAAAGGCGCACCTAACCTATCATTTGCACCATATCCAAGCAAAGTGCTTATTGGCTACGCTAATATTCCAGACACAGGTTATGGTTCATAATGCTATTACAGCGCCCTAAACAAAACACAGCTAAAACGGCTTCTGTACCTGCGCCTATTGGTGGTTGGAACGCTAGGGATTCCCTTGCAAATATGCAACCAATGGATGCTGTACAGCTAGTCAACTGGTTTCCTACGCCTACAGATGTCACTATGCGTAAGGGTTATACCGTATCGTCTATTTTGACTACTTCTACAGGCGTTAAAACAATTAGCAGTATTACTTATGTAAGTACAAAAGCTACTTTAACAACCGCTACAGCACATGGCTTAACTACAGGTGCTTATGTGTCTATTAGTGGCACAACACCTGCGGCATATAGTGGTGTATTTAAAATTACTGTTACTAGCACTACTACCTTTACTTACACAATGGCAAGCACCCCCGCTAACAATGCTACTGTAGTAGGAACATATTTAAACCAAGCTACTACCCCTATAAACACTTTAATGAATTACACCGAAACCAGCAGCTATAAGCTATTTGGGGCGGCAGGGACAGACATTTGGGAAACTAAAGCTAACCCTGCTGTTAAGGTATTTAGCGGTATTACTAGCGATAAATTGCAATCAGTCAATATAACTAACACCGCAGGTAAGTTTTTAGTAGCCTGTAATGGTGTAGACCCTGTAATGATTTATGACGGTACTGCATGGTTTTATGTGGCTACAACCACTACTGCACAAACAATTTCAAGTATTACAAGGGGTGGAACAGGCAATTTAACTGCCACCCTTACTACCGCTTCTGCACATGGATTAATAACGGGTAATCGAGTTACTATTTCTGGTGCTACTGAAGCCAATTACAACGGCACTTATGTTATTACAGTTACTGGGGCAACTACTTTTACCTACACAATGGCTACTGCACCTGCCGCTAATGCAACTGTTGTAGGAACTTATACAACTATTGGTATAACTGGCGTAAACAGTAATACATTTATTGGTGTTAATTTATTTAAAAATAGACTTTATTTCACACAAAAAGATAGTTTAAGTTGTTGGTATTTGCCAGTAGATTCTATTGGCGGTGCAGCTTCACCTCTTTATTTTGGTTCTATTGCCCGTAATTCTGGTTATTTACAAGCTATGGGTACATGGACATTAGATGCTGGACAAGGCGCAGATGACTATGCTGTGTTTGTAACCAGTATGGGTGAAGTTATCGTTTATAACGGCACAGACCCTAGTACGGCTGCAACTTGGGCTTTAAAAGGTGTATGGCAATTAGGTCAAACTTTTAGCCGTAGATGCTTCTTTAAATGGGCTGGCGACCTTCTTTTGCTTACCCAAGACGGTTTAGTGCCTCTTGCTTCAGCGTTGCAATCTAGTCGTTTAGACCCTAGAATTAACCTTACAGATAAGATTTACTTTGCAGTTTCTCAAGCAGCAAGTTCATATTATGCTGAATTTGGCTGGCAGATTAACTATTTTGCTGGCGAAAATATGTTGATTTTAAACATTCCAATTCCCAACGGAATAGAACAATATGTAATGCACACTATTACAAAGGCTTGGGCTAGATTTACCAATATTCAAGGGTATTGTTGGGAAGTGTCAGGAGATGCCGATATGCACTTTGGAAGCAATGGATTTGTAGGTATTTTCTATTCAGCTACATCTGATGATGAAAACAATATTACCGCAACTGCACAACAAGCCTATAGCTATTTTGACTCGCCTGGGCAGTTAAAACGATTCACTATGGTAAGACCAATCCTACAGTCTACAGGTGGCGTACCAAGCGTTTTATGCGGTATTAGCGTGGATTTTGACACTCAATCCCAATTAGGCGCTGTTTCATTTAACCCAAACGCCCAATCAGAAAGTGCTTGGGATAAAGCAAAATGGGATGGAAATGTATGGGCTGGCGGTCTTATTACTACAAAGATTTGGCAAGGCGTTACAGGAATAGGTTATACAGGCTCTGTAAACCTTAATGCCGCTAGTCAAGGAATTGAATTGCATTGGGCTTCTACTGATTATGTAATGGAGGCTGGAGGCGTTGTTTGATATTACTTAATCAGCAAAGTCTTAAAGATTGGGCTATTGAACATAAAATGCCCGTTCCGCAAGATGCACATTATTTAGGTCAAGTATTAGATGGACAGATTAGGGCAGTAGTAGTTTATTGTGGTTTTTACGGCAAATCTTGCATGATTCATGTAGGGTCAGAAGGGCAGCATTGGGCAACTAAAGACTTTCTCAAAGAAGTTTTTAATTACCCGTTTAACACCTTGAAATTAAAGGTTATAATTGGCACAGTTGCAGGGAGTAACACAAAAGCCCTAAAACTAGACCGACACCTTGGTTTCAAAGATGTTGCTACTATCCCTGACGCACATGACGATGGGGATTTGGTCATTTTAGAGATGCGCCCAGAATATTGTAAATGGGCATGAGGAGATAGTAATGGGTGCAGGTTCAACATTTACGCAAGGTGCTAATCCTAATACGGTTAATCCGTATGGCGGAACTACTAGTCCTTATTTTGGCGCTGCACAAGCCCAAACTTTAGGCAATCTTGCTGGCGCACAACAAGCAGTTCAAGCTAATCGTGTAAATCAAGTTACCCCTTACGGAAACCTTAATTACACCCAACAAACTGACCAATACGGCAATCCTACATGGACAGCCACACAGTCTTTAAGCCCAGAATTACAAGCCCTTACACAATCTTCATTACAAAATTTACAGTCTAGTCAAGCTAAACCTATGTATGGCATTAATCCTGGAGAAACATACAGCGATGCCATTATGCGTAGATTACAGCCACAAATGGCACAATCCGCAGAATCAAATACGGCTGCATTAGCTAATCAAGGTATTGTCCCTGGCACACAGGCTTATAACAATGCTATGCGTACATTCCAACAAGGTCAAAACGATTTGCTGACAAGCGCACAAATTGGTGGCATGAATACAGGATTACAAGCACAACAGTTACAAGGTACACAAGCTGGACAAATTAAGTCTTTAGCTACGCCTAGCTTTATTAACGCACCTAGTCAAGCTGCCGTTTCAGGCCCTGATTACATGGGTGCTTTAGCTACTCAAACTAACGCTAATATTGCAGCGCAAAATGCTGCATTAGGTCAAGCTACAGCTAATACTGCTGGATTGTATGGTTTAGGCTCTGCTGGTATTTTAGGTCTTGCTGCTAACCCTGGATTAATTTCTAGCGCTGGCACAGGAATTAAAGATTTTTATAATTATTTAACTGCCTAATATGTTTAAAAGCAAACATTCTGGTTGGACTTATGACTTAAAGCGCACACCCTTTGGTGGTGGCGGTGGTATTGGCAACGCTTTTGGATTAGGCGATGCTTTAGCTTCTATTGACCCAGGACCTGCTATTGGTAGTGGTTTAGCTGAAGTAGATAAAGGCGTAAATCAAATACCTGGTGGTTGGTACACAGTAGGTGGTCTTGCTGCTGGTGGTACTGCATTAGCTTTTGCCCCTGAGTTGGCTGCTGCTGCTGGCCTTGGAGAGGGTGCAACAATTTCTTCTGCTGCTGGTCAACAAGCATTTTTTGATGCTTTGGCAAGCGGGGCTACAAGCACAGAGGCTATTAGCGCTGGCGCTGCTGTTGATGCTGCTGCTGGTGGTGCTATTGGCGCAGGCACTAACGCTGCATTGCAAGGCCCTACTTATGGTGAATTAGGAATAACAGGCGTAGAAGGTGGCATGGCAGGCCCTACTTATGCTGAAATGGGCTACACAGGATTAAATAGTAATGAAGCTATTGCTGCTGCTGATGCTGCTTCTAAATCTAGATTACTTAGTGATGCACTTGGCAATGTTAAAGATGCAAGTAAATTATCAAATTTATTAAAACAAGGTGCTGGTTCTGGACTTACAAGTTCTTTAGGGAAATTAGCACAAGGCGCAAACCCACAAGGTCAAGAATTAGGCGCAGCAGTTCGTGGCAATCCAAATCCTTTTACTTTTTCACCACAGCAACCTATTCAAGATGCTAAGCCATTAGATTTGGCTTCATTAGCTAATTTACTAAAGCAGGGATAATCATGGCAGATATAACAACAGACCAACAATTTTTAGGGCAAGACCCTGAAGTATTAGGTTTACAGCGTCAAAGGGCGTTAGCTAACCTATTGACAGGACAGGCTTTTAATCAACCACAAGGTCAAATGATTAGTGGTCATTATGTTCGCCCATCTGCATTACAACAAGCATTGCCTATGATTAATGCTGCTATTGGTGGCTTAACTAATGCTAATTTAGACACAAAACAAACTGAATTGGCTGCTGCTTTGCGTGGACAAAAAGCTGAAGCGTATACAAAATTCCAAGAATTAATGTCTAATCCTGCAACTCGTGGCGATGCCATGAAATATGCTGCCGGAAATCAATATTTGCAACCATTAGCCCAAGAGTTAATGAAAGGCATGAAATTAGGAGAAGGCGAAAAATTTGTAATGCCTAATCTTGGTGGTGGTGCGCCTGTTGAATTGGCTACTGGTGGTGCTAAATATCGTGCCCCAATTCAAATTGATACAGGCACAATGATTGAACTCCGTGACCCATTAGACCCAACTAAAGTATTGCAAAGACTTCCTAAGTCACAAATGCCAACTGCCGGTCAAGTATTAGAAACAGAAAATGGCCCTATGCTTGTAAACACTCGTACAGGTCAAGCAACCCCAGTTATGGCTGGTGGACAACCTGTTGTTGGTGGAAAGCCTTTGACTGAAACTCAAGGTAATGCTACTGCTTTTGGTATTCGCATGAAAGAATCAAATAACATTATTAATGATTTAGAGAAAAAAGGCGTAACTAATACTGGAGTTGTTAGGTCTACCATAGGTGGAATTGCAGGAATGACCCCTTTTATTGGTGAAAAATTGCAACAAGGTGTTCAATCAAGTATGAATGTGTTGCCAGGCGCATTGGGTGGCCCAAGTTCAGAACAACAACAAGTAGATGCTGCCCGTAAAAACTTTATTACTGCTGTATTGCGTAAAGAATCTGGCGCAGCAATTAGTCCTACTGAATTTTATACAGAAGCACAAAAATATTTTCCACAACCTGGCGATTCAAATGAGGTTATGGCACAAAAACGCAATGCTAGAGATACCGCTATTCGTGCTATGGAAATTCAAGCAGGCCCAGGTAAACGCCAAATTGAACAAGCAAATGCGCCTAAAAAAGTGGTTAACTTTAATGATTTGCCATAAGGATAAGACATGGATGTTTTAATGCCAGATGGCACTCTTGTAAAAGATGTCCCAGAAGGAACAACCAAAGCACAATTAGAAGCTAAATTAGCTGGTTCTGTTGCGCCTAAAACAACGCCAATTACTTCTGATGTGCCATTGGTAGCTAGTCAGATGCCTAAACAAGTGCCTGTTGCAGAACCTAAAACTACAATGGCTGACAAGTTAAAAGCGCTTTATGAAGTGCCTGCAACTATTGGTAGTGCAATGGTTTCTCAGCCTGCATCAATGATTTATGGTCTTGGCAGAGGTGCTGTACAAGATATTAGCCAAGGTAGAATGCCTACTGCTGAATCTAGGGATATTAACTACAGACAAGCTAGAGAAGCTACTCAATTCCAACCTACTTCACCTGCGTCTGTAGGTGCTTTAGAGTCTATTGGTGGTGCTTTACAAGAAGCAAGAATACCTCCTTATCTTGGCAACATTGGCATGATTCCATCTGCTATGCAAAGCGCTGGTGCAGTTAGACCAATGGTTAATCAAGCCATTCAAAATATTACTCCTGAAGTAAGAACAATGGCACAAGCGTTACGCAAAGAAGCCCCTACAATGGCTGGCGTAGGTGCAGCAGAAGTTCCTGAAGCAGTTGTAAGGGCGCAAATGGCGCAGCAATTAAGAGTTCCTGTAGAGTTAAGCAAGGGTCAAGCAATGCGTGATTTAGGTCAGCAAAAGTTTGAAATTGAAACTCCTAAAAATTTCCCAGAATTAGGTAAACCTTTGATAGAAGCCCAAGCCAAGCGCAATGACGCTATCTTGCAAAACTTTGATGCTTTTGTAGATGCCACCGGCAAAGAAACCTATGGTTTGCGTGAAACTGGTCGAGTAGTAGATAAAGCGTTGGTAAATTCTGCAAACAAAGCTAAAGCAGACATTAATAAAGCATATATTGCAGCTAAAGAAGCTGGTGAAACTCAGCAACCAGTATCTTATGCCCCATTAAAGGCTTATATTGATGAACAGACTCCTACTGTTAAGCGTAAATTAGCCCCAATTATTAGCGCAGTTGAAGAAGAAATAGCTAAAAATGACCCTAAAAACAAAACAGGTCAAATTTCTATTAATAATTTAGAAGATATTTACCAGTTTATTAATAAAAACTACGAACCTGGCACAGTAGGCGAAGGTCATGCTAAAACCATGAAAAACCTTATCAATCAAATGACTGAGGGTCAAGGTGGTGAGTTGTACCAAGAGGCACGCAAGTTGCGTACAAAGTATGGTCGTGAGTTTGAGAATGTAGGCTATGTAGATAAGTTGTTACGCACTAAGCCCGGCACTACCGATAGGTCAGTAGCATTTGAAGATGTATTTGACCATAGCATTTTAAATGGTTCTTTAGACGATGTTCGTGCTATTGGCATGACTTTAAAGAAATCAGGCCCAGAAGGACAACAGGCTTGGAAAGAATTACAAGGTCAAACTGTTGAATATATTAAGAAAAAAGCTACAAATACCACAGATAAAGATATTTACGGCAATCCTGTAGTAATGCCTAGACAACTTAAAACTGTAGTAGACACGCTAGACCAAGACGGAAAATTAGATTATGTATTTGGTAAAACAGGCGCACAGGAAATTCGTGATTTGGCTGCCGTTACTGAAACAGTAAATGCTCCATTAAAAGGTGCTGCAAACTACTCTAATACTTCTAGTGCAATTATCACCGCACTTGATAAAATAGGGGGTATTCGTATACCTGGCGTTAGTAATATAGCCGGATATGCTGCCAAAAAAGGCAAAGAAAGCGCTTTAAACAAGCAAATACAAGAGTCAATTAATTACAATCCTATGGCAGAAGCATTGAGGAAAACAAAATGAGTAGAAACGGTAGCGGTACATACAACCTTCCTGCGGGTAATCCCGTAGTAACAGGCACAACTATTACAAGTAGTTGGGCTAATACTACTATGCAAAACATAGCTGACGGACTTACTCAATCAGTAGCTTCAGATGGTCAAACACCTATGTCTGGCGCTTTAAACATGGCAACAAACGATATTAATAATGTTGGTACACTAACAGCCTTAACAGGCATATTTGGCGGGACATACTAAAATGGCACAGACAGGATTTACACCCATATCGAATTACTATTCAGCTACGGCTACTAATGTACCTACGGCAGGTAATCTAGTTGCTGGCGAACTTGCTATTAATACTGCTGACGGCAAATTGTTTTATAAAGATTCCTCTGGCGTAGTGCAAACTATAGCTTCTAAAGCAGGAAATGTAAATGTTTCTTCATTTAGCGGTGGCTCAACTGGTTTAACCCCAAATACAGCTACTACAGGAGTGGTTACTCTTGCTGGCACTCTTGCAGTTGCCAATGGAGGAACAGGATTAACTTCAACTCCTGCTAATGGCTCTTTAGATATTGGTAATGGCACAGGATTTACTAGAACAACTTTAACTGCTGGTACAGGAATATCTGTTACCAATGCTTCAGGCTCTATTACGATTGCCAATACTTCATCTGTAAATTCTAATCAATTAGCTAAAGCATGGGTAAGTTTTGCTGGTTCTACTGGAACAATATCTTCATCTTATAATGTTTCTTCTGTAACTAGAGTTTCAACAGGAATATATTTAATTAGTTTTACAAGTGCTTTGGCTAATGCTAATTACGCATATACAGCAACAGTTAGTCGTGGTTCTTCTTGGGCATTAGTAAGTGCTAATACAACTTCAGGTGCGGCATCTTTAGCACCAACAACCGCAGCATTTAGCATAGCAACTCCTTTATATGATTCAAGTGCTTATACTGACCCAACCTATGTATATGCTGTAGTGTTTAGTTCATAAGGATAAATCATGTCAAAAGTAATTATTTATACAAATTCTAATGGTGGTGTATCTATTACCATTCCTACTGGCGAATTGTCAATTCAAGAAGTATTAACAAAAGATTGCCCAGAAGGTGCAATTATTGTTGATGAATCAGAATTACCACAAGGTGATGATGCCAATTATTTTGATGCTTGGGTATTAAACAATGGTGTTGTAACTGTTGATTCTAATAAAAAATTAAATATTATTAATAAAAAACAATCTGCTATTGATACAAAGGCTTCTGCACTAGCAAAACTAACCGCATTAGGTTTAACCCAAGATGAAATAAAAGCGTTGGTAGGATAATATGAATTTTACATTTACCTGGATATTGGATAAGTTTGGTTTACAGCCAAAGATTACCTTTACTGAAGCACCAAAGCCTGTTGTTAAAAAACCTGCCGCCAAAAAACCAGCACCTAAGAAAACTGTACGAAAGAAAACATAATGCCTAGCCTAACCGACAAAGAAATAGAAGATATTGTTGAGAAAGTAACTGAAAGAGTTATTGAGAATGTCTACACCTCTGTCGGTAGGTCTGTAGTTACTAAATTCTTTTGGTTTATAGGTGTTGCAGCAATAGGCGTTGTAACTTATTTAGCTGGCGTAGGCCATATAAAGGTGGGCTAACAATGTGGACTACGGAATATCAGAAGGCATTAAAGGACTTTCAAACAGTCTTGACGCAAGCAGAGATGCAAGTAAAAGCCTATCTAAGTCTATTGAAAACATACAGCAAGATGGATTGGATGTCGCCCAAAAGCAAGCCAACGAAAGACTCAGACTAAGGCGAGAAGCTGAAGTAAAGAAGGAACGGGCATTAATTAAGGCTTTAGACTCTTGGAAGCACAAAAAACAAATAAGTGACGAAGAAGCAAAGTTAAAGATTGATTTTGTAAAGAAGTACGGTGCTAAAGAGTGGGAAGCGGTGCTAAAGATAAAGTTAGATATAGAAAATATGCAACGCAAAGACAATGAAGAATTCCAGCATGATTTAAAAGCAGTTAGACGGGTTCAAGTATGGTGTTTTGTTGCTGCATTAATTGTTACTTTGTGGCTTAAATTTGTTTTAGGAGCTTTTTAAATGTTTCCATTAGGCGCATTACTAGATATTGGCGGCAAGCTAATTGATAAATTCTTTCCTGACCCAGAACAAAAAGCTAAAGCACAGCTAGAATTGTTGCAGATGCAGCAAAATGGCGAATTAGCGCAAATCAACGCTGATATTGCAGAACAACAAGAATTAACCAAGCGCCAACAAGCAGATATGGCTAGTGATAGCTGGTTATCTAAAAACATTCGCCCATTGACTTTAATATTTATTTTAGTGTTTTATGTGGTATTTGCCATGATGAGTGCTGGTGGCATTGACACAAATCAAAAATATGTAGAATTGCTAGGCCAATGGGGGATGCTAATTATGTCGTTTTATTTCGGCGGTCGTACCTTAGAAAAAATTATGGATATGAAGAATGGCAAGTAATTTTCAAGAATGTTTAGATTTAGTATTAAAGTCTGAAGGTGGCTGGGTAAATCACAAAGATGACCCAGGCGGTGAAACAAATCTAGGGGTCACCAAGGCTGTTTGGGAGGAGTATGTAGGTCATCCTGTAAAGACCATGAAAGACCTCACCAAGGACGATGTAGCCCCTATGTACGAACTTAAATACTGGAGGCCTTGTTATTGTGAAGTATTACCTAGAGGACTCGATTTTGTTGTCTTTTCAATGGGTGTTAACGCAGGGCCAGGAAGAAGCGTTAAATTGCTTCAGCAGTCTATTGGCTGCGTACCTGACGGAGTTATCGGCCCAAGAACAAGAGAACTTATTTCCGCCAGTAATAGTGCAAATCTTATCTCAAAATTCTCTGAAACTAGAAGGGAATACTACCGTTCATTAAAGACTTTTCCTATCTTTGGTCGGGGATGGCTCTCAAGGGTTGATAAAGAGGAACAAGAAGCCTTAGATATGACAAAGAATGGCTAACGAATACGCATTACTTTAGCTTTTTTCATTACCATTTCGTATTCTTTTCTAGCATTGTCATCTAGTTTGCGTAGTGGTAATTCTTGGTAATACTTCCATTTAGTTAAATACTCTGGCAATTCAGAAGGAGGAATCCAACCTGCTAGTTTCCATCGTACCGTTATGTCTGTACCTACAGGGGTATAAATGTAATCGTTATCCATTATTTATTTTCCATGTGAATTAAAACCACAATCACAATCATTATTGACCAAGCTATTATTCCGCTTAATGCCATAGCACTTATAAAAATAGTCATTTTTTACCCCTTTTTTTAACAGGCGTATCTATTGTGGTTTTATAGTTATTCACAGCTTGTTTAAGCATTTCTAAAATGCCGTACTGCACCAAAATAGCTAGGCCATCTTTATCAAAATGCACCATTGCGTCTGCTGACCCATCTTCGTGTTCTTTTACAATTTCAACTTGGATTTGCATAAATTCCTCACATCTGCTGGTGCATTACTGGGAAGGTCGGTACAAGCAAAAACCTCTGTAGAAGGTACGGTATGCGACCACATTAAAAACATAATTGCTATAAACCAAAATACCGCTATGAATAACTTAAACATATCTTTCCTCATAAGTCAGCCAAGGCTTTTGCTGCAATTCATAGCCAAATATGTAAAACAATGGATTAAAGTTAAGCACAATGCGTCTTTTGGCTTCTAAAGAAGTGCCACTAATTTTTAGTATGCTATCAATTTGACTAGACAGCTTAAACATATCATTCTTCAAAGAGGTCATGTATTCCCATTTCTTCTTTAGATTTAATAGATTTTAAGTAGTTTTTGAGTGCCTTGTCATCTTCTTTAAATATCTTGTTAAACATGCCCCTGGTTGGGTGTCTGACTGTATGTTCTTCAAATCTGCCATGTAGGACATAAAAAGAAAACGCCCTACAAGCCCATTCATACTCCTTACAGTCTAACGCCTGGTCGCACTTGTCGCATGGGGCTTCCCCCTCAAAAACTCGCCTAATATCCATTATGACCAAGGCTTTTCGTTATCAGCCAATTCTTCAACTTGAGGCCAAACATTAAGGTGATGCAACATTTCTGTTATGTTTTCATCGCCAATGTAAGCGTATTCTATTTCTTGGTTATACCCATACAAGTCAACTGAAGTATTGCCAATAAAAACGCTACAAATGTGATACCCGTCTTTTTCCATGATATTCCCCTTTAAAAATTCAGTTTCTTAAAGTTTCATGCACTTTAATATAGGTATAAACCCTAAGTGTTGTATTTGTGCAAATATATAAATATTTATATAAATGGGCTGTATTTGGCAGTTGCTGTCAATGGGCGAGAAAGCCGCAAAATTACCCAATTACTGCATCCTACATTGACGGCTTAACGCCCAAAATAAGAATGGGCGGTTTATAAACCTTTAACTGGCAGAAAATGCACAGACCCGAATAAGGTGAGGCGACAGAACACTCCGTGATGTGTTTGGTTTGGCAAAGGGGATAGCCAATCTGCCGCCTCTTGATTAGTTTAACCCAGTTTTAAGTTTGTATATTTTTAGTAAAGCCAAGAACATTTCATACCCATCCCTAATGTCTTGTTCTTTGTGTTCGTAGATTGCAACTTCATTGGTAGTACCGTTAATGTAGACATTGGCGCATCGTGCAGAAGGGGCTAAAACCTCTCTATAAGCTGCTAATTGTAGGGTATGCTCTAGGTAGGGTGTTAAGTCACCAGGGGATTTCTCCGTAGTTTTGAAGTCAATTACAACCCCATTAAAGTCATGGCGTGGCTTGCAATACAAATCGCATTTACCGCCATACCCTTCTTGGTTAACTAAAGACTGTTCAGGAATCCACATCTGAACCCCAAAATGGGCTGTTATGGCGTCATCTACCTTTCGGACATACGCTGGCATTTCCGGCATATATTCTTGGTTGTAGAAGGCTTCTATAAAGTCATGTATAAGAGTACCCCTAGTCATGGCTTCTTGGGACTTTTGCTTGGCTAAATCTAATATTCTGGCAATGTAATCTTTTTCTTCTTCTTGCAGACCCCTTGGGTTTTCTGCGGCAGCTTTTATAGCTTCAGATTGCAACCATGTATTAAGGCCATTTTTTGATAATTGGCTATTAATTGTAGATACGCTTGCGACAAGTGTACCTGGGTTGGCTTTGGCATCTCTGAGTGTAGTGTTTCTTTCTTTACCGTTTTTGCCAATGGTTGTATAGCGTGGCGCACCTGTTTTGGCGCAATACCAATGTTCTGACATAAAATTCCCCTTATTTGCATCTTAATTAAGTAACTCTAAAATTGAATCTCTATCTGTTGTATTTAAACAACAGTCAGCACAAGTTTGTATTACATCCCTAATAATGGCAGCTAAGTCATTAACCTCAAATGATATTAACTGCCTTTCTTCATCTACCCCAAAAGGTTCTGTAGAAATGGTAGCTTTATCTTTAATAACATCTTTGATATGACTTAGCATGGCTATCTCCTAAAAAGGTAGGTCTGAATCTTCAATAGTGTTGCGCGGCAACTCATCACTACCTTTAGCAGTAAATCCTTTAGGTTGTTTTTCTTTGCCAATAGATACGCTAAAAAACTTGCCTTTAGGGCCTTCCTTAACCCACGCAGATAGATAGTGTTCACGGTTATTGACCATAATACTGCCTGTATAATCTGGGTGATTTTGGGTTTCTTTTCTGTCATTTTTGAATAGCGAACCGCTACCCTCTTTTGGAATGTAAGCCATTAAATTTCCTTTGCTTTTACTACAGGTTTAGGTGACGAAGCGGCATTACCATCATCGTCTGCTTGTACTACTCCTACTACTGCTGCTAATGCGTATCTACGCATATAAGTTAAAGCTGACCCAGCGCCTTGTGCGTCAGGCTTTGTAACAGGTACAGACATCTCTTGACCAATCCATTCACCAGATGAATGGGAAAGTATGGTGTTTAATGACATACATCCTTCAAAAAACTCGCCAGGGAATTGCATAACACAGAGGCCGTTTTCAGCCAATAAACTGCGACAAGCATCCCACACAGACTCCAAATCAGCGTACTTACTTTTGAAAAAAGGATTAGCAGAGTCTTTAACAGCATAGGTTAGTTTCCCTTGTACGATTGATAATGCTTTTGCTAAGTTAGCAATGCTTTCTGATTGCATCATTTTGCACCTCCAAAGATTGCGCCAAAGTCATTAATAACATCACGCAACAACGGGTTTACATGGTCATTGCGTTGTTTCCAGCGATTAGGTTTGCCACACGCTTGACGAATACAATCTACTTGCGCTTGTGTAAGTAGTTCGCCACCATATTCCATGCAGTCAAGTGCTTCTTCTAAAAATTCTTCGTGTTCTAACATTAGTTGGTTTAGTTCACCCATTTAAATCCCCTTGAATGGCATAGCAAAATTGCTATATAAGAATATTAACATAAGAAAATAAAAAAAGCAAAGTCTATGCAAATAAACAACATTTAAGTTAAACTTCGTGAATGGACAAACATTTAAAACTTTCAGACACAGCAATTATTGACCTGTTAGGTGGTACGGCAAAAGTAGCTAAAATGTGCAAAGTAGACCCAGCAGCCGTTTCCAACTGGCGTATTAGAGGTATACCTGGCGACAAATTTATGCTTTTAGGCGCAAGAATAGAAGAAGCTAGTCATGGGTTAGTTACCAGACAAGACATCTTTCCTACTAATTTTTGGCTAATATGGCCTGAGTTGCTTAAAAACAACGCCTTTGGAAAACAAGATGAATAGAGTTGTTTGTTGGTTTAGTTGCGGTGCTGCTAGTGCCGTAGCTACAAAATTAGCTATAAGTCAATTTGGGGGGGGGAATTACGAAATTGTAATTGCCTATACAGAGGTAATTGAAGAACACCAAGACAACAAGCGTTTTCTTGCCGATTGCGAAAAATGGTTTGGTCAAAAGATATTAATTTTAGGTAATGACCGCTATGAAAGGTCTATTTATAAGACTTTTGAAAAGTCAGCTATGAATATTAAAGGTGCAAGCCCATGCACCCGCAAGCTAAAAAAGGATGTTAGGTTAAAGTTTGAAAAGCCTACAGATATACAAGTATTTGGATATACGATGGAAGAACAAGACCGCTATGACCGCTTTCTTGACGCTAACAATATTGACGCTATAGCCCCGTTGATTGATAAAGGCCTTGGTAAGGTAGACTGCTTGGCAATGCTTCAAAACGCTGGCATAGAACTGCCTACAATGTATAAGTTGGGTTATCACAACAATAACTGTATTGGCTGCGTAAAAGGCGGTAAAGGCTATTGGAATAAGATTAAAGTAGACTTTCCAGTACAGTTTGACCGAATGGCTAAATTAGAACGGTTTAAAAAGCAAACAGTCTTAAAAGATGTGTATTTGGATGAATTACCGCCGGAAGCTGGTAATTACCCCCAAGAACAAGACATCCAATGCGGTATTTTCTGTCATTTGGCAGAAGAAGATATAAAGTAGTACAATTTAATTGCAGAGTGACTTCTGTAGTAAAAAAATCGGCTAAACCCTTTAGGGTTGTTCTGAGCATTTAGTAAAAGCTACCGATTCTTTTATTAAGTGAGTCACCTTAGAACAACCTTAAGGGGTTTTGCTATTTCTGCCGCACTCCAGGCGTACTAAGCACCTAAATCGGTGGCGTGGAAGAAAAGATAGGCTGGTGATAACCCCATTGCAAGCCTCGTAGCGTTAAATGGCGACTACACAAGACGGAGAGGTCATGGGTGATACAAACTCTCCATCGAATGAACATTAACCTCGGTAGGACTAGGTGTTGGTATTTCTAAGACATTGGGTCAGTTGATAGTTGCCTATCACCCTTGGTCAAGCTATGCCTAAATGTCTCATATTTGCAACTAAGGGTTTGTCATAGGTGACTTTTGTTGAAAATCCTAAGAAACTGTAATCACTCAATAACGAGTAGACATTTAAGGGGAATTAAATGAGAACAATAAAAAAAGCAGTTTTAACTAAAGCATACGCAATTGGCAGCACAACAAACAATGATGTTTGCTATCGCACATCAGCTTACTGGCCCATTGGCACAGTTGTAGAAGTTGTGTCAAGCGGTAGAGGCAAGGGCAGTATTGTTAAATTGCCAACAAATGAATATGACCCATTTTTTTCTACAACAGCTAGAAAAAATCAAATTTCAATCAAATTAATTTAAGGGGAATCAAATGACTACATGGAAAGATTTTTTAGGCGCTTGTTTATTAGGCGCGATATTAGGTGCTTTATTTGCATATAGCATACCGGCAGAGGCTCAACAAATACAGATGACCAACTCTGCTGGCTACAGCATGGGTACAGTCCAAATAAACGGGAACACAGCACAGTTTGTAAATCCTATGGGATACACTACACAAACGGCTACGATTTACCCAAACCAAGTTGTAATAACAAATTCTAGTAATCGTTCAATTACAGTTGGACAGCCTAGCTATACAGTACCACCAAGCCCACTAACACCAATGACACCTAGAGTATTGCAATAGGAGAGGAGAATGTTTGATGAATTCTGGTCTTTATATCCACGAAAAATTGCTAAAGCAACTGCAAGAAAAGCCTGGGCAAAACTTTCCGCAGAACAACAACTTATGGCTGCAAAAGCTATTGACACACATTGCCAATACTGGCGAACAAAAGAAACTGAGTTAGAATTTATTCCCCATCCTTCTACATGGTTAAATGCGGAAAGATGGGAAGATGAATTGGTAATAGAACCTAAGAAAGAAAAGATTGACAAAAAGTGGATGTTTTCTAACGAAGGTATTGAAGCTAAAGCAAGGGAGTTGGGTGTCTTGGGTACTGGTTACGACTCTTATGACAGCTTAAAACAAAAATGTATGAGGAAGCTAAACATCGCTGCGCTGTAAGATTTTTGTGTAATTTACGACACAAAAAAGGTTTGAAGTGGTTTAGAGAATACATTATTGGTAAACAAGTTTTACACCAATATTTTGCGGATTATCAACAGCAATATGCTTTAGGAAACAGGGGAGAATGGGGAAAGTGGATATTGAAAGATACATTGTCGCAGCAACAGGGCTTGGGTATTTAGTAGTAGGCCTTGCACAATACTTTAAAGGGTCGCCATCTAACGCATTTATATGGTTAGGTTACGCAGCAGCCCAAATCGGTCTATGGATGAACCTCAAATGAAAGTTCTTATTGCGTGTGAATTTAGTGGAACTGTGCGTGATGCGTTCATTAGGGGGGGGCATGAGGCTATGAGTTGTGATTTAGAACCTTGTGATATACCTGGGCCTCATTATCAAGGTGATATGTTTGACATTATTAATGATAATTGGGATTTAATGATTGCCCATCCACCATGTACGCATTTAGCGGTAAGTGGTGCTAGGCATTTTGCCAAAAAACAATCTGACGGCAGACAACAACAAGGTATTGATTTTTTTATGCGTGTAATTAATGCAAAGATACCAAAATATGCTGTTGAAAATCCTATTGGAATTATGTCGTCAATTTACAGAAAACCTGACCAAATAATTCAACCTTGGCACTATGGACATAAAACAACAAAATCTACTTGTCTTTGGCTTAAAGGGCTGCCATTGCTAAATCCAACAAACATAGTGGACAAAGGAGAATTTGTAACTTTTCCAAGTGGAAAAAGAATGTCTAAATGGTATTCTGATTCTTCAAAACTTTCCCCAAAAGAAAGGGAAAAAGTTCGCAACAAAACATTCCAAGGTATTGCTGACGCTATGGCAGACCAATGGGGAAAACTATGAAAGACTATGACCCAAATGATGCAATCGACTTCATTTTCAAGAAAGCGCCAGATTATGCAAAGGCAAAGGGAAACCTCGCACAATTCGAGGCATTTAAACATAGCCTTAAAGCTATTGAAATGTCTAAGTCAGAAGCAACAACGATTGGGGGCAAAGAGATGGATGCGTATAAATCGCAGGCTTATCAGGAGTTATGTGAGGCCATTGGTTTGGCGACTGAAGAGACAGAAGCGCTTAGGTGGCAGTTAGAAGCAGCCAAGATGAGATTTGAAGCATGGCGTACAGAATCAGCAACAAACCGTAACATTGATAGGATGACTAAATGACCAATAAATTAGTAGACGAAGCGCCTTATCACCCAGGTTATGAAGATGTTGGATTTAAACCAACACCTACAAACGATTATTCTGAAAACTACCTGCGTATACAAAAGCTACTTAAATGCTATCACAACGCTACTCTTAAAAACAAATATGAAACAGCTACCAAGATAGCCCATGATTTAGCAGAAGAAACCATTAAACTAGAGTTTGCTACTTATGACCAGGTGAGGAAAACTTGGTTAAGCTAATGCGTAATATGTTTGCTACGCATACAGACTATGCGGAGTTTAAAGGGTTAATTACCGCAAATCCTGCATTTGTACCTAGTAATGTAGATGGTATTGCAGAACGCAATGGTTACTTTTTAATTATGGAATGGAAGCGACCTGGAGAAAAAGTAAGTGAAGGCCAAAAGCGCTTATTACAAGCATTGGCAGCTACCCCTAAATTTATGGTTGTTGTTATCATTGGAGATACAGATAATGGCACTAACATACAAGAATTTTGGCAATACACCACAGACGGAAAACCATTTAAATCTGGAATAGGGTTTGGGTCTTTCAAGGAATGGTATAAATTATGGTACGAAATAGCTGATGGCCACAAAACATGAAAAGAAGTCATTCGATAAGATTGCAAACCTCGGATGTATTTTATGCTCCGAAGTCCTTGGGTTTGAAGGCAGCCAGGCAGAACTCCATCATGTACGCAGATATGGAAATGTTCGGTCTGCATCCCCTGTGCTTGCATTATGCCCTGAACATCATCGGAACGGAAACGATAGTCTTCACCGAATGGGTGTCAAAGGTTTTGAAAAAAAATGGGGAATATCCTGTGAGGAGTTGCTGGAACGACAAAGTAAGAAACTTGGAGAGGATATTTAGCGATGACGACATTCACTACGGCAGACCGATTGGCAGTTGAAGCTACAATTCCAGAGGGTCAAACCCCAATTCAGACGAGATACGGAAGGCTCTATTACGAAACTCCTTATCGTGGTGCGTCCACTTGTTTGTTTTGTGACGGCTCATGTGTATACATTCGTGGCATAAAACACGAATCACCGTATCTAGATGACCACATTTAGCAGAAGAAATAGTAATGGTGTGTTCGTAATCTTCACCTGTATCGTATAAATAAGTACCCATCACTTCTTTATCTTTATCCACAATAAAATCAATTTCTTCAGGTAATGGCATAGCCCACCTGTCAAATGGTTTCATGCAATAAATTGCCGAATACAAATTGCGAATAATTGCAGGCGTTAGTTTCATACCCTGTTTATACAACCCCTAAATTCAAAAGCATCTTCACCGCATACTTGAATTAACTCTGGAAGCATTAAACGGCCTTCCTCAAAAGACAATAATGCAAAGCCAGAACGCCAATCTTTAGGGTTGTCCTCTGTATAAGCCATGAACTGTTCACCATTAGGGTCAGCAAGGCAGCCTGTCTGTATGCCATACCTTGTGCCGTTGTAGTCTGTAAAGGGCTGTACGGCTAAATGGTGGGTATGACCTGTAATCATATTGACCCCAGCGTTGACAGTATTGGCACGACCCGCACCAAATCCACCTTTCCAGCGATGTTTAATACAAGTATCATCATTTACCCAAAATGACCAGCATGGTTTCCATAATGGAAAATGGTCTTTAAGGGTAAACCCTTTGACGCCCTCATACATACCTGTTTGTGCTGATAAGAATGTTTCAAATCTAGCATCATGGTTGCCAAGCGT
>Ga0114970_10000366_pt1 | contig 33446 bp, 20 predicted proteins | sample M_140205_XF_Meta_FD_87030 | JGI IMG/M metagenome (GOLD analysis project Ga0114970, IMG submission 87030) | Freshwater microbial communities from Lake Montjoie, Canada to study carbon cycling - M_140205_XF_MetaG | ecosystem: Environmental > Aquatic > Freshwater > Lake | place: Lake Montjoie...
GCGCGGCCGCGGGCGCGACTACGCGCGGGGCAAGGGGATGTTCGCCGCCTCGGCCTGCACCGCCTGCCACCGCTTCAACGGCGAAGGCGTGGGCTTAGGCCCCGAGATCGGTGGCGCCGGCAACCGCTACACCGTGCGCGACCTCTTGGAGTCGATCATCGAACCGTCGAAGGTGATCAACGACCAGTATGAGTCCGAACAGATCGATTTGCGGACTGGCGGGCCCGTTTTCGGCCGCGTCGTGGGCGAGCAAGACGCTGTGCTCCTCGTGATGAGCAATCTCTTCGCGCCCGACGATCTCCAGCGCGTCCCGGTGGCCGACATCGTCCGACGCAAATCGAACCCCGTCTCCCCGATGCCGCCCGGTCTCGTCAACGCTCTCAACGAAGATGAGCTGGCGGACCTCGTCGCCTACATTCTCAGCGGCGGCGACCCGCGCGACGCGCGCTTCCGTCACTGACCCTGCCGCCATGATTCCGCGCTCCGCCCTTTCCCGTCCCCCGGTCGTCGCCGTTGTCGGCACGGGTTTTATCGCACCCGTCCACATTGAGGCGCTCCGCCGTCTCGGCGTGCGGGTGAAGGGCGTCCTCGGCTCCTCTCCGGAGAAATCGCGCGCCTGCGCCCTGCGTCTGGGTTTGGAAACCGGCTACGCCGATTACGCGGCGTTGCTCGCCGACCCGGAGGTGAGCGTCGTCCATCTCACCTCGCCCAACCGCCACCACCGCGCGCAAGTGCTCGCCGCGCTCGCCGCCGGGAAGCACGTCGTCTGCGAAAAACCCCTCGCGATGACTCCGGCCGAGTCCGCAGAGTTGGTCGCCGCCGCCGCAACGCACCCGCACCTCGTGTGTGCGGTGAACTACAACGTGCGGTTCTACCCGCTCGCGCTCCATGCCCGCGCCCTCGTGCGTCGCGGCGAGATCGGCGAGGTGCTCCACCTGCACGGCAGTTACCTGCAGGACTGGCTGCTGTATCCGACCGATTTCAACTGGCGGGTGCTCGCCGAAGAGGGCGGGGCGCTGCGCGCGGTCGGCGACGTCGGCACGCACTGGCTCGATCTCGTCACGTTCGTCGCCGGCCTCGAAGTCGAGGCGGTGATGGCCGATCTGCGCACCGTGCATCCCGTGCGGCACAGCCCAAGCGGCGGCTCAATCGAGACGTTCACCGGTCAGGGCGCGATGCCCGCGCGCGAGTCCCGGCCCGTGTCCGTGACCACCGACGACTACGGCGCCGTCCTCCTGCGCTTCAAGGGCGGCGCGCGGGGCGTCGGCGTCTTTTCCCAAGTCGCGGCGGGTCGGAAAAACGGCGTGCGCTTCGAGATTTCCGGCGCGCAGCGCTCGCTCGCGTGGGACAGCGAGAATCCCGAGCAGCTCTGGATCGGCGAGCGCGGCGCGCCAAGCCGGCTACTCCTGCGCGACCCCGCGATCCTCGCGCCCGAGGCCGCGCGCCACAGCGACTACCCCGGCGGCCACGCCGAGGGCTACCCCGACACGTTCAAGCAACTCTACCGCGCGATCTACGCGGACATCGCCGCCGGCCGCCGCTCGGCCGATCCGCTTTACGCCACGTTCGCCGACGGCCATCGCGAGTTGCAACTTTGCGAAGCCATCGCCGAAAGCCATCACTCCGGCGCGTGGGTTTCTATTTCCCCCTGAGTCTCCGCCCCAAACCCCGCTCCCATGAAACTTGGTTTCGTCTCCGCCATTCTCGCCGACCAGTCGCTCGAACAGGTCTTCGCCTTCGCCCGCGACGCCGGCTTCACCACCGTCGAGCTGATGTGCTGGCCCGTCGGCAGGGCCGAGCGCCGCTACGCCGGCGTCACCCATCTTGACGCGGCCAACCTCACGCCCGCCGAGGCGACCCGCGTGCGCGCGCTCGCCGGCGCGCACGGCCTTTCGATCTCCGGGCTCGGTTATTACCCGAATCCGCTCGCGGCCGACGAGCGCGAGGCCGCCGTTTACCTCGAGCACCTCAAGAAAGTGATTTCAGCATCGGCCGCGCTCGGCGTGAATCTCGTCAACACCTTCGTCGGCCGCGATCCCGCCCGCCCCGTGGCCGACAACTGGCGCGTCTTCGACGAACGCTGGCCGGCGATCATCCGCCACGCCGAGTCGCTCGGCGTGCGCATCGCGATCGAAAACTGCCCGATGTTTTTCTCCGACGACGAATGGCCCGGCGGGAAAAATCTCGCGAGCTCGCCGGCATTGTGGCGCGAACTGTTTCGTCGCCAGCCGAGCGCCGCCCTCGGGCTCAACTACGATCCCTCGCATCTCGTGTGGCAGATGATGGACCACGTCGCGCCGCTGCGGGAATTCGCCGACCGCATCTACCACGTCCACGCGAAAGACGTGCGCATCGACCGGCAGCGGCTCAACGACGTCGGCATCCTCGCGACGCCGCTCGAATACCACCGCCCCAAGCTGCCCGGCCTTGGCGAGATCGACTGGGGCCGCTTCTGCGGGGAACTCGGCGACACCGGCTACAGCGGTCCCGTGTGCATCGAGGTCGAGGACCGCGCCTACGAGGCCACGCTCGCGGGCCGCCATGCCGCATTGCGCCAGAGCGGCAACTACCTCCGCAATTTTATTTCGGACAACTCCTGACCATGCCCGCCGTCTACGCCGCCATCGACCTCGGAGGAAGCCACTTTACCGCCGCCATCGGCGACGCAGCCGGAAACATGCTCGCAGAACGCCGGTTTGAAACGCGTTCCCATGAGGGGCCTGCGATCGTGCTTGATCGACTCGCCGCCTCGATCCGCGAACTCTCGCGCGAAGTCGGTGCCGATCCTTCAGCGCTCGGCCTGTGTGTGCCGGGGCTGGTCGATATCGTGCAGGGCATCACAAAGTTTCTGCCGAATATGCCGACCCAGTGGCGAGATGTGGCGGTCCGGAGCTCCCTTGAGACCGTCTTAAAGATCCCCGTAACTCTCCTCAACGATGCCCGCGCCGCGACCCTCGGTGAGCGAGAGTTTGGGCTCGGCCGCAGCGAGGGGACATTCCTCCTTTTCACGCTCGGCACCGGGGTGGGCGGGGGCGTGGTCATCGACGGTCGGCTGCGCCTAGGCCCTCTGGGTGCAGCCGGCGAACTCGGTCATATCCAAGTGTCGTCCGATGGCCCACTTTGCAGTTGCGGCGGAAGCGGCTGTGCCGAGACGTTTGCCAGCGGTCCGGCCCTAGTGGCGGAAGGCGTGCGCGTTATGACGAACGGCAACGCGTCCCGCCTTCGAACTCTTGCGAACGGCACTCTGGCCGCGATTACTCCTGAGCTGATGGGAACCGCCGCCCGCTCAGGCGACGCCGCAACCCGTGCCATCATCGAACGCGCCGGTCGCTACCTAGGAATCGCGGCAGCGGGCGTGGTCGGCTCGATCCACCCCGGACTCATCGTTCTCGCCGGCGGTGTCTCCGGCCTGGCCGATCTCTTGATTCCGCCCATGCGCGCAGCCATCGCCGAACGCGTGCGAATGTTTCCCGTAAACGACCTCCGCATCGAGCGCTCAAGCCTCGGCGATCGTGCCGGGGTGCTTGGCGCCCTTGCGCTCGCGATACGCGGGCCGGCGTATCCCAACCGCTCTTCAATTCCATGAATTCCGTCACCATCCCCCATTTTGTTTCAGGTCGACGCCACTCCGCCGCCGGTCGCGCCCTCGCACCCCTGACCTCGCCCATCGACGGTCACGCACTCGGCACCGTGGGGGCCGCAAGTCCCGACCTTATTGACGAGACCGTCGCGGTCGCGCAGCGCGCTTTTGCGACTTGGCGGACGACACCGGTGAAAGATCGCGTGCAACCCCTGTTCCGATTTAAGCAGCTCGCCGAACGGCATGTGGCCGAACTGTCGGAACTGATATCGACAGAAAGCGGAAAAACCCCGGCCGAGGCCGAAGCCGGTTTGAGGAAGGGATTGGAAGTCGTCGAGTATGCGACCTCCTTCCCTCAGTTACTTACCGGCGAGCTGCTGGAGGTGAGCGCGGGTGTGGATTGCTACTCTCGCCGCTATCCGCTCGGCGTCTGTGTGGGGATCACGCCCTTCAATTTTCCCGCGATGGTGCCGCTGTGGATGATCCCTCTCTCTATCGCGGCGGGAAACACGTTTATCCACAAACCCAGCGAACAGGTGCCGCTCACTCCCCTGCGCCTGGGCGACCTTTTGCACGAGGCCGGCCTGCCCGACGGCGTTTTTCAAGTGCTCCAAGGTGACCGTGCGACCGTCGAGGCGCTCCTAGACCACCCGGGTGTCGTCGCCGCTGCGTTTGTGGGTTCGACTCCGGTAGCGCGGGCCGTCCACGCCCGCGGCGTTGCCGCCGGGAAGCGAGTCCTCGCCCTCGGCGGGGCCAAAAACCATCTCGTCGTCATGCCCGATGCCGATCCCGAGGTCACCGCGCGCAATGTCATTAGCTCGGCGTTCGGTTGCGCGGGGCAACGCTGCATGGCTGCGAGCACACTGCTGGCCGTGGGCGATTGCCAGGCGGTAATCGACGCGATTGTCGAGGAGGCGAAAAAAATCCGCACCGGCACCGACATGGGCGCAATCATCAACGTGAGAGCGCGCGACCGCATCGTGGGCTACCTTGACCGCGCCGTCGCGCGCGGGCTGCGGCTGGCGGTGGACGGGCGCCGGGTCACCGTTCCCGGCCGGGAGGCAGGACTCTATGTCGGCCCCTCGATCATCGACGGCGCGCACCCCGGCGACGAGGCGGCGTGCGACGAGATCTTCGGCCCGACGCTGACGATCCTCCGCGTGCCCTCGCTCAAGGCCGCCCTCGAAATCGAAAACGCCAGCCCCTTCGGCAACGCCGCCTCGATCTACACGCGCGACGGCGCGACCGCCGCGTTCTTCGAGCATCACGCCAACGCCGGCATGATCGGAATCAACATCGGCGTGCCAGTGCCCCGCGAGCCCTTCGCGTTCGGTGGCTGGAACGACTCGCGTTTTGGCGTCGGCGACATCACCGGTCGAGACGGCATATCCTTCTGGACCAAGACGCGGAAGGTGACGCGCAAATGGACCGCTTCCTCCGCGAAAAACTGGATGAGCTGAACCCGCCCCCCACCTTTTTCTATGAAAGCAGCCATCTACGAAGGCAAAGAACAGATTAACGTGCGCGACGTGCCCACGCCCGCGCTCGCCGACGGCGAACTGCTGCTCGCGATCGATGCGTGCAGCATCTGCGGGACCGACCTGCGCACCTACCGCCACGGTGACAAAAAAATCACACCGCCGCGCATTCTCGGCCACGAGTTTTGCGGGCGCGTCGTCGAGTCCCGCGCGCCCGACGCCAACGTGTTCGTCGGCGACCGGGTCGTCATGTATATCGTGATCCTCCACGGCACAGACCGCTACGTGGAGATGGGCCGCGCCAATCTCTCCGCGCACCGCACGACGATGAGCTATCATCACGACGGCGCCTACGCGCCGCTGATGAAAGTGCCCGCCGCCGCCGTCGCGCAGGGCTGCATGTTCAAAGTCACGGGCGAAATGTCGGCGGTCGAGATGAGCCTCGCCGAACCGCTCGGCTGCGTGATGAACGCCCACTCGCGTCTCGGCGTCGGTCTCAAGGACACTGTCGCCGTCATCGGTGCGGGCCCTATTGGGATGATGCATGCCGTCCTCTCGCGCCTGCAGGGCGCGCAGAAAGTCTTTGTCCTCGACAACAATCCCGTGCGGCTGGAGATGGCCAAACGCTTTGAGATCGACGGCGCCGTCCTCGTCACCCCTGACGGCGCCCACCGCGCGCGGCTGGCGGAACTTACCGGGGGCAACGGCGCCGACGTCGTCGTCACGGCAGTGAGTTCGGCGCACGCCATGAATGACGCGCTCGAAATCGCCGCCAAGGCAGGCCGGGTGAACTTCTTTGCAGGCCTGCCAAAATCGAGTCCCATCGCCGCCCTCGATGCCAACCATATTCACTACAAGGAACTGGTCGTCTCCGGCTCCTACTCGGAAAAAAAGAGCGATTTCCAAGCGGCGTTCGCGTTGCTCAACAGCGGCCGTTTCCCGTCGCAGAAGTTCGTCACGCATACGCTCCCTCTCGACCGCATCACAGACGGATTCCGGCTCATGGAAACCGGCGAGGCCCTCAAGGTCTGCATCCTGCCCCAGTGCTAAATTTCACTTCTTCACCCATGAGCTCCCTTCTGCTTCAGCATGATCTTTTCATCGACGGTCAGGAGACGCCGTCCGCCGATGGGCGCCGCTTCGAGGTTCGCTCGCCGCACGACGGCGCGCCCGTGGCCTCCGTCGCCGCTGCCACCGCCGCGGATGTGGACCGCGCCGTCGCCGCCGCGCAGGCCGCGTTTCTCGCGTGGTCCGCGCTCACCGCCTACGAACGCGAAAGCCGTATCCGAAAGGCCACCGCCCACGCGCGCACGCTCGCTCCCGAGATTGGCCGATTAATGGCGTTGGAGCAGGGTAAGCCGATTAACCAAGGACGTAGCGAAGTTCTTGGCGCGTGCGACACGATCGACTACTACGCTGCCGAGGCCGTCCGCATCGAAGGCACGATCAATCCCACCGAGCACCGCGACTACCGCTCGATGGTCATCCACCAGCCAATTGGCGTCTGCGCCGTCATCACGCCGTGGAATTATCCCGTCTCGCTTCTTTCGTGGAAACTTGGCCCCGCCCTCGCCACCGGCTGCGCAGTCATCGTCAAACCCACCACCGTCACGCCGCTTTCGCCCGCAGCATTTTGCCGCGCGCTCGTTGCGGGCGGCATTCCAGGCGGCCTCCTCAATGTTCTCCCCGGATCCGGAGCGACCCTCGGCGATGCGCTCGTGCGGCACCCCGGCGTGGCCAAAATCGCAATGACCGGCTCCAGCCCGACCGGCAAACGCATACTCGCCGCCGCCGCGCCGACGCTGAAAAAAGTCTCCCTGGAACTGGGCGGGCAGTGCCCCGCCATCGTTTGCGTCGACGCCGATCTTGGAAACGCCGCGAAGGTCGCCGCCTACAAGGGATTCCGCAATTGCGGCCAGTCGTGTAGCGCAGTGAACCGTATTTTCGTCCATCGCGACGTAGCAAAGTCGTTTCTTGAAAAGCTTCGCGCCGAGGCGGAAAAACTGACGTTGGGTGATCCCTTGGCGAATCCCGCGGCCGATCTCGGACCCATGGCCACCGCCGACGGAGTCGAGACCGCTCGCGCGCACGTTGCCGATGCACTCAGCAAGGGCGCGCGGCTTCTCACCGGCGGCGGCGCCCCCTCCGTCTCACCCGGACCCGGCGGCCGGTATTTCTTGCCGACGGTGCTAGCCGACGCGACCCCCGATATGCGCGTAATGCGCGAAGAGACATTCGGCCCGGTAGTCGGGGTCGCGATATTCACCGACCTCGACGAAGCTGTGCGGCTGGCCAACGACAGCGACTACGGTCTCGTATCATATTTGTTTACGCGCGACCTCGCCACCGCGCACCGCGTGAGCGAGCGGCTGGAGAGCGGCACCGTCTGCGTGAACCACGGCGCGGTGAACACCAACTACGGCCCTTACGCCGGTTGGAAAGACAGCGGATACGGCGTCGAACTCTCTCGTCGCGCCGTCTTCGAATATCTGAAGACCAAACATATCAAATTTCAGCTCTGAAGCCCCATGTTCCTGGATCCGCTCCAATCCCGTTCGCTGCTGGCTAACGCCCTCGCAAACCGCTACGCGATCCTCGCGATCAACGCCGATAGCCACGCCGCCGTCACCGATTGTCTGGAGGCCGCCCGCCAGTGCGACGCGCCCGTCATAATCGAGACGAGTCTCTGGCAGCTCGACGGCCACGCCTACGGCGGCGGCGACGCCATCTTCGGCCTCACCCGCTACCTGGCGGAACTGGCCGTGCTCGCGGCGAGTGAGCGCTACCGCGATGTGCCGGTAATGTTCCACACCGACCATATAAAGGGTCCACGCACGGTCGCGATTCTCTCTGCCGCGCTCTGCGGTGTGCGGATGCCGCTGACCGGCGAAGCGGGAGTGTTGCGCGCGTCCACCGTCTCGCTCGATGCCTCGACCCTGACCGACGAAGAAAACGTCGCGCTGCTTTGCCAGCTCGCGGACATCGCCAAGGCTGCAGGCGCGCCCGCAACCTTTGAGATGGAATCAGAGGTGGATGCCGGCCACACACCGATCGAGCGCACGAAGAAATTGATTGGCGCCGTCGAGGCTCGTCATCCCGGCGTTGTCTGGATGTGGGCACCCGGCCTCGGCACCCAGCACGGGCTCGCCAGCGACGGATACCCGGAATTTCGCGTCGATCTGATCGGGGAGAACATCGCCGCGATCAAGGCGCTTACAGGCCGCGACGTAGGCCTGGCCTTGCACGGGGCTTCGGGCCTCGACGAAGCGAACCTTGCGGCCGCGTCGCGCGCGGGCGTCGTCAAGGTCAACTGGTCCAGCGAGTCGTTGCTGCTGCGGTCGCGGGCCGCGATGGATTATTACCAAACGAAGCGCGATACTCTGGCCGATCCCAAACACAATGCTTGGAAAAGCACGGCCATGGACAACGGCGTGCAATCCCACGTCGCTGCACATTATGTGCCCAGAGTTGTCGCCCGCATGAAAATCCTCGGCGGCGCGGGCCGCGGGCTCGCTTTCCTGAAAACCCTTTCCCCATGAACCGACGTCAATTCCTCCTCACCACCGGCGCGGCCGCCGCTGCGCTTTCCGCCCGCGCGGCCACCGTGCCCGTTACCGCTAAACTCCACATCGCCACGAACACCTACCCGTGGGGCACCTACGCGAAGCGCGAGAAGCGCGACTACGTGCTGCACACGCCGTCGGCGTTGGACGAGATCGCCTCGACCGGCATCACCGGCTACGAGCCCGCGATCAAAACGCCCGCCGAGTTCGACGGCCTGGCCGAGCGCCTGCGCCAACGCGGTCTCGAGATGCGCTCGCTTTACGTCAACAGCGTGCTGCACGAGCCCGATCAGGCACGCCAGAGCATCGACGAGGTGCTGGCTATCGCGCGCCGCGCCGCCGAGACCGGCACGAAAATCATCGTGACCAATCCCGCCCCCATCCGGTGGGGCGAGAAGACCGACAAGACCGATCCGCAACTCATCACCCAGGCGAAGTCCCTCGATCTCCTCGGCACCGAACTCGGCGCGCTCGGGATCACGCTCGCCTACCACAACCACGATTCGGAGCTGCGGCAGGGCGCGCGCGAGTTCCACCACATGATGACGGCCACCGATCCGCGGAAGGTGAAACTCTGCCTCGACGCGCACTGGATTTTCCGCGGCTGCGGCGATTCTCAGGTCGCGCTCTTCGACGCCGTCGAAAACTACGGTTCGCGCATCGTCGAGCTGCACTTGCGCCAGTCTCAAGGTGGCGTGTGGACCGAGACGTTCGACGGCGCCGGCGATATCGACTACGCCCGATTGGCCGCGTGGTTGAGGGCGAAGGGCCTCAAACCGCTACTCGTGCTCGAGCAGGCGGTGGAGGCGCGCTCAACCGTCACTATCCGCGCCGTTGAGGCGCACCGGCGGAACCGCGTCGCAGCGCTCGCTACGTTTGCGGACCTGCTTTGATATCGCGCCGTCTTGATCGGACGACGCGTGTCTGCTCGCGATGAATTCACCGCTCAATCCCTCGATTTCCCACGAGTCCCAACTAGCGGCCGCATTGGAGCTTCTCAGGTGGCTCGCGCCCTCGGACGAAGTCCCACGGGAGTGCGACGCCATTATCGGATTCGGGCACTTTGATCTCAGAATCGCCGATCGCTGCGCGGATCTATTCAAGCTCGGCCACGCCGAGCGTGTCATCTTCACCGGCGGCATCGGCGCTGGCACCGCTGATCTAGAGTGTCCCGAGGCCGACGCGTTCGTGGCCCACGTCGGGCGCTACGCCGCGGATCTGCCGCCTACTAAAGTAATTGCCGAGAACCGTTCCACCAATACCGGAGACAACATACGGTTCACGCTGGAACTGCTTGCGCGCGAGCACCCCGGCCTGCGCCTGCGGCGTGTGATCCTCGTTGCAAATCCCTCCCGGCAGCGTCGGGTGCTGCTGACGTGGAAACGGCTCGTCCCCGAAAGCGAGGCGTGGTCGTCCCCTCCGGTCACAAGCTTGAATGAGGAACTCCGGCTGTTCGCCGCGCGCGACCAAGACCTACTCGCGCAGCTCGTCGGAGAAGTGGACCGTCTTGTTACGTATCCCGGCGAAGGGTGGATCGCGCCCGTCACTGTGCCTGCCGCCGTCCGGGCGCTGGCCGATATCTGCCGCGCCCCGATGCGCGCTCGACCGATTATCGGGCAAGAGCCGGCGCCTCCGTGATCGGCTTGTGGGTCTTGAGCCATTCCTGACCTTCCTTGGTGGTGAAGCAGTCCACCCAGATGTAGTAAAGCCTATCGCCGGCCGCCACTTTCGCGCCGTGCATTGAGCCGAGCGGGATGTGCAGAATCGCCAAGTCCGGGAGCACGATCTGCTCGGCGTCGGCGGAGACGGTGCAGCGGTTTCCCCGCAGGCTGATGAAGAATTGCTCGAGCATCGGGTGCTTGTGCCGGCCAACTTCATCCGGGCCGGTGGTTTCGACCGTTCCGAGGGCCATGCGCGGCACGATGTCCTGCGGCAAGAGCGTGCGGCTCGTGGTCTTCGGGCTCTTGATTGCCTCGCGGTAGGGCACGCACTCGAGGAAGCGGCGGAAGTAGGGCTGAGCATGATGCGCCGGAAATTTCGCATATTCGAGCCGGTCCTCATCGCTGAGTTCCTTGCGAAAACGGATGCAGCGCAGCGTTGTCCCGGCCGGCACATCGATGGTCCACGTCTCCCCGAGCGGCGCGCGGGCGATGCACTCCTCGGTCACGGCAAACGTGCGCGCCGCGTGGACAAATGCGGCCCGGCCGTCGAGCGCGAGCCACACGCGCTCCTCGCTTCGGCTCAGCGACTCGACATAGCGGGCGGGGCCGGCGATCGCGACGTATTCGGTGACGACGCCCGGCACTTCCTTCGCCATGACCTCCTCGATCCGCACCGAACCCTGCGCCAGATCGCCGCGGTCGAGCGGTTGCATCGGGATGGCTGCGGCGAGGAGCAACGGCGCGGCGGCGAACAGGAGCGCACCCACGCGTCCCCGGAACCGGGACGACGAGACCCAATACGGGGCGGCGTGGGCGCGATGAGTCATTTCAGTAGCGGACGGTCACGGAGCCGATGAATCGCGACGGTTCACCGCGAAGGCGGATGGTGGGATCGTTCTCTGCATCGGTGACGTTCTTCCACGTCACTTTGGCCGACCAATCGCGACCGGAGGTTTTCCAATCGTAGCCCACGACCGCGTCGAACACTGTCTGGCTGGGCATGTAAAGGAAGGGGTTGTTGCTGATGGCGGCCTTCCTCCCCGTATAGTTGAGACCGCCGCCGATCCACGCGCCCTTGAGGCCTCCATTGCGGAAGGAGTAGCGGGTCCAAAAATTGGCGCGATCCCGGGCGGCGTATTCCGGCGGAGTGCCAATGAGGTAGCGGAAAGTCGGCGAGGCGATCTGATCGTATTTCGTCTCGCCGTAGCTGAGCGCCAGATAGACCTGCCAATTGTCGAGCGGCGAATAGGTGAGATCGAGCTCGGCGCCCTCGCTGGTGACGACATTGCCGTCCTGAATGTCGGTGAACAATGACGCGCCGGTGGTCGGCGAGATCGTCACGAAGTTGAAGATGTAGTTCGACTGCTTGAGCGAAAAAAGCGACAGCGTGCTGGACACGCGGCCATCGGCAAAATCGGTCTTGAGGCCAACCTCATAGCCGGAGCCGAGAAAAGGCTTCGCGACGCGGTCGATCACATTGAGCGTGCGAAGCGAGGCGTTGCCGGCGGAGAAGGATTCGCTGTAGCTGGCGTAGAGCAGCAGGTCACGGCGGAGCTTGTAGCCGAAGCCCACTTGCGGACTGGTTGCCTTGGTCTCGAAGTTGGGGGCGGTGGTGTTGTTGAGCTGGTTGGTGCTCTGGCTCTCGGCGCGCGACCAGCGGACGCCGGCGACGGCGAGCAGGCGATCTTCAAACAGGCTGAATTGGTTCGCCGAATAGAGCCCCCGATTCTTGGTGCGACTGCGGGAATTAAATGTCGGCAGGAAAGCGGAAAGCGGTTGGTCCACGTCGACCCATGTTCTGCGATCAACGATGTTCCAGGGGGGCGCCCAAAGCGCAGCGGGCAGCTGCCGTTCCCGCGCGAGGGCGTCACCCTCGGTCAGCTGCGCCCCTAAGAGCGGCTTCCATACGACCCCGGGGAAATCAATTCGTCCGGCCGTCTCCACTTGGAAGGCCCGACGTATCGTATCGTTGGTCTCATAGCGCATCCGACGCAGCACCTGGCTGCCATCGCGCTGTAAGTTGATGATTCCGCCAATCGCGGCCTGCACCGCCGCGCGGTCGTTGGGCACACCGGCGAAAAGCGCGGCGGGCGGCGTCGTCACGATGTCGCCGAATCCCGTCTGCTTCATCTTCAGGTTGTCCTTTTGGTAGGCGAACGAAGCCCGCGAATTCCAATGGGGGTTCCAGCGCACCTCGTAGTCGGCAAGCACGTTCTCGAGCTCCACGCGGCGGAAATCGAAGATGCTCGATCCGTTGTAGCGGCGGTCGGAGATGGCGGGCAGGCCGAAGTAGTCGAAGTCAAACTGCGCGCGGCCGGGCGTGGTCGCGCTGGGATAAAGCCCAGCGTTGGCGAGTGGGACGCGGATGATCTGGCGGATGAGATCCTGCGGGGTCTCGTCGCGCTTGTAGAATTGGTATTCGACGGTCAGCGAAGAGTTGTCGGTCACGCGCACTAGGGCCGAGGGTGCGAGCACGTTGACGGTGCCCTTGTAGGGCTGGATGTAGCGTAGGCGATTCTCGAATACGCCATTGAAGCGGACGGCGAGTCGCTTATCGACCACGGGCTGATTGGCGTCCACGAGCACGGCCGCGTGATCGTAGTTGCCCACCTGGAACTCGACGCTCGTGGCCGGCTGGAACGAGGGTCGCTTGGTGATGTAGTTTACAACGCCACCGGGCGCGATCTGCCCGTAAAGGAGGGAGGCCGGGCCTTTCACGATCTCGACGCGTTGGATCGTCGAGCCGTCCACGTAGTTCGGGCTCGTAAAGCCGTTGCGCTGGGGCGAACTCGCGAAGCCCCGGACCATGGTGACGAAGTTGCCGCCGCCGAAGCCGCTCGAGCCGCTCGTGACGCCCGGGGCGTATTTGAGCACGTCGGTGATGTCGCGGGTGCCGACATCGCGGATGAACTGCTCGGTGAACGCGGTGACCGCGAACGGCAAGTCCTTGATCGGCGTGTCGATGCGGGTCGCGGAGACCGAGTTGCCGGCGCGGTAGCCCACGTCGGCCTGCGTTGAGACCACGAACGAGGAGAGCTTCACTGCCTCGGAATCTGAGCTGGAAACCGCGCGGGCAGCCGGGGGAGTTTGCGCCGTCAATTGCGCGCACAGTAGCAGGGCTCCGACGCCTCCGACGCCTAATGGTGCGGAAAAGCGGGTGGAAAGTTGACTTATCTTCATGTTATTCGATGTGGTTAATTTCATGTTATTCGATGTGGGTTTCGGGGTGCTGTTCAGAAATTGATGCGGGCAGACAAGGTGTAGTTGATCGGGACGATATAGCTGATGATGCCCGGCACACTGACGCGTGCGGGCGAGCTGATGTTCTCACCCGGGGGCGGCACGAAAAGCGTGGCGCTGGTGCCCTGGCTGGCCCCTTGATTTCCGTAAATGGGTGCCGTTCGATTGAAAACGTTATCGACATTCAAATCGATTTGCAGCGTCCGGGCGTTTTTCAGACGGAATGTGTAGGACATTGTCGCTGTGCCCTTGTAAAAGCTGGGGGCCAGAACCGGCGTGTCCGCTCCCACCGCCGGATTGTCGATGGCCACGGCTGGATTACGCGGGTCGCGGATGGTGTCCCCAGTCCGGTAACCGACAACCTGACCGCCTCGATAATTCAGGCCTCCGCCGACTCTCAAACCTTTCAGCACGCCATTGGCGAAACGATAGTCAGCCGCAAGATTTCCCACCCACTTGCTGCTCCCCAGTGTGGGTTGCGGCACCGGGGCCGACACCGTCGGGATCACGCTGGATTGGAGTGTATTCCAAGCGTTCACCGCCGCGGTAACCCGCGTGAGATTAATCTTCGTAGCGTCGTTAACCGCGGGATCAATGCTTGCGACCCGATTGTTATCGATGAGGACTCCGGCATCGCCGAGAATCTGCCTCGTGATGGCGTCGGAGTTCCCGAAGAATGCAATCACATCCGGCCCCTGGTTGCGCGACTTGGCATCAGTAAATCCGGCGTTGGCCATGATTCGCCACGCGCGGGTGGGATTGGCTGTGACTTCGAATTCGTAGCCGTTGCTCTCCTGTGTTTGCGTCGAGTAGACGGCTTGCGGAAACCGCGCGACGTTTCGGCGGTTGCGTCCTCCCGGCGACAGGTCGCCGATCACGGGTGCATCGTAGATGCTGTTATACAACGCGGCGAAATTGCCAGGATTCAGCAACGGCGCGCCGGTCTGCCGTGACACATACCGCCCGACCGACAAAGCTAGCCTCCCGTCGGGCAGCGTGAACCGGACGCCGTGGTCATATCCCTTCGATGAAGTCGGCGGAAGCAAGGTGCCGTCAATGCGCTGCTGCGGCGCGGTGAGGCTGAACGTTTCACTCACGTTTGCGTAAACTCCAAGGTTTCGTGTTACATTCACGACCCCGCCTAAAGTGAAAGTGTTGATGTTCGGAGTGAGCGCAGGGGAATCATAGTCGCTTCTAAAACGATCATTCGCGTATTGCGGTTGGCCCAAGTTGACCCCGTTCACGTTCACCCGTGGGCGGCTGTCTGCCGGTTGCTCTGGGCCGGTAACGTTGCCATTCGCGTCTTTCGGAATGTATTTGAGCCCAAAATAGTCCGCAGGCGCGGCTGGCCGAAATGCCAAGGTCGTTCCGTCCCACCCGGCGGGCATATCGCCGGGAAACATGACGCGACGGTCTGCAATCTTGGAGAAATCGCGTCGAAATGCGCCGATCAAAACGAGGCGGTTGCTGAAGAGGTCGAGGTTTCCGGCCGTTTGAAAAAACGAATACCGCCGCAAGCTGTTGCGATTATTGTCTTCTCGACGGGTGTCTAGCATCCAAGTCGGCGTGACCGTTTCGGAAACTCCGTTCACCGGATTGAGAATGGTTACCCGATTGAGATTGGGGCCGGGATACCTGTTGGCCTCGTCGAGATAGAGACGGGTATAGAGCCCATATGGATTATAGTCTTCGGTATCGACCCAAGCCCGGGCGTCGGGAGAGATGCTCTTGAGGGGAAGAAGGACGTTTTTGGCCCGTAAGCGCGAGTCGTGATTGGTCGTGCCAGCCATGGCACTCAGTTGCAGCTTTCCGAAGCGAGTATTCTCGACGAAGACGGTTTGCGCCCTAAAGCTCTTCATGTCGTTTTCGCGAATATTCAGATAGTCCATAAACTCGCTATAAGGATGCAGGAAATGGGCGTTCGGCGCACCGTTTGGAAGAGAGCGATCTATATCGATGTAAATATCCATCAGACCACGCCGCAGTCCGGTCTGCCCGGCCGCTGAAGCGCGATTGACGTTTCCTGCGACCTCAAAAAACAGCTTCTTGCCCAGTTGGTAGTTCAACACCACCGAAGCGTCCTGACCGTCTTCGGTGTAAGTCGGGACACGGTTTCTCCAGAGCGGCGTGTCGGCTGCCTTCGGGATGCTGAAGAACGGCGACCCCGCCAGCGCGGTCGCATACCGATCACGCTCTGATACTCCGGTGTAGACGTCTGTCATCGCCTGAAAGTCCAGCGTGAATCCGGGAGTCACGATGGGCACGCCATTGATCAGGTTCGTGGTGCTTGCATTCGTGCTCTGCGCTGCGCCCTTGGTAACGTAGCGATTTTGGTAATTCAGAAAGGTCCCGCCGAAAGAGGGGTGATCGACCCACCGCATGGCCCGGCGCGAAACTCCGGCGGCGGCGGCTTGCGCGGCGCTCAAGGCCGTGGTCGGCGTAGCGGAGAAGATCGTGCGCCCATCCCAGGCGGAAACTTGATCGCGCATGGAAGTGGTGGCCGTAAGCTGCTCGGAACTGCTCCGTTCCAGTTCGGCGCGCAGCGTCAGAACCGGGGTGATCTTGTAGACTCCGCTCAGATGGATCCCTTCGCGCTGCCGCCATTCGTTTCGACGCCAGGTGTCCGCCTGATCCCAGACGGCGTTGACTCTCACGGCGGCATTCTCCCCGATCGTCTGGTTCACATCTCCGGAAACGCGGAATCGGCTATAGCTGCCGCCAAGGAGCCGGGCCGATTGAAACGTCTTTCCAAGCGTCGCCTGTTTCGTGACCGAATTTACGGTGCCGCCCACACCGCCGGCACCGAAAAGCACCGCATTGGGTCCTCGCGCGAAATCGACGCGGTCCTGATTGTAGGTGTCGGCCGTGTAAACGTAGGGGAAAAAGTTTCTGGTGGGCGTGCTGACGGCGTTGCCTCGCGTCCGAATCATGCTGCTGCCCGTGCTGCCGAAAGCGATCACGGCCGTATTGTCTCCCGCTACAACATTGCTGTTCACGGTCCACTGGGCGGCTTCCGTGACGTCGCTCAGGTTGAAGGCTTCGATGAACTCCGAAGTCACAACCGAATAGGCGACGGGAGTGTCCTTCAACGCGGTGGATATCCGGCCGCCCGCCAGCGAACCGGCGGCAACAAACCCGATATCCTTATCCGACTTCACCTCGAAAGGCGTAAGTTTTACTGCCTTTGGATCATCTGCAGTCCTATTCTGGGCCATCAGCGCCTGCACGCTCAGGAACGCGAGCAGCACTCCCGCGCCTACCTTCCATTTCGAGACCTTGACGCCGGGGGGCACGAAATCACATGGGCGCTTTCGGGTGATCGTTGCGCGATAGTTGCAGAACTCTGGGCTGAACTCTTCTGGTATTTGGGGTGTGGTCATTTTGGGTGTGGTTAAAAACGCATGGAAATGGTCATGGACGGGCCGCGAGCGCCCGGTTCGCTTTTGAACGGGCAGGGAGGCGTATGGTGGGTGGGTGGGCTCTAAAAGACACGGCGGGTGATCCCCGCTCGACGAAGGCCGCACGCCGCCACTCTAGCGTCAAGGGGTGCGCTGCAAAACACGTTCACCAGCGCGGGCCAGCCCTGGTAGCGCGGTTTGGTGAACACGTTTTGCACCGGGCGACGTCAACGGTTCCGCGCGAGGACAACTGACTTCGGCACCCACCGCGCCATCTGGCTGCGTATTGGCAGCATATCAACCGACCGCTCCCGTTCGATCATAACCCGACGGTTCAATTGATTCAACATGGGGTAGTCCCAACACTACCTTTGGAAAAATCCGAACCGCTGAAGTCCACCAGAACGGGCGAGTGCTAGGCGCCGCCGTCTCATCCAGCTTCGGAGGACGCGGCGTCCCCACCTCCGCCGCGCTCAATCTCTATCGACTGTCGAGCACCGGGGAAAACAACCCCTCTTTCGCCAAAATCGATCTGAACCCCTCGGTCCCGGGCCTAAAGGACACTTTCAGAGCTCTACGCATTCTGCTCGACGGTCGCGATATAGTCGAAGCGACAAGCAGCGGTGACCCCGTTCGCGCCTGTTTCATCATTCAACTTTTCACTTCAAGCGCGCTCGTCGATCCTTCTTTCATGCCGCTTGATAATTCCGACGCTAACTGAAAGCCATCGGCGGCACCTAGGTCATATCTGCACACAAAACGAATTTGAATATTTGTAGTTCATTCGCTCCGAGAATTGATTGAAAACTTGGATCGAAGCCCATGTGTCAGACGGAAATTCTACGGTTTATTTTATCTGAGCGTCAAAGGTGGATGGGGCGGCGGAGCGTCCGGCCGCGCGCCTGAATCGGCGATCCGAAAGATTTTGTAGCCGTCACCCGCACTGATCCCAACCTCAAATAGAAAGGTTTTGCCGTCGGTTTGAAAAGGCACCGGGCGTCCATTGACCTGAACTTCCTTACCCGCGATAGAAAATTCTCGTGGAGGAGTGATTCGGAGCCTGCCGCCGCGCCGACCCGCCAAGCGCCCTTGGATAACGTTCGCTCCAAGCTTTACACTGGCCCCAAAATCTCCGTCGACGATCTCAAGCTCGAATCCACCGAAGGAGATCGCTTGCCCTTCAAACAGTGCAAGAACTCCTTGTCTGGCGTAACCAGTGCGCCCGCGAAACATGAATTCACCGTTCGCGAAATTCACTTCAGCCTCAGTCATGCAAAGGTATTCCGTGTGACCCGATTTTGTCAGCTGAGCACCAAACACTGTTGGCGCGACGGCGTAACCCGGCTCCACGCGAGGCTCGACGACGTGGAGGTTGTCGCCGGGGCCGTTACGCACCGCATGGATCGCGGGCATTTCACCAATCGGATTTACCCAATGAAACTTTCCCGAAGTGTTTCCGACAACACGATCCCGCAAGGCTAGATAGTCGTCACCAACCAAGAGGACATCGCGGGAGCGGTATGCGGGATTGCTGCCGTTTGCGCGGTAGAATTGCACGTCTCCGAAGTTGTAGAGCACGCCATCAGTAGCATGCACGCCCAGCGCACGACCCTCGACCTCGAACACGGGCAAACGATTGATTTCGATGCGGTCTCCGTTGGCCTCGTAATCGTTCCAGCTCCAAATTTGCCCTTTGGCTGCGTAGTAGATTGTGCCGTTGGTAGAACCGCTCCATCGATAGTTCATCGAGTGCGACCTGCGATATCCGGGCAGCGTGTAGGTTTGTGCGCCGATTTGCTGGACTCCGACGTAGGCCTCATGTGGACCTGAGAAATCGTGTCTCAAAATCGCGCCATAGTCGCGGAACAGCGCAGATTCGAGGTGGGGGTTATGCCCTTCGCGGCCTTTCGTGAGGCAATACTTGAGCTCGGCCGCCAAGTCCGGCCAGCTAGCTTCGAGGAGACGAGCGTAGTCGTAGAGCAAACCGTGAAATTCCCACTTCGTGGCGCGCGGGACGTCCGTTTCACCGCCTCGGCCCAAAGCGAACAGCGCCTCCCGAGCGTGCGCCCCGATTGGTGGTGAAAAGACGTAAGGATACCCGGCCGGCGGTCGCATGGGCGTCACCAAGGCATACATATGCCAGCGCAACCAGTCAGCTATTCTAGGGCGATCTTTAAGAATATCGGTGCCATCATAGGCAAGAAAACCTTCAGTGTTACGCTGCAGCCCGAGAAGTGCTGCTTGGCTGTAGCATGCGACACTTTCCACCCAGCGCCCGGCCAAAGCGCGGTTCTCCGGCTCCCCTTCACGCTGATAAACCTTCAGCCACTCGGTATACATTTTCAAAAATGAAGCTTTCCAAAGTGGAGCGTCCGGATGGTTGGGAAACACCGCGCAATAAACACCTGCGAAAAGCGTATCCATAATAAAATTTGGGTGACCAGAAATCATCGCGATGTGCGCCTGATTTCCGTCGCGTTGCATGAGGCTGGATATCCAGTGGACCATAATCGCACGCACCTCCCGCCGTTGCGCGGACGTCCATGTTTTCCGGCTTACGGCATAGTCGTAAAACCACTCCGGCTGAAAGCGCCCGAGTCCGGTCGCGCCCCCGAGGTGACGGCCCCAGTAGTGTTCCACCAGATGCCAGTTTTGTTTACCGGCGATACCGTTCAACTGGCAGTATTCTTGGAAAGTTCGCACGGTTGCCAGCGCCCGCTCTCGCGCAGGCAGCGGAGGATCTGAAGCTTCGTCCCAGTCCAGGACGAGATCCTTGACCCAATCGAGACTGAACTCAGTGAGTTTCTGGTAGAGCCTGATTTCAGGGCCAGCGCCGGCTTGGGGAATTTTTCCGTCGATGACATCCTTCATGTCAATGCGAGCCCGCCAATAAAAACTACGAGAGCCATCTTGGGATTCGACCGCGATCGGCTGGCTTTCGCTGACAGGGATGACCGCCATCGCCCAATGGCGTTCACCGCTAACCAACCGGGCGAGGGCATATTTGTCGCCGTCTTTACTATACCAACGGATGTTTTCCGGGGCGTTACCGGAATCCCAAATGGCACGGAGCGGTGCTTTCCATTCGTGGGTGCGATAGCGCGAAAAGAGGAGCGCGTTGGTGGACTCCGGCCGGTCGTTCCAAAACGTGACAGCCCCGACGCAAGTTCCTGAATGCGGCGACCAAATGCCGAGTTGCAACGGTAGCTCACCATCGGGTCCAAGCTGCGCATCGAAGGCGCCGCTGAATTGCCAGCGAGAGTCGGCATTGTAGCCGTTGTTTGTGACCAAAAGACGCCCGTTTGGATCCAAGCCCTCTCGGAATGAGAATTTGAAGAATGCCGCCGTATCTGCATCAAATCCTTCGAGGATTTCATCGACGGTGACGTGCGTCTCGTCATGCGAGATCGTCAGATCAACGGTGTAGCGTTTGTTTCCCGCAATCTTGTATTCCACCCGGTAGATCAAGCGAAGGTTCCCGTCGGCGACCGGGCGGGCATGAATATTTTCGACAACAAGATCCCCGATCATGCTACCCCGGCCAATCCACTTTTCCTCGCCGCGCGCGATCTTCAGTATTGGAGCCAGAACGTCACGCAACGGGAGGTTGGGCGCAAATTCTCCGTGAGGCACACGTATGCGAAGATGATTCACCTTCAAAGTCGCAGTATGCATGTTCACATCTGCATCGGCTAAGATAGCTCTGTCTGGAAACCGTTGCTGAGAACTTCCGTCGGCGTCCAAGACAAAGAGACGAGTTTGCCCTCGGCCAATGCCAGCACGGAACCGAACGGTAGCCTTCCGCAGATTGCCAGATGCGTCGCACGCGATATCATCGAGTTGAAATTCTCTCATCACATTGCCTTCACGCAGCCGCAGCGACGTGTCCTTAAAGGTGCCCGGAAACTCTATGTTGTAACTGAGTAGTTCCTCGGGGAAAATGTAGCGCCGCATTAAGTCACGCAATTCTATCGTGTAACTCCACAACTCCGTGCTTGAGGCAGAGTCTTGCGCATTGGCCGCAAGCGGTGCGAGAAAGCCGAGTAACATCCATGTCAATACTCTGCTGTAGCCAATGCTCAGCCCGCTTAGCGAGACGACGGCCGCCAACCAGGTGCCTTGCGAGCCTGCGCATGGCGCGTGCTGAATGTTTTCGTCTGTGGTATTTATGCTATGAGGGATCACATCGTCTGTCCTGCTGAACGCGCCTTCTGCGGCTCGGCCGACCAAGAGAGTTTTCATGATTTCAAAGGTAGCAGGTTCGCCGCTGAGTATCCACGCCAGCGCGTGCAGAAAACAAGCATCTGCGTCCGGTTGGGCCGTCCGCAATCGGGGCTGCCGATCAGCCCGCGAGGGTTTGCCGTTGAAGATCGCGGATGGCACAGGGGGACGGAATTGCTTAGCGGATGGACGCCCCGTCGTGGACAGAAAAACTCAGTCTGTTAAAGTGGAGGAGTAGAAGCCCTGCGAGCATCTGAACCCGAACACCTCGTATTTTATGAACCCCGACGCTACCCCTTTTCTCACACTGAACACTCCCTCAGTGCGTTCAGCCAACCTTTGGTTTGCGGTAAAACATAACCCCGCGTTATTGCGTGCCGTGCTGCTCGCTCTTTGCCTCACATTGCCAGTGAAAACCATGTGCGCGGCCGCCGACTCCAAAAATGAAGTCGAGCGGGTCCCGGCGAAAAAAAACGACCGTGCCAGCGAAGCAGCCGTTGTCCTCTCGCCCTTCACAGTTAACACGGGGAAAGATGACGGCTTCGCCGCAGCGAACGCGGGAACTGCCACACAGATGGCGCTCGATCTACGCGACGTCCCCGCATCATTCTCGGTCATGACGCGCGACTTCATCGACGCGCTCGGCATCACCAACGTGAGAGAGGCCGTCGTTTGGATGCCTAATGTCGCAGCGAACCCGACGGAGGACATTACCACCAATCCTCTGACTTTCAATTCCCGCGGGATCGATATGAGTAGAGGACAGACGCGGAACAACTATCTCACCGGCGGCCTCGTGGACAGCTACTCGCTTGAACGCTACGAATTCGGCCGTGGGCCGAATGCCGCGCTCTTCAACATCGGTGGTCAATCATCCCTTACCGGCGGACTCGGGTCCCAAACGAAGCGCCCCCGCTACGACAGGTCCTTCGAAACCATCGCGCTTTCCTACGGATCGTGGAACAATCTCCGCACGACCATAGATGTGAATCGTCCGCTGACTGAAAAGCTCGCCGTGCGCGGTAACGCGGTCTGGGCCGAAGGCGACGGCTGGTTACAACGCGCGACCAAGTCGACCAAGGGCGTGACGGGTTCCGTGGCTTATCTCCTGGCTCCGAAAACCGAGATCCGAATCGAAGGCGCCTATGATAGAATGGCACGGAATCAACCGAGCCCCGATATCTTCGACGGCTTTAGCGGCTGGGATGGGACCACTGTTATGCGCGGGCCGATTACTAACTTGATTCTCGGCACGCAAACGGCGCCTGGGACGCCGAACTCGCTGGGCCAGGTGTTAACGTTTCAAGGTGAGAGCCAAGGCATCAGTCGGCGGAATGGCGACTACTACGTGTGGAACGCATTTAACGGGCAAAACGCCATCATGAATTTCCAAAATGAGGCGGTCACGCGTAAGGGTGACGAAACGGCCAACACCCCCATCTTCGCCAACGGCCGGCTCTACACACGCGGCACGGGATTGCCCTTCGGTCTTGGCTTGATGGCCTCCGGCGCGTTCCCGGTTTCGACCGAGGTTGCCGACGGCCAACTCAACCTGCGCCATCAAGCCAACATTCCGCCGGACCTTTATTCCCGCGCCATCGCCGGATCGGCATATCGCCCGGTCTCCGAAAACTTTTCTATGGCCACCGATGCTCCCATGTATTGGGAGACCATGAAAGATGCGACGTTCGCACTTTCCCACCAAGTCGGTGAACGCCTTTTTCTCGAGGTCGGGGCCAATATCAACAACGTTTACAGCGCAGCCACGCGCGAGGGCTCCCTCGGCTTTCGGACCATCCGAATCGATATCAACCAACTTTTGCCCAATGGGGCCGCCAACCCCAATTATCTGCAGCCCTACGGCGACGGTCCGATCGCCTACAGCCCTCGCAATTACCTCAACCGGAGTGTGCGGGCCAACGCCGCTTATCGCCTCAACGCAGGGAAATGGGGCGACTATACGATCAATCTGAATCTGGCCTCTAGTCTGCGCACGACCGAAGTTCGTTTTTACCGCTACAGCTCCGCAGTGCTGCCCGATCCAAGAATGTGGCAGAATATCTCTCAAACAATAAACATCCGCCAATATTTGAACCAATCCTCACGGCCCTATGGCGATAACGGTATTCCCTCGACTCTGAACAAAAACACCTTCGCCGCAGACAACAATTCATTCACAAACGCCAGCACCGCGCTGTCCCCGCGCTGGGCTGCAACCGCTTGGGACGATACAGACGAAAAATTCGACAACGTCGTGCTGGCATCCAGCGGGCGCTTTCTCAAGGGCAAGCTCGTCGCCCTCGCCGCCGTCCGCTATGACCGGTATAAATCCCAAAACTATGCCCGCATGGAATTCGGTGATCTGCCCACGGACTGGAACCCATCGAACCTTCTTTACAAGCCCACCGCGCCCGCCGATTGGGCCTCGCTCAGCTACATCCCGAAGAATGTCACCACCGGTGTAGCCACCTCGAGCAAGCCGATTCCAGCCGCAACGCGGCCTCGACAAAACGCCCCCGGCGTCGTCACCAACAACGGCGTCCAGATACCCAATCCATTTTTTGCCGGCGACCGTTTTCGCAACGACTACAGCCCGCCCGCCAACGAAGGCGGAAAGATGACGGGCACATACGGACTCGTTTACCACGCGAACAAATACGTCTCTCTCGTCGGGAATTACGCCACGAGCTACCTACCTCCCGCCACAAACGCGTTCGATATGAATAATGAGCTAGTCAAGCCCCTCGACGGCATCGGGTATGACGGCGGAGTGCGCTTTCACCTCCTCGACGAGCGGATGACCATCAATACGAGCTACTACTTTAATCGAGAAAACTTCCAGCGCACCGCCTCACCGGTGACTGCTGCGATCAACAATCTACTCACGCGTAATGCCGCCAACGATCCCAGCGCCGATGGGCGCAACAACATCGGCATCCCTGCGATCTTCGGCACCGATTATCAGTCGGTGAAAACCTCGGGCATTGAGATCGAACTGGTAGGAAAAATCACGCGCGGGTGGCGCGTGATGGCCAATCTCGGCGCCGCACGCGTATATAGTTTTAATCGCTGGCCGCAAACCAAGGGGTTCGTCGACAGCAACGCCGACTTCTACAAACAGGTCTTGGAGGACGCGGGCGGCCGGCTCGACACATCGCAGCGCCCCAACGGGGCCCCGGGCCTCGCCACGGTCAACCCCGCGATCACCGCCGCCATTCCGAGCGAGCAGACCAACGCGGTCCTCGACTATAACAATATCTGGGCCAATTACGCCCTAGTTCTCGGCGACAAGCCGGTCGCGGGCGCGCGACGGACCACTATCAACGCCTTCTCGGACTACACCGTGCAAACCGGGCGGCTCAAGGGCCTGCGCTTGGGATTGGGCGCGCGCGCGCGCGGCAATGTTTACATCATGAGCCGCTCAGCCGACACCATCGTGAATCCGGCCAATCCCGCCGTTGCGATCGACGATCCTTCTGTCGATCAAACGACGCCAGTTTACTTTAGAAATCCCGTGCTGGTGGCCGCCACGCTCGGCTATTCTATCCGCTTGAAAGGCTCGCATCGCTTCGAGGGTAAAGAGCTTTCGTTCAGTCTATCCGTCCAGAATCTGCTCGACACAGCCCAGCCGACTTTCAGCGGCACGCAAGGAACGGCGCGCCCGCCGAACGGGGACTTTAGCAAGCCCAATCGCGTGGCGACGCCAGCGCGCGTCTCGGAACTCACGGAGCCGAGGAGCATCATATTTACAACTACGCTAAGGCTGTGAGCACGCAGGTTGGTCGAAGAACGCTCGGACCACGCAAAACACCTCGATGATTAATTTTGAGGGTAACCCCAAAAAGGCAGCCATCAGTTTGACGATATCAATGAACCATTTATCGCCCGACTAGATTGTCGGCGCCGGGTGGAACGGAGCGGTCGGAGTCTGATGCCTCACGGTGAAATCAGTGGCCGGCGACCGCTTTTCTAGGAGTTGGTCGCCCGAAATCTCAGATCCGCGGTGTCCAGTCCAACGGGACAAGTCAGCTTGATGTTCTTCGCGGAAACGCGCGACCGAAACACCGAGGCAATACTTGAAAGTCTTGCTCAACTGAGCGGCCTCCTTGAACCCGCACGCCTCGGCGATACTCTGGAGTTTGTCTTGCGATCCCCGGAGGAGGAGTTTGGCATGTTCGAGGCGCTGTCTAACGATTTCCCGTTTAATCGAGTGACCCGTGTGCAGCGCGAATTTCGTGTAGAGCTTGCTGCGCGACGCCCCCGATGCGGCCACGATTTCATCGACCGTGATAGGCGAGCGAAACCGCTGCGCGATAAAGGCGAGCGCTTTGGCCACATTCACGTCCTGCGCCGAGATCACATCACTACTTCGCCGCACAACCACACCGACGGGCGGGATGCGCAGCGTCACGCCGGGCGGCTCTTCTCCGGCCATCAGGCGGTCGAGCAACTCCGCGCCGCGATAGCCCACCTGTTCGCGGTTCGTCTCGACGCTCGAGATGGGCAGCGGCCCCATCTCCGTGTAAGTCGGATCGTTGTCCACGCCGATGACAGCCACCTGGTCAGGCACGGCTAAACCCGCGATCTGGCAGGCGTGGACGATATCGTTCGCCGCGGCGTCGTTTTGTGCCAAAGCGGCGAGGGGTTTCGGCAGGCGCACGAGGGCCGCAGCCAGCCAAGTTAGCATTCGTGCAGTGGCTTTGGGCTGATTGCAAAGGGGCGTGTAGTCAATCAGGTGGAACTTACGGCCGGCCGCGAGCGCGACCGCGCGGAACCCTTCCATGCGCTGCCTGACAACGGGGGCGTTAACATCCAGGGCGAAGAACGCGAGATGATCAAACCCGCGGGTGATGAAATGCCCGGCGACCATGCGCCCGATGGCGTCGTCGTCGGTCGTCACGCGCGGGAACGGCAACTCCGACATTTGTTCGCTCAAATCGACCACAGGCACCCCCGCGCCGTTTACGAACTGCAGCAGATCGTCGCGCGTCGGCTCGGGCAGCAAGGTGACGATGCCGTCTCCCTTCCATCCGCATGGCACAAAGCTATTGCGCGAGGTGATGTCGTTGAGAATCCAGCCGGCCATGCGGGCATATTTGGCGACGCCGAGGCTGATTTCATGAACGTAATATCCCATCGCGAGTAAAACCGATTTTCGCGGTTGAGCGGGGCGCACGAGTCTTTTCATGGGGTCGTTTCGAACGAAAAATCACACGCTCACAGAAGCAACCGGAAACGCTCGGATCACGTGAACCACGGCACTCGGTGGATTCTGAAGTCGCATTTTTGCACGCACTAGCAAGAGGCCGGCACGCCCCGGCATGGACGCCACGTCCTGTTGTGCTACGATCCATCCTTAGCTCCCTTGAATACATTTTCGAGATTTCCCGAAGTCCCTCGTCTGAATCTGCTATGCGGGATGGTGCATCTGGCCGATTGTTTTCCGGGCGGGCCGATACCCGCAGCGAATTCTCTGATATCATCGATAAAATGCCCGCTGGGCGGCGTGGTATCGGCGAGGGTCGAGACGATGCGCGGGGCGCTGAGGGCGGAGAAATTGCCGGCGGCGTCGCGGGCGCGGACGCTGATTGTGTAAGGAGTGTTGAGCGCGAGACCGGATAAGGCGAACGAGGTGGCGAGGGTGGTGACGAGGCCCGCGGAGGCACCGTCGCGGAAGACTTCGTAGGCGGTAACGCCGACGTCGTCGGTCGAGGCGGTCGACGAAAGCGTGAAGCTGTTGATGGTGGCCGCCGAGTCCGCGAGGCCGGTGGGCACGGAGGGCGGAATAGTGTCGGTCTGCGCGGAGGGGAGCCTGCCCATCGGTTTAAAACATGGGCATTTCCTTTATTGGGTCGTAATTGCGGCCGGCCTCGAGCGTGAGAACTTTGGCGCCGGCGATGGTAAGCGTTTTGGGCGGTCTGGCCGCCGGCGGCACCGGAGCCGACGACGATCGCGTCGTAGCTGGGCTGGGTTTTGCGGTCGGTGAGGAAAGGCATGGTCGGGCGGGGTGAACGCTGAAGGTTTAACGCTCACTCTTAACGCTGAATTTCGGAACGGATCAGAGGGATTTAAGGTAGGCGATCGATTGGGGGACTTGGGTGGCGGTGTTGGGGCTCTCGTCTTCGATGTAGTAATGTTGCACGCCGGCTTTTTTGGCGGCGCGGAGGATTTTGGGGAGGTCGAGCTGGCCGGTGCCCAAGGCGACGTCGTTCTCCACGGCGGTCTTGCCGGAGGCGTTGCCGACGACGCCTTTGCGGAGATCTTTCAGGTGCATGAGCTTGATACGGGAGCCGTATTTCTCGAGGAGAGCGGCCGGGTCTTGGCCGGGGAAGAAGGCCCAGAGGATGTCGAGCTCGATGCTCAGGTAGTCGGGGTTGGTTTTGGCGAGGAGGACGTCGAAGAGCGTGCCGTCGCCGTGCGGGGTGAATTCGTAGCCGTGGATGTGATAGCAGAAGGTGAGGCCGTGTTTCTCGCGGAGTTCCTTGCCGATCTGGTTGAATTCCGCGGCGGTTTTCTCGGCGTGGGCGAAGGTGAACGGCTGACGATTGGGAACCCAGGCGACACGGACGAATTTAGCGCCGAGAGTTTTGGCGTTGGCGGCGACGTTCGCGGTGTCCTGGAGCGCTTCGGCGTGGCTGACGCCGAAGGAAGAGCAGACCATACCGCGGGCATCGAGGGCCGAGCGGATCTCGGCGGCGGTTTTGCCGAAGAGGTTGGAGAACTCCATGTCGGTGATGCCGAGGGAGCGGATGAGGTCGAGCGTGCCGGTCAGGTCTTTCTTGAACTGGTCGCGGTAGGTGAAGGAGACCATGCCGGGGGCTTGGGGAAAGAGCGGCGCTGCGGCAGCGAGGGTGACGCAAAACAGGGCGAGGGTGGCGAACAGGCGCAGGAGGTGTGAGATCATGGGGCGGGGGCGGATGTGAATTTAGGTAGCGGGAAATTTAAGGTTGGCGGTCTTTCCTGCCGGTGTAACTGACACCTCCTCCGATCCAGGCTCCTTTGAGGCTGCTAACCGGAAAAGGCGCGCCAGAACGAAGGAGGCAACGTCGAACTGGATAAAGAGAGAGGGCTTCATAGGAGAGCGGGATAAAGAGAGAGGGCTTCATAGGAGAGCGGGATAAAGAGAGAGGGCTTCATAGGAGAGCGGGATGAAAAGACGGGTGACCGGAGAAGGGCTGACATGGCGGTGAATCGGAGCACCGTGCGCGGAGCTTCGCACCGACTGTAGGAAACCGGCATGGTCGTTGTTTGGACGCGCCGCCCGTTATGAGACGACGTGGGAGGCGTCGGTTGCCCTGCAGAACGCGCCGGGCGATGGGTGTGGCGACCGATGGGGCGGAGCGAAGAGCAGACATCGAGGGAAGTTTACCGGCAAGAACGGGTTTGTTCGCGGAGTCCAACCCTAGAATTTCAGCGTCGAAGTCACGCTCCAGCGGCGGGGGTTTTGGAAGATGTAGCGGTAGCTGCGGAGTTGATCGGCATCGGTGACGATGAGCTTGTCCGTGCCGAGGATGTTGTCCGCGTTGAACTGCACGCGGAGGGTGCGGCGTTCCTTCAGCTTGAACGTGTAGCCAACCATGCCGTTCAACAAAAAGTATTCTCCGTCGAAGATCGGCGCGTTTTGGCGGCTGGTGTCGTAACCCACCACGGCCTTTCCACGATAGTTGATGCCGGTGCCAATCGAAACCCCGTCGAGAAAGGTTCCCGTTTTCCTCAGGGTATAACTCGAAAAGAGGTTGCCCGTGTATTTCCGGAGCTGGCGGCGAGTCTGACCGTTGGCGACCTGGGCCCCGGTATAGACGGAGTCCGCGGTCGCGATCGCATCGCCGATGTTTCCGGTCGGAACGCCGGCGCCCGTGAACGTCAGAGGCATCGAAGCATTTGCGGCCCACTGCGCTCGATTGGCGGCAAAGTAAGCTCCGCTCCTAGGAAAGATATTCGTCGTGACCTGATCGGTCTGGGCGAAGTTTGCCGAGAGGCGCCAGTTGGGGAGAAGGTTCGCCGTCACATCCACTTCCGTGCCCTTGCCGTCGGTGTCGATCGAGTCGAAGCCGATCGCGAGCGGAGCTTGGCCGAGTGTCTGCAAGATCGCGTTGATATTGTTTTGAAACGTGTTGTTCACACTGGCGGCCGCGTTGAACGAGGTCGTCTCATAGCGGGCGATCGACGCAGTGAGTTTGCCGTCCAGCAGGTTGAGGCGGAGGCCGTAGTCGGAACCGCGGCCGCGCCGGTCTCCGACGAAGCGACCGAGGAGATCGATGTTCGCCTGCGGGACGAAGTTGTTCGCATTATTGTAGAAGAACGAGAGCCAGCCGGTCGCGTGGGTCACGATGCCGTAGGTGCGCGTGTCACCAGCCGCGTAGGCTGCGGTTGTCAGGCGGCGCCGCACTGGAAACGTGCGGGTGATCGGATCGCGGTCGTCGGCCGTCGTGCCGTTGCCGTTGATGTCGGCCGTGTCGGTCCAGGTCCGGCGGGTGTCGTTGCGCAGGCCTCCGGTGAGAACGATCCGGCCGTTCGCGAACTTGCTTTGGAAGCCGATCATCTTGGAATCAATCCGGTTCATATTGTTGAGACCGGAGTCCGACGTCCGAACCATGCCTGCGGTGACGCCGTTAAGGCGGACAATCGGGTAGATCGACGGATCCTGCATGCCGCGGAGGGCGGGGTTGTTGCTGCCGTAGTTGAGCGCCGTGCGGCGGCGGATGCGGTTGTTCGCCACCGTAAGGTCGAGCGGATAAAAGGCGTCACCCGCCGGAGTGATGTTTACCTCGGTCAGAATGTCGCCGAAGTCCTGCTGGTCGCGCCGGGCAAGCAAAGCGGCGAATGCGTGTTTCCCAAACCACGGACTTTTGGGCGTGAGATCCAGTTCGTAGGAAGCGGTGACGCGATAGTCGCGCACAGGGCGGTCCCGGATCTCCCATTGCATCTGTCCGTCCGTGAAATATTTGCCGACATCAGGGTTGGGTGTGCCGTTGGGCAGCTGGGAATTGACGTCAACTTTCATCGCCACCTCGTTGAAGCCCTGCGGGCGCGTGGTCTTCCGCTTTTCATACTGCTTGCTGGCCGCGACTTCGATCGAGAGATCGCCGATCCGCTGCTCAAGAAAGACGGCCGCGCTGTAGTTGCGGAAATTACTCGTGTAACCTGGCCCTGAAACATTGGCGCTGCGCGGAAGGAGGCGCTGATCCGTGACGGCCACCGTGTTGTTCGTGTTGGCGGGCGAGCGCACCCCGGCGGCGGCGACGCGGCTATTAAACAGGGAGATCGGACCGTTGCCGCTCAGCGGGTCGTAGATGAACTGGCGCGACGCACTCGCGGTGGTGCCGGCGGCCGCCTGGCCGAAGGTCTGCGAAACAACCCGGCCCGCATCGACCCAGCCTTGATAGGCTTCCTGCGCCGGCCAGGGAAAAGTAGCGACCTGCTTGACGTCGGCATACTCGCCGTCGAAGCGGATTTCGGTCGCTTTGAACGGACGATACGTCAGCGCCAGAGCTCCGCCGGTGCGCTTCATGGTCTCAAACTCGCGCCAGCTATTGCGGTCCTGCCACAAGAGATTCGCCCTGGCCGCGAGCTTTCCGACTACGAGCGTGCGGCCGAGATCGACTGTCGTGCGGTAGTCATCCCAGCTGCCAACGCGGACCGCAACTTCGTTGACCGAAGAGCCGATTTGGGCGCGTTTCGGGGTGGAGTTGATGATGCCGCCAGGCCCGCCGACGCCGAAAAGAATTGAGTTGGGACCGCGTGAGAAATCGAGCCGGTCGATGTTGTAGCTGTCCGACGCGTTACTGAACGCGAAGTAATTTCGGCCCAGCGAAGCCCCGGTGAAGCCCCGAATCTGGAAAGTGAGGTCGTTGGCCGTGACGACGTTTCCGGTGTAGTCGGTGTATTCCTTGGAGCCGTTGAGACCGTATTCGAGCGCTTCCGAGACGTTGAGCGCACCGATGTCGTCCAGGAAGGTTTTCGTGAAGACCGAGATCGCGCTCGGGGTGTCGCGCAACGCCGTGTTGAGGCGGCTGCCGGCGAGGGTGTTGGCCGCAGTGTATCCGCTGTCTTTTTCCGTGCGGACTTCGAAGGGCGAGAGTTTGACCGCCTCGGCTTCGCCGGAGCCGGTTTGAGTCTGGGTCTGGGGTGTGGTTTGGGCGTGCGCAGCCAGCAAACCGAAAATGCTGGAGAGAACTACAAGGCGGGGCGGGTGATGGTTGGGCATGGTAAGCCGCCGGAACGGGGCGGTTGTGGCGGGGGAAAACGGGCGAAAGCGAAGAGCTGAAATCGAGGCTTCGACAGACTCAAGGGGCTCTCTGCAAAACACGTTTCGCTGCCGCGCGGAATCCGGGCGGGGCGATTTTGGTAAACGTGTTTTGCTACGGCAAACGTGCGTCACAAACCCGCCGCGACGATTCTGGGAATGACCGGTCTCTCTCGTGACGACGCCCGTTTTACGCGATGAATAAAATCCACCGAACCATCGCCCTCGGTTTAGCCGTCTCGATCCCCGGCTTGAGTCTCGCCGCGTCGTCATCGGCCGACGCGCCCGCTAAACTTTCCTTCAACGAGCACATCCAACCCATCCGTTCGGACTACTGCTACCACTGCCACGGCCTCGCCGCCGGCGCGTTCAACAGCTTCGGCGTCAGCGCCGTCTACCGCTACAACGGCAAGGCCACGATCGTGACGACCCTCGCCGCCGCCATCCAACCGCTCGTCACCATCGTCCTCGCGCTCATTTTCCTCGGCGAGAAAGTCGGCCTCATCGAAAGCGCCGGCATCGCTGTCGCCATGCTCGCCGCGGTCGCCCTCTCCGCCGAATCAAAACCGACCGTCGCCGCACCTCCGCACTGATTTCAGTTTCGTCCCGAACCTATTTCGAAACTCGCGTTACGCGGCCCGGCACCGTTGGCGTTCCGGCATCCGCGCTGGCGAGCGCCGCAAAGCACAGCGCCAGGCTGTCGAGGTTTTCGCGGGCGCCGTTCGTCGGCTCGCGGTCGTCCTCGATTGCGCACAGCAGTCCGCCCATCGCTCCCTGAAATCCGCTGGTGAACCACGTGCCTTCGAGCGGCACCGTCGCCCGCCCCCGCGCCGTATGCAGCTCCACCGTCTGCTCCGAGAGATTCGGCCCAAAACTCCGCAGCGTCCCGGCGCTCCCGCAGATCACCGTGCGGTCCTCCTGCCCGTGTTGCACGTGACCGTTGAAATCCAGCCGCACCTGCGCACCCGGATAGTCCGCCACCACCTGAGCCAGCATCGGCGGTTTCATTTTCTGCCCCGCCGTGCGCGCCACGCTCGCCCACACGCGTTCCGGTTTCCGCCCGCGCATCACCCGCGCTGCGAGGTCGAACCAGTGAATGCCAAAGTCGAACAATACCAGATGGTGAATCTCCTCAAACGGCGTGCCCGCCGTCCATGTGTGATCCCACTGCAACGTCACGTCCACGCTCGCCACCTCCCCGATCACGCCCGCCCCCACCGCCGCCGCCATATAGCTCAAATGCGGCGCCCAACGCCCGTTTTGATTCACCGCGAGCTTCACCCCCTGCGTCGCCGCGAGCGCCACCAGCCGCTCGCCCACCGCCAGATCCAACACGAACGGCTTCTGGCTCAACACGTGTTTCTTCGCCCGCAACGCCGCCTCGATCACCTCGACGCGCGGTGCCGGATGCAGTGCCACATCCACGACCTCGATGTCGCCCCGCGCGAGCACCGCGCGAAAATCGTCTGTCACCGTCGCCTCGGGGAAAAACTCCGCACTCCGCTTCTCCGCCCGCGCCTTGTCCCGATCGCACAGTGCCACCACGTCGAGTCCCATCTCGCGATAGGCCCGCAAATGATACTCTGAAATCCCGCCGCACCCGATGAGCGCAATCTTGGGCCGATACGCCCTCGGCCGCGGCGGCAAATACGCCAACACCGGTGCCGCGAACGCCCCGCTCGCGCCCGCCGCACTCAACCCATAACCGCCCGCCTTGGTCGATTCACTCATGGTCAGTCGATCAACTTCACCGTTTTACGCAGCCGCGCGCTCAACACCGCGCTGTCCACGATCTGTTGCCCGATGCGCGCGATCTTCGGCGCCAACGGTCCCTCGACCGGCCGCCCTTCGCGGATGCACTGCACGAAATACTGGATCGGATTCTGATACGGTGCCGCTAGCGCATCCACCGGCACGCCCTCGCCGCGCACGTTGGCCCGCGTCTGCAAAAGCACCGTCGGCTCGAAATCATACGAGCTGATCGTCCCGTCCTCGCCCTTCAGCACAAAGCCGCATTTCGGCTGCGGCTGCTGCGTCCACGGATCCGTAAACGTCCCCC